>Ga0207428_10000748_pt1 | contig 37159 bp, 37 predicted proteins | sample RhiMethybrSRZTD1_FD_187600 | JGI IMG/M metagenome (GOLD analysis project Ga0207428, IMG submission 187600) | Populus rhizosphere microbial communities from Tennessee, USA - Rhizosphere MetaG P. TD hybrid SRZTD1 (SPAdes) (version 3) | ecosystem: Host-associated > Plants > Roots > Rhizosphere >...
TGATGCGCACCTCGCTGATCGGACCCCTTGTTTCCAAGATTCAATACAACCACGCCCGCAAGGTGCCCCGCATTCGCATCTTCGAAGTCGGCCGCGTCTTCCTGCGCGACCCGCGCGTGGACGACGGGCCGCTCTCGGTCCGGGGCGTGAGCCAGCCGATGCGCATCGCCGCCGCCGCGTATGGGCCGGCGCTCGCCCAGCAATGGGAAGGCGCCGAGCGCCTGGTCGATTTCTTCGACGTCAAGGCCGATCTCGAGGCGCTCACCGCCCCGCTCGAGCCGCGCTACGAGGCCGCTTCTGCGTCGAGCTCGCATCCGGCGCTGCATCCCGGGCGCTCGGCCAGAGTGCTCCTGGGGGACAGGCTCGCGGGGTGGATCGGCGAGCTTCATCCGAAGTGGCTGCCGAAGTACGAGCTGCCTCAGCCGCCGATCCTCTTCGAAATGGAAGCGGACGCGTTGCAGGAGGTTCCGTCGGCGCGACCCGAGGTGCCTTCACGGTTCCCCATTGTGGTGCGCGACATCGCCATGGCGTTCGACGCCGAGACTTCCGTCCAGGCTGTGCTGGACGCAATTCACGCCGAAATGCCGCCGATCGTGCGTTCCGTGCGCCTCTTCAGCCTGTACCGCGGCGCGGGCCTCCCTCCGGGGACAAAATCCCTTGCCTTTCGGGTAGTTATGCAAGATACTGCACGGACCCTCACGGATGCGGAGGCCGACGCTGCCCGCGATGCGCTGGTAGCGCTCCTCGGCCGGAGATTCTCCGCCAGATTAAGAACTTAGGGACCAGGGGAGCTGCTTCATGACGTTGACGAAGGCCGAGCTGGCCGATCTGCTGTTCGAGAAGGTCGGGCTGAACAAGCGCGAGGCCAAAGACATGGTCGAAGCGTTCTTCGAGGAGATCCGCGGGGCGCTCGAGCGCGGCGAAAGCGTCAAGCTTTCCGGCTTCGGCAATTTCCAGCTGCGCGACAAGCCCCAGCGTCCAGGCCGCAATCCCAAGACCGGCGAGGAGATTCCGATCAGCGCCCGCCGTGTCGTCACCTTCCACGCCAGCCAGAAGCTGAAGGCCATGGTGGAGAAAGCACGGCATGGAGCAAAGCCGCAGGAAAGCTGAGCTTCCGCCGATCCCCGCAAAGCGCTACTTCACCATCGGTGAGGTGAGCGAGCTCTGCGGGGTGAAGCCGCACGTGCTTCGCTACTGGGAGCAGGAATTCACCCAGCTGAAGCCCGTGAAGCGCCGCGGCAACCGCCGTTACTACCAGCACCACGAGGTGCTGCTCATCCGCCGCATCCGCGAGCTCCTGTACGAGGAGGGCTTCACCATCAGCGGCGCGCGCAACCGCCTCGACAACTCGAGCCCGCACGAGGAGAAGCCCGAGCCCCCCGTCCGGGCCGGCCGCCCGGAGGGCGGCGCAGGCGGCGTCGACATCGGCGCCATCAAGCGCGAGCTTCGCGCCGTCCTCGACCAGCTCCAGAGGTAAAATTCCACCCTTCGGGGCGTAGCGCAGCCTGGTAGCGTACCTGCATGGGGTGCAGGTGGTCGCGAGTTCAAATCTCGCCGCCCCGACCAATTTTCTCGTGGTCTACCCGAGCAAGCGCGGCACCGTGCTCGTAACTGGTAGGCCGCTCTCGCGCGTCAGCGCCCGCGCCTGAACCACTTCGTGATGATCGCCTTGGTTCCCGAGGTGACCGGCATGCCCTGGTGCATGGTGTGCGGATTCGGTTGACCGTCGGGCTGCATGTTGTTCCAGATCACCGCCTGGCCGAGCCTCGGCTTGAAGGCGAGCCCGGCGTCGACGAAGCGCGTCTCGCCGCCGGCCTCCGGCTCGTTGAGATACACCATGAAGGTCCAGCTGCGCTGGCCCCAAGTCGCGGTCGAGAATCGCTCGAGCTCGTAGGTCTCGAAGTAATCGGTGTGCGCCTTGAATTCCTGGCCCACCTCGTAGTGCTGCCCTTGAGTGGCCTCGGCGTACGCGGGATTCGCACCCAGCGCCGCGCAGATCTTGCGATTGAGCTCCTGCACGACCGGATAGCGTTCATCAAGGTCGCAGGTCCGGCTGGTGCGGAAGCCCGCTTCCGGGGTGCCGCCGGGCGAGGAAATCGTGGACGGCCGCAGGCCTGCCTTGATCAGCTCCACCAGGGCCGCGCAGGTGCGCGAGTCGAGGAAGCTCTCGAGCGTGTAGAGCTCGAGAAGGGGCGCGCCATGGCGCTGCAGTCCCGGAAGCAGCGCCGCCTTCGGCGCGGTGCTCGGCGCCGCCGTGGTGTTCGCGGCTGGACCCAGCTCGCGCCCGATCGTGAAGAGATCAAACCCCTCCTTGACCAGGATGCGAGAAAGCTCGTCCTTGGCGCAGCCGCGCCCGATGTTGTGCCGGATCCAGGCTCGCCACTCGTCGTTCACTTGCCTCTTCGCCATGGCGAAATGGTAACAGCGCGTACCGGCTTCGCAGGTGAACGGGTTCTCGATCCGCCGCTCGATCAGCTTGACGAAATCCTGAGCTCGACCAGCTTCGCCTTCACCGACTTGCCGGAAACGCGCAGCTCGGCCAGGGCAACCGGGAGCCTGAACCTTCGCGGCCCACAGCTCCCCGGATTGACGTAGAGCACGCCGCCGCGCTCTTCGATGCGTGGCTGGTGAGAATGTCCGGATACCACGACCTGGAATCCTGCCGCCGCGGGATCGAGGTCGAGCTCGGCCAGGTCGTGCAGGACGTGGATCGAGACTTCGCCCACCCGAAGCGCTTCGGTTTCGGCGATCGCACGCGCCCAGCCGTCCCGGTCGTTGTTGCCGCGCACCGCGGTCACGGGAGCGAGCGCGCGCAGCGTCTCGAGAATGTACGGGTCGCCGATGTCGCCGGCGTGGACGATGAAGTCGCTGCCGCGCAGGAACTCGAGCGCCTCCGGCCGCAGCAGGCCGTGGGTATCGGAAAGAAGCCCGATGCGCCTTCCTGTTTTCAGTCCTCGCCCCAGCGCCAGCGCGGCGGCTCGCCCTTGAGCCAGCAGATCGCGATCAGCAGCGCGGTCAGTGCGACGATGCAGCCGAAGAACGCGCCCGGCTTGTCGTTCGGCGGAAATACGAAAAAGGCTGCGGCGGACAGGGCGGCGAACGCGGCGAGCACGACCCATCCCTGCCAGGAGGAAGGCAACCCCCAGCCCCAGCCGTAGCGCTTCGCGGGGAACCAGTAGGGCGCTCGAGCCGAAATGGCTAGGCCTTTCCGCCGTCGAGCTCGCGCAGGACCGCGGCGAGGCGCTCGGCTTCCGCGGCGAAGCGCGCCATGAGGAGCGCGAGCATCACGGCGGCGTCCTGCACCGCGCGAAGCTCGGCGCGGGCGCGCTCGACGGCGTCGTCGCCTGAGGTCGGCATCGCGCGGAGTTTACCGCGCGCCCGATCGCCTAATCCCAGGAGAAGCGGTACAGAAGGCCGACGCCGCTCGAGGTCCCGGTCTCGGCCCGCAGCGCAAGCCGCTGCGTGAGCGAGAAATCGAGCTTCACCAGCTGCGACGCGGTGGCGCCCAGTCCCTGCTCGTAGCTGACGTAGACACGGTCGGAGAGGCGCTTGCCCACAGCCACGACGCGGTCGGTGGCCTCGCCGCTACCTCGGAGCGAGATTTCGTCGAGGCCGAAGGTGCGCGCGACACGCCGGTCGAGCGGCACGCCTTCGTTGTTCGCGAGCAGCGCGCCCGCGGCGGCCTGCAGGATGCCGAGGTCGCCCTTCGTCGCCTCGCCCGGCCCCCGGCCGAGCACCAGCCACGACAGCTTCTCGCCCTCCGGGACCTGAGGGTTCGAAACGAGCTGGAGCCGCGGCGAGCGCGCGTTGCCCGAGACCTGCACGCCGACCTCGACCTGCTGCTTGCGGCGCCAGGCCGTGATCTGCAGCGACGGGTTGTCGAGCGGTCCGTCGAAGATGATGACGCCGGGGTCGACCTGAAGGGACTGGCCGTACGCGTAGAACGTGGCGTTCAGGGTCTCGATGCGGCCATAGGCACGGAGCTGCCCCTCTTTGGTCGTCTCGACCTGGAGCTTGCCCCGGATCTTGCCCTCGAGGCCGAAGCCCCGCACCTGCAGGTCGTCGCCCAGGTCGAGCTGCAGATCGAGCGCCACCGGAACCGTGGCGGGCTCGCGCGGCGCGGGAGGCTTGTCGCCGACGATCACCACGTCCTCGCCGAGCGTCGGCATGCGGCCCCGGTCGAGCTCGAAGTAGCCGCGGTCGGCGCGCAGCGCTCCGCTGAGCGAGAGGCGCTTCTCGACGATCTGGGCCTCGCCGCTCCCGGACGCCACCAGGCGCATGTCGGGGCGTTGCAGCAGCGCAAACTTTTCGGCGCGCCATGAAAGGTGCGCGCTGCCCGCCGCGAGCCGCAGGGGGAGCGTGCCGGTGGCGGTGAGCTTGCCTTCTCCGCCCTGGATGGAGAATTGCTCCACCCGGAGCACGTCCTTCTCGAGGGCTGCGCGCAGCTCTCCCCCTTTCAGGTATACGCCCAGGGGCGGCGCATCGAGGCCGAGCCCGTCGCCGCGGAGGGTCCCGGTGAGAATCGGCTCGCCGAGCGTGCCTGCGCCCTTCAGGTCGGCGGCGAGGCGGCCTGCGATGTGCTGGTCCGTAAGCAGCGGCTCGACCGTTGCGCGCAGATCCACGTCCCTCAACTGCGCGACAAAGGCGATCGCCGAGCGCGGCGTGATGCCGAAGCGCGGCGCGCCGGGCTCCGGCGTGATGTCGCCCTTGAGCGTCGCGTTGCCGTAGCGCGAAGCCACCTCCGCGCTGGCATTGATTCGCCCGTCGGTGAAGCGCGCGTCGACCAGCGCCTTCTCGAGCCCGAGCGCAAGCTTGCCGCCTTCCCCTTGCGCGAGGCTCAGGTCGCCGGCGGTGCGGCGCACGCTCGCGCTTCCGCTGAGCTGCGGGCTCGAGGCGATGTTCCATTTCCCATCGAGGGTGACGCTCGAGCGCAGGTTTTCCGCGAGGCCCGCCAGCGTGATCAGCCATTGCGTCGGAAGCGCATGGAATTCGCCGCTCGAGACGATCTTCTCGCCCGACCAGGCGAGCTCGGCGACGGTGACGCGCCCGCCGGCGAACGTCGCATCGAGCCGGCCGAGCTCGACCCGACCCTTGGCGGCTTGCAGCCGTACCGGCGCCGTGAGCTCCAGAGGATAGGGGCCCGAATTACGCAGCGTCTGCACTTCGCCCGACCATCCGGCCTCTCCGCGCCAGCCGCCGCGTACCCGCGCCTGCAGATCCAGGCCATCGCCCTTCGCGGAGAGCTCGGCGGCGTGCTTGGACAGGTTACCGCTCGCCTTGGCGCGCGCGCTCTTGATCTCCATGCCGGTCGGGAGGACGAGGTCGCTTGCCTCGACCGTGAATGCTGCCTGAGGCTCCTCGAAGGTTCCGCTGAGTGTGCCGTTCGCGCGCAGCGCTCCGCTGAAGTCGCCGAGGAAATAGTCGATGCTCGGCACCTCCAGAGCCCAGCCGAGCGCGTCGCCGGGGCGACCGAAATCGCCGCGCGCGGTCAGCCGCGCACCTCCGAGGCTCGCCTGCGCGACGATCCGCTGGGCGCGCGAGCCGGAAACGCGCGCGGCGCCCTGGCTCGCGAGCGCCTCGCCTTCGAGGGTGCTGTCGCGCACGACCCAGCGCGCGTCGACCGCGGGCCGGGCGCCGAGCGTCCCCGTGCCCTCGAAGCTTCCGTTGATATCGCCGCCGGGATACTGGCCGAATTTCGCCGGGTCGAAATGCTCGAGATTGAGCTTCGCCTCGAAGCGCATCGGCTCCGAGAGGCGCAGCCGCCCGCTGCCCGTCGCCGCGCCGCCCTGCGCTTCGGCGCGCACGCTGCGCACCTGGACGAGCTCGCCGTCGCGAACGATGTCCGCGGTGATGCGCATGTCGTCCTGCGAAAGCGTGCCCTGCAGCGTCTGCTTCGCGCCGGCCGCGAGCTTGACTGGTCCAGAGAGCTTGGTGGCGTTGAGGGTGGAGCGCAAAGAGCGCAGATCCAGATCGGCGACCTGGACGTCGAGCTCGGCGCCGCCGCGGCCGAGCGCGCCCTTGCCGGCGAGCGCTCCACCCGGGCTCAGGGCGGCCCTGAGGTCCTGCAGCACGGCCGATTCGAAGTCCTTGGCGGCGAAGCGCGTATCGAGGCTGCTGAGCGGGATGCGCTGCTTGTCCAGCGGCCCGGGGTTGCCGTTGCGCGCCGAGAGGCTCCCCGCCAGGGCGTAGTCGGAGCTTGCCTTGCCGGAGAGCTTCACGCTGAGCGCGGTGCCGGGCCAATCGCGGTTCAGCCTGGAGAGGTCGACCGGCCCGGCCTGGGCGTCGAGCTCGGCGAGCGGCCGCGGCGCGAAAGCCGTGACCACCGCGCGCACTTTCGCGGGCACTTCGGCGATGCGGCCGTCGAACGCCACGTCCAGGCGCCGCACGGTTCCACCCAGCTTGATCCGCGCGCTCACCGGATAATCTTCGTAGCGCAGCGCGAAGCCGACCGTGGCCGACACGGCGCCGGTCTGCACGAGCGCGGCGTCGCGCAGCTCGAAGCGCTCGAGCACGAGGCGCTGCGCCCCGAGCTCGACGGAAATGCGCTCGATGTCGGCGCGGTCTACGCGCAGGCCGATGGGTATCTGCGGCGGGGCGGGCGGCTTGCCGTCGGACGGGCCGGGGGTGAGCGCGACATCGAGCGACTTTGCGCGCAGCGCGCGCAAGCCCGCGCGCGCGCCGAGAAAGGACAGGAGCTCAAGCCGGAGCATGCCGTCGCGCAGCTCGACGCGCGTGGTTTCGTCCTGGAACCGGATCGACGCGAACTCGATGTCGCGCGCCAGAGCGCCGCGCACGCCCTCGAGCCTGAGCTTGCCCCGCAGCGCCTCTTCGGCGAGCGCTGCGGCCCATCGCAGGCCCGAATCGGTGTAGAGGAGCCAGCCCGCCGCGGCGAGGACCACGCAGGCCAGCAGCGCGAGCGCTACGAGCAGCCACTTCATCAGAAGGTGAATCCTACGGAGAAATGCAGGCGCCACGACGCGACCGCCTGACCGTAGGCGAGGTCTATCCGGATCGGTCCGATCGGCGTGCGCACACGCGGGCCCGCGCCGTAGCCGACCTTGGCCTTGAACAGCGTGTTGTCGTCCCACGCGTCCCCGGCGTCGACGAACACGCCGACGCCCCAGCTGTCACCGATCCACTGCGTATACTCGCTGCTCAGCACGAGCAGGCGGCGCGCGGGCAGAACCGCCTCGCCCTGGTGCACGCCGAGGCTCAGGTAATCGTAGCCGCGCACGGTCGTGTCGCCCCCGGTGCGGAAGAGGAAGCTGCTCGGAATCTCGTCGCGGCTGGAGGAGAGCACCCGTCCCGCCTGTCCCCGCAACAGCAGGTCGCCATCGCGCCTGACGGGATAGAAGACGGATCCGCTGACGATCCCGCGCACGAACGGCCGCGTGGCGAGCGCATCGGGCGCGCCGCCGACCTCGAACATGGCGAGGTAGCCGCGGCGCGGCGAGATGAAGTCGTCGGTGCGGCGGAAGGTGCGGCGGTAGCCGAAGTAGACCGCGTGCCGGTCCGTGAACGGACCGCCGCTCACGCTCTCCTCCTCCCAGTTCGCCGAGAAGATCACCGCGCTCGGGGGCGTCTCCGCCCCCCAGTTGCGCGAGACGCCGACCACCGCTTCCTTCGTGCGCACGTTCTGGATATCGGTTTCGCGGTATGGCCGCAGCAGGTAGCTGTTCCAATAGCCGCCCGGCCGCGGCGGCGAATCGAAGTTGAACTCGAGGGTCTTCGTCGTGTCGTCCACCCGCAGCGTGCTGCGGAAGCGCCACTCCGAGTCGAACAGCGCCTGGTTGGTGTAGTTGAACAACACGCCGAAGCCGGTATCGGTGGCGTAGTTCACCCCCGCCTCGACGTGGTGCTTGGAGGCTTCTATGACGACTACACGCACGAGGGCGTTGTCCGGGCCTTCGTTGCGGTCCACGTCGGCCTGCACGCTGACGAAGTAGCCGCTTTCGAGCAGGAGGCGCTGGTAGATCACGAGCTTGTCGCGGTCATAGTCGTCGCCGGGATGCACCGGGCTCAGGTTCTGCACCAGCGCGTCGGAATAGCGCCGCGTGCCGCTCACCCGGATCTCGCCGAAGCGGTAGGGCGGACCGCTCTCGAGCTCCACGACGAGCGACGCCCGCCGCGCCTCGCGGTCGATGCGCGCCTCGCTGTTGGCGATCCGCGCGGCGGCGTAGCGGAAGGCGGACATCTCGCGCAGCGCGCGGCGCTTCGCCGCGTCCCACTCGGCCTGGCGGAAGGGCTGGCCGCGGCGCAGCGGCCAGGTGTCGCGCACGCGCTTGAAGATCGCCGCCGACTGCGGGTCCTGGACGGCCGGCCCGCTGAAGCGCAGGTCGATCTCGCCGACCTCGGTCCTCGCCCCGGGCTCGAGCGTGAGGCGCACGATCCAGGGCTGCTCGCCTTCCTCGATCGCGAGGTCGACGCGCGCCGAGAAGTAGCCTTCGGTGGCCGCGAGCTCGCGCGCCTCGCGCACGCCTTCGTCGGCGAGGCGGCGCAGCTGCTCGGGGGTCATCTGCGGATCGTTCTGCCAGCGCTCGAGGTTGAGCCCCTTGGACAGGACTTCGGCCATGTCCTTGGGAGCGGCGATCTCGACCCTGTATTTCAGGCCGGTCTGCGCCAGGGCGGCGCTCGAGATGAGAAACAGGATCGCCGCGAGAATGCGCATCGGGGGTGCGATAGCATGCCATGCAGCGAGTTGTAGAATCGCGCGCATGAAAATCCTGGTTTCCAACGACGACGGCTACTTCGCGCCGGGCATCACGCTGCTCGCCGAAGCCCTGGGCCGGTTGGGGGAGGTCACGGTTTTCGCGCCGGAGCGCGACCGTTCCGGCTCGTCCAACTCGCTCACGCTGGACCGCCCTCTCACGGTCCGGCGCGCGCCGAACGGTTTCTTCTCGGTCAACGGGACGCCGACCGACTGCGTGCACATCGCGGTGACCGGAGTACTCGACTTCACGCCCGACCTGGTCGTCTCGGGCATCAACCTGGGCGCCAACATGGGCGACGACACGATCTACTCCGGCACCGTGGCGGCGGCGGCGGAGGGTTTCCTGCTCGGCATTCCGGCGCTGGCGGTCTCGCTGACCAGCAAGGCCGGCGAGCACTTCGAGAGTGCCGTCGGCATCGCGCTCGAGCTGGTGGAGCGGCTGCGGCGCGATCCGCCGCGCCAGCCGATCCTCTACAACGTCAACGTTCCGGACGTCCCGCCGGCCCGGCTCGCCGGCGTCGAGATCACCCGCCTGGGCAAGCGCCACAAGGCCGAGCCCGTCATCAAGCTGCAGACGCCGCGCGGCGAGACGGCGTACTGGATCGGGCCTGCCGGCGGCGCCCAGGACGCGGGCCCCGGCACCGACTTCCACGCGGTCGAGAATCGCAGGGTCTCGGTCACACCGCTGCGCCTGGACCTCACTCACCAGGCGCAACTCGCCGAGGCGCGGGAGTGGCTCGCGAAATAGCGAAATGAGGGATCTGCGCGGGATCGGCATGACCTCGGAGCGCACGCGCGCGCGCATGGTGCAAAGGCTGCGCGAGCAGGGGATTCGGGACGAGCGCGTGCTCGGCGCCATGGCCCGGGTTCCGCGGCACCTGTTCGTCGAGGAGGCGCTCGCCAGCCGGGCCTACGAGGACACGGCGCTGCCGATCGGCTTCTCGCAGACCATCTCCCAGCCCTTCGTGGTCGCGCGGATGATCGAGCTGGTCCTCCGGAACGGGGAAGCGGGGAAGGTGCTCGAGGTCGGGACGGGCTGCGGCTACCAGGCCGCGGTGCTGGCCGAGATCTTCCCGGAGGCGTATTCGGTGGAGCGGATCAAGGCGCTGCACGAGCGTGCGCGCGCCAACCTGCTGGCGCTGCGGCTGAAAAACCTGCGGCTGGTGCACGGCGACGGCCATGCCGGGCTCGAAAGCGCGGCGCCGTTCCAGGCGATCGTCGTCGCCGCGGCCAGCCGCGAGGCGCCCCGGGCGCTGTTACGCCAGCTCGCGCTCGGTGGCAGAATGGTATTGCCGCTGCACGAAGGGACGGGACAGAGACTGATGCTGTACGAGCGTGGCAGGCAAGGCTTCGTCGAGTCGGAGCTCGATCCGGTGCGGTTCGTACCGCTGGAAATGGGGAAAGCTTGAAGACTGTTCACTGGGGGGTTCTAGCCGCAGCCGCAGCGCTCGCCGCGGGCTGCGCGACCCAGCACAAGCCCGCGCCAGTGGTCGACGGCCGTGCGCCGCGACCTGCCGCGGCGAGGGCGGTTTCCGCACCGCTGACGTCCGCACCGGCGACGCCCAAATCAACCACCGATTACTACGCCGTAAAACGCGGCGACACGCTCTACAGCATTGCCCAGGAGCACGGCGTCGAACCGGGCGAGCTCGCGCAATGGAACGGGCTCGACGATCCCACGCGGCTGCGGGTGGGCCAGGCGCTGCGGGTCCGGCCGCCGCTCGCGCTCGCCGCCCCGCCGGTTGCGGTGGAGTCCGGCACGGCGCAGGTCGGCTCCGCGCGCATCCTCGGCCGGGTCGAGTCGCGGCCGCTCGATACGCTGCCGCCGCTGCCGCCGCGCGCGCCGGCGAAGCCCGAGCTCGCCCGGATGGAGCTGCCCTCCCGGGTGGAGCTCGAGAAGAGCGCGGCGCCGAGCGGCGGCGGCCAGTTCATCTGGCCGGTGAAAGGCAAGGTGCTCGCCGAATTCGCCGAGCCGCGCCGCAAGGGCATCGACATCGACGGCAGACCGGGCGACCCGATCGTCGCCGCCGCGCCCGGGCACGTCACCTACATCGGCAGCGGCATCCCGGGCATGGGCAAGCTGGTGGTGCTCAAGCACGACAACGGCTTCATCACGGTGTACGCGCACAACCGCAACATCCTGGTGAAGGAAAAGCAGGCGGTGGCGCGCGGCCAGAAGATCGCCGAGCTCGGCAGCACGGATTCCGAGCGCCCGAAGCTTCACTTCCAGATCCGCAAGGGCGCGGCGGCCGTGGATCCTCTGTTGTATCTCCCTAAGTAAACCCCTAGTTCGTCGTCTTGTTTTGCTTGAGAGCCTGAGCGAGGTCGTGCACCGCTGAGGCGTAGAACGCGCTGCGGTTATAGCGCGTGAGCACCCAGAAATTGTGCAGGCCGATCCGGTAGTCGCTCGGCTTGTCCGGCGTCTCGAGCTCGACCAGGACGGCGCGCACGCCTTCAGGCATACCCTCGAACTCGACCCCCGCGGCGCGCAGGTCGGCCTGGGCGTGCTTCGGGTCGACCGAGCCGTCGGCGAGGGGGCGCCACCCCTCGCCGTCGACCTTCGCTCCAAGCAGCACTTCGCCGCCAGGCTGCCAACCGTGCTCCTTCAGGAAGTTCGCCACGCTGCCGATGGCGTCGGCCGGGCTCCGCCGCAGGTCGATCGCGCCGTTGCCGTCGAAGTCGACCGCGTAGCGGCGGGTGCTGCTCGGCATGAACTGGGGGATGCCGATGGCTCCGGCGTAAGAGCCGCGCATCGCGAACGCATCCTTGCCCTGTTCGCGCGCGAGCAGCAGGTACTGCTCGAGCTCGCCCTTGAAGTACTGCGCCCGCGGCCCGTAGTCGAAGGCGAGCGTGGTGAGCGCGTCGACCACGCGCCAGCGGCCGGTATTGCGGCCGTAGAACGTCTCTACGCCGAGGATGGCGACGATGTACTGCGCCGGCACGCCGTAGCTGGTCTGCGCGCGCTCCAGCGCGCGGCGGTGCTTCCTCCAGAACTCGACCCCCGCGGCGACGCGCTTCTCGTTGACGAAATTCCCGCGGTATTCCTCCCAGGAGCGCGCTTTCGGCGGCGGCGGCTTGATCGCCTCGAGCACCGGCTCGGCGCGCCGCACGCGGGAAAAAAGGTAGCGCAGGTCCTGCTCGGCGAAGCCGTGCTTCATCGCCAGGCTGCGGATGAACTCCTGGACCTCCTCGCGCTCGGCGTAGCTTCCTTTGGCCCACGCAGGCCACGCAAGCAGGGCGAGCACTACGAGCAGCGTTCTCGTCGACCTCATGTCACACGCAGCTCGCGCACCAGGCGCCGCAGGTCTTTCGTTCCGCGCGGGTCGTGCTCGCGGCCGTAGCGCAGGCCGATGTACAGCTCGCCGATGCGCAGGATGGCGCGGCGCGCCGAGGGCAGCGCGCGCGCTGCGCGCTCGGCATAGTCGCGCGGACCTTCGCTCGGCGAGCGCTCGACGCCGCGCGCCGCCAGCTTGAGGCAGAACGCGCGCCACGCGCGCTGGACGGGGTCGGGCCGCGCTACGCGGCGCAGCGACCAGGCAAGCAGCAGCACGGTCAGGATCCCGAGCACGGTGAACAGCGTCGCCACCAGCGCGCGCCAGTCGGTGCTGCGCAGGCCGACGTAGGTCATGAGGTCGCGCTGGCGCTCCGAATTGTAGCCGAGCACCCACACGTTCCACTTGTGCGCCGCGGCCTCCCACTGGTTGCGCAGCGAGCGCAGCCATTCGAAATCTCCCCGCATGAGCAGGGGCTGCTCGGCGCGCTGGACCGTGCGGGCGAGCCCCGCGTCCAGGCGGCTCGGCGCAGCCGTGGCGGTCGGGTCCACGCGCACCCAGCCGCGCCCGCGCAGGTGCACCTCGGCCCACGCGTGCGCGTCGGACTGGCGCACGGTGATGATGCGGTCGACCGGGTTCAGCTCGCCGCCCTGGTATCCGGTGACGACGCGGGCGGGCACGCCGGCGGCGCGCATCAGGAACACGAACGCAGACGAGAAGTGCTCGCAGAAGCCCACCTTGAAGTCGAACAGGAATTCGTCGACGCTGTCCTGCCCCATGAGAGGGGGCTCCAGCGTGTAGACGTAGCGTCCCCTGCGCAGGAAGGCGATGGCGCGCGCGAGGATCTCGTCGTCGCTGCGCGAGCCGAGCCGCAGCTCCTCGGCGAGCCCGAGCGTCCTGGGATTGGCCCCCGCCGGCAGGCGCAGCGCGCGGGCGAGCTGCGCGGGCTGCTTCTCGGGAGCGCCGCCCGGAGCGACGGTCGAGCTGATCTCGTAGCGCACGCGCGTGCGTACCGGCGCCGCCGCGAGCACGATGCCGTCCGCCGTGTAGCGGGCGTCTTCCGGCAGGCTGGCGGGAACCTCCAGGGCGAACAGCCAGCTTTGATTGTGCGGCTCGAGCACCACGCTGTAGCGGTAGGTCGCGCCGCCGTCCGGCGGTGCGAACGTGCCCAGGGACTGCGCTCCGGCGCTCCAGGTGCGGCCGTCGAAGTCCCAGAGCACCGGTCCGCGCCAGTAGCGTACCTGCGAGGCAGGCGGCGTCCCCTCGAACTCCGCGCGGAAGGCGATCGTGTCGGAGAGCGCGAGGCGCGTGATTTCTCCCGGAGACATCGTCTCCGAAAGGCCGGTGCGCGCCGAGTAGGCGTCCTGCGGCAGGCCCCACAGCGGCCCCTGGACGCGCGGGAAGAGCAGGAACAGCGCCGCCGCGGCGGGCACGCCGTGCGCAAGCAGCAGGGCGGCGGTGCGCAGGTTCGCGCGCGGGGCGCGGCTGGGAGCGGAGAAGCCGATCAGGGTGACGGTGATGGCGAGCAATGCCACCGCCATGACCAGCGCCGTGGAAATCGATTGCGTGTAGAGGAAATTGGTGACGATCAGGAAGTAGGCCAGGAAGGCCGCCGCCGCCGCGTCGCGGTGGGTCCGCGTTTCCAGCACCTTGAGGCCCGAGAACAGCATCAGCAGCACGATCCCGGGCTGGCGGCCGAAGATCGTGCGGTATTCGACCCAAACGCCGAGCATCGCGATCGCGGCCACCGCAAGCACCAGCCAGCGCGAAGGCAGCGGCACCGCATTCATCGAGTAGTGGATGCGCCACGCGTAGAGGCACAGCGTGAGCAGCGTGAGCCACCACGGCGCCCGCGTGGCGTGGGGCATCACCACCAGGGTGAGAGACCCGCAGAGCAGCACCAGGTCGCGCGTGCTTGCGAGCCGCGCCTCGGGCAGCAGGGGATGGGCGGCGGCGCTCTTCATCTCAATTCGTACAACGCGAGCGCCTGCAGGCAAGTACCGGCGTGGGCGTCGCCGCGACCGGGCGCGATCTCGATGCCCGGAAGTCGCAGGCCGTAGAAGGCGCCGGCGCGCTCGGCGGCGAGAACCCATCCGGCCAGGCGCGACAGGCGGATCTCCAGGCCGGCCGCGGCAGGGAGCAGGCGCCAGTCGAGCCAGAGCTGCGCCGCGGCCTCGCCGGTGAACTGCTTGGTGAGCAGCTCGTCGCTGCGCGCGACCGCCTTCCATGCCACGTGGCGCGGCGAATCGGAAAGCTGGTAAGTCCGCAGCCCGGAGAAGTCGTCGTTGCCCGCGGCCTGCGAGCGCAGCGCGCCGGCCGCCGCCTCGGCGAGGCGCGGCGGCAGCGGCGTGCGCTCCGGCTGCGGATAGACCAGGCAGCGCGCGTCGGGCTCGACGTAGCTCCAGGCGCGGAACAGGCCGAGCGGAAAGCGCGTCTCCAGCAGCACGCGCCCGAGCGGCAGCCAGCCGCGGCGCTGCGCCGGCACGGCGAGCACGACTTCCGCCAGCGCCTGCGGCGGGATGTCGATCACGAATTGCGAGCCCGAGCCGACGTGGCGCGCGAGGATCGCGGGACGGTCGTAGTCGGAGCGGCCGTCCAGGTAAATTCTGAACTGGGCCGATTCGCCGGCGAACACCGGCTCGGCGCGCCCGGTGCTCACCGCGATGCGCGCGAGGTTGCGCGCGGTGTGCACCATGCCCGCCAGCCCGACGCCGGCGAGGAGGAAGGTGAGCGCGAAGCCCAGCGCCAGCGCGTAATTGATCGAACCGATCAGAAGGATCAGCAGCGTGGCGGCGAACAGCCACCCCAGCCGCGTCGGCAGGATATAGACGCGCCGGTGGACCAGGATGATGGGGCCGCGTTCGGGCGCTTTGAACCCCCAGATCCATTGGGCGAGGCGCGGATTGCGCTCGAGCAGGCCGCCGATCATGCGCGCGCCGCGCTCACGCGGTGGGCCCGTCGTACTTCCATCGGCCCTTCCACGCCCCGAGCACCAGGTTCGGGTACTCGGGCTTGCCCAGGGTGCCGTTGTAGCGCCCGAGCGCCCTGAAATAGTCGCCTCGCTCCATGTCGAGATAGTGCCGCAGAATCGCGCAGCCGTAAGCGAGGTTTGTCCTGAGATGGAACAAGTTGTGGCTGGGCTGGCCGAGCAGCGGCACCCAGAAAGGCATGACCTGCATGTAGCCGCGCGCGCCCGCGCGGGACACGGCGTACTTGCGAAAACCGCTTTCCACCTCGATCAGCCCCAGGACGAGCTGCGGATCGAGCCGCGCCCGCACCGCCTCATAGTGGACCGCACGCAGCAGCTCCATGCGGCTCTGCCGATCGGGCATGCGCGGCGCCAGCCGCTTTTCCATCTCGTCGATCCAGCGCTGGCCGTCTTCGGGCGAGCGAAAGTGCAGCCGGGCCGGCGCGCGGTCCGACACCATCGCCGAGAGGCGCTGTCGCACGCTGTCCGAGAGCGGCTCGTAGATCTGGTTCCCCGCATTTCCCCAGAGGGGGAAGAGCGCGGCCACCGCCAGAACGAGCCGCCTCATGAACGCTTCAGGAAATCCACCACCTCCTTGAGGGGCAAGTCGCGCGGCTTGGCGTCGCGCCTACCCTTGTATTCCACGTTCCCGGCGGCGAGGCCGCGCTCGGAGAGCACCAGGCGGTGCGGGATGCCGATCAGGTCCATGTCGGCGAACAGCACGCCCGGGCGCTCGTCGCGGTCGTCCATCAGGACGTCGATCCCGGCGGCGCCGAGCTCGTCGTGCAGCCGCTCGGCCGCCGCGCGCACTTCGGCGTTCTTGTAGTAGCCGATCGGCACCAGGGCTACCGAGAAGGGCGCGATCGGCGCCGGGAATGCGATGCCGCGCTCGTCGTGATTCTGCTCGATCGCCGCCGCCACCACGCGCGTCACGCCGATGCCGTAGCAGCCCATCTCCATCGGCCGCGCGTCGCCCTTCTCGTCGAGGAACACGGCATTCAGCGCGCTCGAGTACTTGGTGCGCAGCTGGAAGATGTGCCCGACCTCGATGCCGCGCACGATCTCGAGCCGGCCCTTGCCGTCGGGGCTCGGGTCGCCCGCGACGACGTTGCGCAGGTCGGCGACCTGCGGCTCGGGAAGGTCGCGCGCCCAGTTCACGCCCGCGAGGTGGAAGCCTTCCTCGTTGGCGCCGCACACGAAGTCGCTCATCAGCGCCACACGCCGATCCGCCAGTATTCTTGCTTTCCTGGCGCCCACGGGTCCTATGTAGCCGGCCTTGCAGCCGAGCGCACGCTGGATCTCCGCATCCGTGGCGAAGCGGAAGGCGCCGATCACCTTCTGTGCCTTGATCTCGTTCAGCTCGTGGTCGCCGCGCAGCAGCAGCAGGTGGAGCTCGTCGTCGTGCATCACCGCCACGGCCTTGACCGTTTTCTTGAGGTCGATCTTCAGGAGCGCGGCCACGTCCTCGCACTTGGTCTTCCCTGGCGTGGCGACTTTTTGGAGGGCTTCCTTTGGCGACCCTCGCGTGCCGGGCGCGAGCGCTTCGGCCAGCTCCACGTTGGCGGCGTAGCCCGACTCCGGCGAGTACGCGATCGCGTCCTCGCCGGAATCGGCGAGCACGTGGAACTCGTGCGAGCCGGTGCCGCCGATGGCGCCGGTGTCGGCGGCGACGGCGCGGAACTCGAGGCCCAGGCGCGTGAAGATGCGCGTGTAGGTGTCGTGCATGTTGCGGTACTCGCGCTCGAGATCGGCGTAGTCGGCATGGAACGAGTAGCCGTCCTTCATCACGAACTCGCGGCCGCGCAGGATGCCGAAGCGCGGCCGCCGCTCGTCGCGGAACTTGGTCTGGATCTGATAGAAGTGCATCGGCAGCCGCCGGTAGCTCTTCAGCTCGCTGCGCGCGAGGTCGGTGACGACCTCCTCGGAGGTGGGCTGGAGCACGAAGTCGCGCTCGTGGCGGTCCTTGAAGCGCAAGAGCTCCGCCCCGTAGGCCTGCCAGCGGCCGGACTCCTGCCACAGCTCGGCGGGCTGGACCACCGGCATGACGAGCTCGACCGCGCTCGCGCGGTTCATCTCCTCGCGGATAATGGCTTCGACCTTTTGCAAAACTTTCAATCCGAGCGGCAGCCAGGTATAGATCCCCGCCGCGAGGCGCCGGATCAGGCCGGCGCGCAGCATGAGGCGATGGCTCGCGATCTCGGCCTCGGCCGGAACCTCCTTCTGGGTGGAAATGAAGAACTTCGAGGTTTTCATGGACCTTCCGGCATCGCCGCCGCCACCGCCTGCAGTTGCCGGATTGTCTTAGCCGGTGCGGTATGGAAAAATCGAAGGGCGATTCTAACCGAACGCTAACTTGAGGCGGTGCTGCGGTGCTCGACAAGGAAGGCTACAGGCCGAACGTCGGCATCATCCTTGCCAACCAGAGGAACGAGGTGTTCTGGGGCAAGCGCGTGAACCAGCACGCGTGGCAGTTTCCCCAGGGCGGCATCAAGCACGGCGAAACCCCGCTGCAGGCGATGTTCCGCGAGCTGGAGGAGGAGATCGGCCTGCAGCGAGCCCACGTCCGGATCCTCGGTCGCACGCGGGACTGGCTGCGCTACGAGGTGCCCGAGAAGTGGATGCGCCGCTCCAAGGAGGCGGGCTGCGCCTACCGTGGACAGAAGCAGATCTGGTATCTGCTGCGCATGACGGGGCGCGACTGCGACGTGAAGCTGCGCGGCAGCGGCCATCCCGAGTTCGACGCGTGGCGCTGGCACGACTACTGGGTGCCGCTCGACGCCGTGATCGAGTTCAAGCGCGAGGTGTACCGCCAGGCGCTGATCGAGCTGCATCGCTACCTGCAGGCCGACCGCCGTGGGCGGGTCCGGCGTCCCGAAGCGGTGCCGCAAGGGTAGCCTCTCAGGTTTCTCTCAGGTTCCTCTCAGCTTACTGGGTTACCCTCAGACCACTCATGGAGCGCGCATTCGATCCGCTGCCGATTCGCGAGCTCGGCGCCGGCGCGGGATTCCGTCGACCGACGCAGCCCCCGGCCGCGCGGGTGACCCCGGATTCGCCGGCGCTGCACGTGATGACCGACCTCGCGCGCGCGAGTCCGGCCACCATCCGGCCGCAGGCGCCGCTCGCCGGCGCGAACCAGTTCATGATTACCCGCGGGGTGCGCCTGCTGCTCGTGGTGGACGAGCGCGACACCATCCTCGGCCTCATTACCGCTACCGACCTCCTCGGCGAGCGTCCGATGCAGGTCGCCGCCGAGCGCGGCCTGCGCCGTGACGAGCTCAGCGTGGCCGACGTCATGACCCCGGCGGCCGAGATCGAGGCGATCACGCTCGACGACGTCGAAGCCTCCCGGGTCGGCCACGTGCTCGAGACGCTGCGGCGCCTCGGCCGCCAGCATGCGCTGGTCGCGGATCGCGGCAATACCGTGTGCGGGATCTTCTCGATCTCGCAGATCGCGCGCCAGCTCGGCCTCGAACTTCCCTCGGGCGGGTCGGTGGCGCGGACCTTCTCCGAAATCGAAGCCGCTCTGTCCAAGTAGGACCCCAACAGGGTGGACCCGTTAGGGGCGCGGGATAGCCCCGCTAAATCAATCGAATAACAAAATTCGATTTGATCTATGGCGAGGCGCGCCTTAGCCTGTCACTTCCCCCAAAGGAGAGACCGATGAAACCCCTGAAAGGCACCAGGACCCACGACAATCTCAAGGCCGCGTTCGCCGGCGAGTCGCAGGCGAATCGCCGTTACCTCTACTTCGCGGCCAAGGCCGACGTCGAGGGCCATAACGACGTCTCGGCGCTCTTCCGCTCGACCGCCGAAGGCGAGACCGGCCACGCCCACGGCCATCTGGAGTACCTCGAGGTGGTGGGCGACCCCGCGACCAACCTGCCGATCGGGCGCACGCGCGAGAACCTGAAAGCCGCGGTCGCGGGGGAGACCCACGAGTACACCGACATGTACCCCGGCATGGCTAAGCAGGCGCGCGACGAGGGCTTCGGCGAGATCGCCGACTGGTTCGAGACCCTCGCCAAGGCCGAGCGCAGCCACGCGAACCGATTCCAAAAAGCGCTCGATGGTTTGAGTGATTAAAAGAGAAAGCTTGATGTCCCTCGAGACCTACGCCCGGGAGCGCGCCAGCTTCCGGGCGAAGGTGCTTGAGCACAAGCGCAAGCGCACGGTTCAGCTCGGCGAGCACATCACGCTGCAGTTCGAGGACGAGCTCACGATCCGCTACCAGATCCAGGAGATGCTGCGCATCGAGCGGATCTTCGAGGACCAGGGCATCCAGGGCGAGCTCGACGCCTACAACCCGCTGCTGCCCGACGGCTCCAACTGGAAGGCGACGATGCTGATCTCGTACCCCGACATCGACGAGCGCCGCCGCATGCTCGGCGTGCTGAAGGGCATCGAGCGGGGCGTGTGGGTCGCGGTCGAGGGCTGCGAGCGCGTGGTGGCGATTGCCGACGAGGACCTCGAGCGCGAGAACGACGAGAAGACCGCGGCGGTTCATTTCCTGCGCTTCGAGCTTTCGGCGGCAATGCGCGAGCGCCTGCGCCGCGGCGCGGGTGTCGCAGCCGGGGTGGATCATCCCGGCTATCGCGCGCGCGCCGAGCTGCCTCAGGAAGTGCGCGCGGCCCTCGCCGCCGACTTGAACTGAAACTTTCCAGCCTTTGCGAGTTCTTCTCCTAACTTCCCTTTTCCTGGTGAGCGCCGCCCAGGCTCAGATCCAGAGCGACTGGGAGCGGGCGAACGAGGACCGCCTCAGGCAGGCGGGCGAGAAGCTGGTGCCGCCGCCGCCGCTCGATCGCAAGCGGCTGGTGGAGCTCAAGCAGGGCGTCGGCTCCAGCAGCGATTTCCGCTACTACGTGGATTGGGGCTCGGTGAGCGCCGGCGACGACCGCATCGTGCGCTACGTGCTCGTCGCGCGCAGCCCCTCCGGGGTCGAGAGCATCACCTTCGAAGGCCTTCGCTGCCAGGGCGAATACCGCGTCTATGCCGTCGGGCGCCCCGAGGGCGGCTGGGGCGGCCAGCCCTCCGAGTGGCGGGCGGTCCCGCGCAACCCGAACGCCGCGCAGCCGACGCTCGTCAAGGACTATTTCTGCCCCGGCCGCGCCGTGGTACGCACGAGCGCCGAGGCCCAGCAGGCGGTCCGCGCCGGCGGCCATACCGGCACCCACCGCGAGAACCGCCCGATCGGCGAGCAGTACTAGAGCAGAACCAGATTATCTCTGTGGATGAGCTCGGGCTCGCCCACGTAGCCGAGGATCGATTCGATCTCGCCCGACGGCCGGCGCATGATGCGGCGCGTTTCCTCGGCCGAATAGTTGGCCAGCCCGCGCGCCACCTCGCGTCCGCCGGGCTCGAGGCAGGCCACCACTTCGCCGCGCAGGAACGCCCCCGAAACCTCCACCACGCCGATCGGTAGCAGGCTCTTGCCGTCGCGCGTGAGCGCTTTCACCGCGCCCGCGTCGAGGCGCAGGCGGCCGCTCACGGTCAGGTGGTCGGCGAGCCACTGCTTGCGCGCAGCGAGCGGCACGGTGGCGGCGCTGAGGAAGGTGCCGACGCGCTCGCCCTGCGCGAGGCGCACGAGCACGTCGGGTTCCCGACCCGAGGCGATCACGGTGTGCGCGCCGCTGCGGGCCGCGCGCCGCGCGGCCAGCACCTTGGTGAGCATGCCGCCCTTCGCGAGCGCGCTGCCGGTGCCGCCGGCGAGCGCCTCCAGGCGCGGGTCGGAAGCGTCGGCCTGCGCGACGAGCTTCGCGCCGGGATCGCGGCGCGGGTCGGCCTCGTAGAGGCCCGCCTGGTCGGTCAGGATGACGAGCGCGTCGGCCTCCATGAGATTGGTCACGAGGGCGCCGAGCGTGTCGTTGTCGCCGAGCTTGATCTCGTCGGTCACCACCGTGTCGTTCTCGTTGATCACCGGGACCACGCCCATCGCGAGCAGCGTGCGCAGGGTCGAGCGGGCGTTCAGGTAGCGCTGGCGGTCGGCGAGGTCGGCGTGCGTCAGCAAGACCTGCGCGCTGTGCAGCCCGTGGCTGCGGAACGAGCTTTCGTAGCACTGCGCGAGCCCCATCTGCCCCACTGCGGCCGCCGCCTGGAGCTCGTGCATGGCGTGCGGGCGCCGCGCCCAGCCCAGGCGCTGCATGCCCTCGGCGATGGCGCCGCTCGAGACGATGATGACGCTCCTGCCGAGCCGGCGCAGCTCCGCCACCTGCGCGGCGAGGTCCCCGATGGCGGCCGTATCGAGGCCCCGGCCCTCGTTGGTCACGAGCGAGGAGCCGACCTTCACCACCAAGATTCTTGCTTGGGGAATCATTTCTTCGCCAGCTCGCGCGCGACCGCTTTCATCACGGCCTGGGTCCCGGCGCCGCCGATGGCCGAGACTTTGAACCACGGCCGCTTCCAGCGCAATTGCGCCAGGACCTTGCGGATGCGCTCGTCCGGATCCTCGACCGCGTCGGCCTTGTTGAACACCAGCCATCTCGGTTTCGCGGCCAGCGCCGGCTCGTATTTCTTCAGCTCGGCCGCGATGACCCGGACGTCGCCCGCCGGATTGTCGGCGGTCAGATCCACGATCTGCAGCAGCAGCTTGGTGCGCGCCAGATGGCGCAGGAACTGGTGGCCGAGGCCGGCGCCTTCCGAGGCGCCCTCGATCAGCCCCGGGATGTCGGCAACGACGAAGCTCGCCTCGCGCACGCGCACCACGCCGAGCGAGGGGTTGAGCGTGGTGAAAGGATAGTCGGCGACCTTGGGGCGCGCGCTCGAGACCGCGCGGATGAAAGTCGACTTGCCGGCGTTCGGCAGACCGGCGAGACCGACGTCGGCGAGCACGCGCAGCTCGAACGCGAGCTTGCGCACCTCGCCCGGCTCGCCGCGCGTGAACTGGCGCGGCGCGCGGTTTACGCTCGACTTGAAGTGCATGTTGCCCAGGCCGCCGGCCCCGCCGCGCGCGAGCAGCGCGCGCTCGCCGTCCTTCGCCAGGTCGGCGACCAGCTCGCCGGTGTCCTCGTCGCGCACCAGCGTTCCGACCGGCACGCGCAGCTCCACGTCGGCGCCGGCGCGGCCGTTGCAGTCGGAGCCCATGCCGCGGACGCCGTTTTCGGCGCGGTGGATGCGCGCGAAGCGGTAGTCGACCAGGGTGTTCACGTTGCGGTCGGCGCGCGCCCACACGCTGCCGCCGCGGCCGCCATCGCCGCCGTTCGGTCCGCCGAAGCGGATGTACTTCTCGCGCCGGAAGGTCGCGGCGCCGTTCCCGCCGCTGCCGGCGTGCACCTCGATCTTCGCTTCGTCGATGAATTTCATGGCGGGAAACAAAAAGCCCTATCCGACCGCGATAGGGCTTGCCTTTTGTGGTGAGCTGCGCGTTGTGACTGCGCTACGGCCGAGAGGCTAGGCCGTCTTCGCCGGCTCGAGAATGCTTACGGTCTTCTTGTTGTTCGCGCCCTTGACCGCGTATTGCACCTGGCCGCTGACGCGCGCGAAGAGCGTATGGTCGCGGCCGATGCCGACGTTGTGGCCGGGGTGCACCACGGTGCCGCGCTGGCGCACCAGGATCTGTCCGGCGTTGACCCGCTCGCCGCCGAACGCCTTGACGCCCAGGCGCTTGGCCTGCGAATCGCGGCCGTTTCTGGAGCTGCCGCCTGCTTTCTTGTGTGCCATGAGTTTCCTGACTATCCCTGGACGATGTCGTCGATGCGCAGTTCCGTGTACGCCTGGCGGTGGCCCTGCGTCTTCTGGTAGTGCTTGCGCCGGCGCAGCTTGAAGATCTTCAGCTTTTCGCCACGGCCGTGGGACACCACCGTCGCCTTGACCTTGGCGCCCGAGACCAGCGGCGCGCCGACCTTGACGCCGTCGCCCGTGCCGACGAGAAGCACCTCTTCGAGCGAAACGGTGCTGCCGACGTCTGCCGCGAGGGCCTCGACCCGCACCTGCTCGCCCGCCGCGACGCGGTATTGCTTGCCGCCTGATCTGATGATTGCGTACATGGAAGTTATGTAAGTAGTCCGGCGAAATCCGCGCTGCCGGTCTTGCGCGTGCAAAGACTTGGAATTATAAGCGAATCATGAGCTTCGTGACAATGCTGGCGCCGGTCGCCGAGGACCTGGCGCGGGTCGACGCGCTGATCGGCGCACGCCTCGACTCGGACGTGGCGCTGGTGCGCGAAGTGGCGCGCTATATCGTCGCCTCCGGCGGCAAGCGTCTGCGGCCGGCGCTGCTCCTGCTCGCCTGCCGCGCGCTCGGCTACGGCGGCGAGGCGCGCCTGCAGCTCGCCGCGGTGGTGGAGTTCATCCACACCGCCACGCTGCTGCACGACGACGTCGTGGACGAGTCGCACCTGCGCCGGGGGCGCAGCACCGCGAACGCTGCGTTCGGCAACGCCGCGGCAGTGCTGGTCGGCGACTTCCTCTACTCGCGCGCCTTCCAGATGATGGTCGAGCTCGACGACATGCGCGTGATGCAGGTCCTGGCGGAGGCCACCAACACCATCGCCGGCGGCGAGGTGCTCCAGCTCATGGGCAGCCACGACCCCGAGGTGGACGAGACGCGCTACCTCGAGGTGATCCGGCGCAAGACCGCGAAGCTGTTCGAGGCGTCGGCGCGTCTCGGCGCCGTCCTGGCGCGCTCGGGCGCGGCGGTGGAGACCGGCCTGGCCGACTACGGGGTGCACGTCGGGACCGCGTTTCAGCTGATCGACGACGTGCTCGACTACTCGGGCGACGCGGCCACGATCGGCAAGAGCCTCGGCGACGACCTCGCCGAAGGCAAGCCGACGCTGCCGCTCATCTACGCCATGCGCTGCGGCAGCGCCGAGCAGGCCGCCGTAGTCAGGAGCGCCATCAGTACGGGAGGACGCGAGGATTTCGGCGCGGTGCTCGGGGTGATCCGCGCCACCGGCGCGCTCGAATACGCTCGAGCCGCCGCGCAGCGCGAGGCCGAGACCGCCGCGCGTTCCATCGCCGCGCTGCCCGCCTCGGAGTCGAAGGATTGTTTGCTAGAATTGGCGTCCTTCTCCGTCACGCGTCGCAGCTAGGGCTTCGGACGTCTTCCTTCGGATCGGGGTGTAGCTCAGCCTGGTAGAGTACTGCGTTCGGGACGCAGGTGTCGCTGGTTCAAATCCAGTCACCCCGACCACTTCCCTGGACCTTTCAGACGCCGACCTCGAAGCCAAGGTCCACCTCCGAGGCCGGCCTGCCGCCTCGAATACCCCAATTATCGAGCGCCACCTCGTGCAGCACGATCGTGACGTCGTTCGCGTCGACCCCGAGGCGCCCGAAGCGCTCCACGACCCGGCGATACAGCGCGCGCTTCGCCTCGAGCGAGCGCCCGGCGAACAGCGTGATTTCCACGAGGAGATAGTTGTCGCTGCGTCCCGGGACGACGTGGAAGTCCTCCGCCTTGTGCCCGACGTAGCGTATCTGCCGGTCCCACTCCGGCACGCGCAGCGCCTCGCGCTGGGCGAGATACAGGGCTTCGATCAGCGACTGCACCTCCGCGGCACTGCGAGCTCTTCTTCCCTCGATCCTGCTGATCGGCATGGACGGTCCTTGAACGAAATGACGGATTGCAGGTTACACCGCAGATAGTCCGCAGCGTGCGTTTCGGATACGTTAGATAATCGCGCGATGGGTCGCCTCGTCGTGCTGGTGCTGCTCGTGGTGGTCGCGGTCTGGCTGGTGCGCAGGGCGCTGCGCGGGCCGGGCGAGCAAGCCGAGCTGCGCAAGCGCGCCGAGGCCGCGGGCGAGCTGGTGCGCTGCGCGCATTGCGGCGTGCACCTGCCGCGCGCCGAGGCGCGCGCGGCGGGCGGGCTGCTCTATTGCAGCGACGAGCACGCTCGCCTCGGCAAGCGCTGATGGACGCGCACGTCCGCTACCCGGAGCTGTTTCTCGAGGACCAGACGCGCACGCCGCGCGCCTATTGGACCTCGCTCGGCTACTTCAACCTCTACCGCATCGCGCTGGCCACGCTGTTCTTCGCCGTGACGCTGATCTACGGCGACGCGCTCAACATCGGCTCGCATGCGCTCGAGCTGTTCCGCTACACCGCGCTCGCCTATCTCGCCGCCGCGATCGCCTTCCACACGGTGCTGCGCAGCGTGCACGAGCGCTTCAACGTGCAGCTGTCGCTCCAGGTCGCGCTCGACATCGTGGCGCTCACCCTGATGATGTACGCGAGCGGCGGCGTCCGCAGCGGCCTAGGCGTGATGCTGCTGGTGTCGGTCACCGCCGCCGCGATCGTGGCGCCGCGGCGGCTGTCGTACCTCTACGCGGCGCTCGCGACGATCGCGCTCCTGCTCGAGCAGAGCTACTGGGTGCTCGCCCACGACAGCGCGAGCACGAATTTCCTGCAGCCCGGCCTGCTCGCGATCGGCTGCTTCGCCACCGCGGGCGTCACGAGCTGGCTCGCGCAGCGGGTCGCGGCGAACGAGGCCCTCGCCCGGCAGCGCGGCCGCAGCCTCGAGACCCAGACGCGGGTCAACCAGCTGGTCATCGAGGACATGCACGACGGGGTCGTGGTGCTCGACCGCGACGCCCGCGTGGTGCAGCACAACCCCCAGGCGCTGCGCCTGCTCGGCGAGCCGCGGCTGCTCGGCCGGCTGGCCGCCGAGATCCTGCCGGGGTTCGGCGCCGCCGCCGAGTTCGACGTGCGCGGCCGCAGCCTCGGCGTGCGCCTGCTCGACACCGGCACCGAGGAGGTGTTCCGGGTGCTGTTCCTCGAGGACACCACGCGCTCGCGCGAGGAGGCGCAGCAGCTCAAGCTCGCCGCGCTCGGCCGCCTCACCGCCAACATCGCCCACGAGATCCGCAACCCCCTGGCCGCGATCAGCCACGCCGCGGAGCTGCTGAGCGAGGAGCGGCGCGACGCGCAGCGCGTGCGCCTCACGCGCATCATTCACGACAACACCCAGCGCCTGGAGCGCCTGGTTGCCGAGGTGCTGCAGCTCTCGCGCCGCGACCGCCAGTCCCAGGAGCGGATCGGCCTGCGCCGCTGGCTCGTGCCGTTCATCGAGGAGTTCGTCGCCAATGAATCGGTGCCGCCGGAGCGCTTCCTGGTCGAGGTGCCGGCCGAGGCCGCGATCGAGTTCGACCCGGGCCACCTCCACCAGGTGATCTGGAACCTGCTCACCAACGCCGTGCGCTACGCGCGCGCCGAGCCCGCCGCGATCCGCATCTCGGCGCGCACCGCGGGCGACCGCGTCGAGCTGAGCGTGATCGACAACGGCCCCGGGGTGCCGCCGTCGAGCCTGGGCCAGCTGTTCGAGCCGTTCTTCACCACCGACAGCCTGGGCACCGGGCTTGGCCTATACCTCGCGCGCGAGCTGTGCGCCGCGAACCGCGCGCTGCTCGAGTACGTGCGCGAGGCCGCGGGGGCGCACTTCCGCGTGGTGGCGCGCAGCCCCCGGCCATGACCCGGGTCGAGCGACGCCAGAAGCCGCGCGACCACCAGGTGCTGGTGGTCGACGACGAGCCCGACATCCGCGAGCTGCTCGAGCTGACGCTGCTCAAGATGGGCCTCGGGGTGACCAGCGTTCCCACCATCGCCGAAGCGAAGGAGCGGCTGAAGGACGGGCGCTTCCAGCTCTGCCTCACCGACATGCGCCTCCCCGACGGCGAGGGGCTCGAACTGGTGCGCCACATCTCGAGCCTGCGCGCCGACCTGCCGGTGGCGGTGATCACCGCCTTCGGCAGCGCCGAGAACGCGGTCGCCGCGCTGAAGGCCGGCGCCTTCGACTACGTGTCGAAGCCGGTGGGCCTCGAGCAGCTCCGCGCGCTGGTGCGCTCCGCGCTCTCGCTGCCGGGACAGGCACCGGCCAAGGACCAGCAGCTGCTGGGCGAAAGCGCGCCGCTCGCGCAGGTGAGGAGTCTGATCGCCAAACTCGCGCGCACCCAGGCGCCGGTCTATATCTCGGGCGAGTCGGGCAGCGGCAAGGAGCTCGCCGCGCGCCTGATCCACGAGAACGGCGCGCGCCGCGACAAGCCGTTCGTGCCGGTGAACTGCGGTGCCATCCCCGAGAACCTGATGGAGAGCGAATTCTTCGGCTACAAGAAGGGCGCCTTCACCGGCGCGGGCGAGGACCGCGACGGCTTCTTCCAGGCGGCCAACGGCGGCACGCTGTTCCTCGACGAGGTCGCGGAGCTGCCGCTCGTCATGCAGGTGAAGCTGCTGCGCGCGATCCAGGAGAAGCGGGTGCGCAAGGTCGGCGAGACGCAGGAGGACCCCGTCGACGTGCGCATCATCAGCGCGACCCACCAGAACCTCGCCGCGCTGGTCGCCGGCGGGCGCTTTCGCCAGGACCTGTTCTACCGACTGAACGTGATCGAGCTCAGGATGCCGTCGCTGCGCGAGTGCCGCGACGACATCGCGGGCATCGCCGCCAGCATTCTCGAGCGGCTCGCGCGCCAGAACGGCGTTGCCGCGGCGCGCCTGGACGACGCGGCGCTGCAGGCGCTCGCGGGCTACGACTTCCCGGGCAACGTGCGCGAGCTCGAGAACATCCTCGAGCGCGCGCTCGCGCTCTCGGGCCGCGAGCTGATCAGCGCCGAGGACCTGCAGCTCGGCCCCGCGCGCGAGGAGCGCGGGCCGGCCGAGGACGCCGCCGCCGAGTCGCTGCCGCAGTATCTGGACGAGGTCGAGCGCAAGACGATCCTCGAGGCGCTCGGCAAGACCGGGTTCAACCGCACCGCCGCGGCCAAGCTCCTCGGCATCAGCTTCCGGCAGCTGCGCTACAGAATGCAGCGGCTCGCGATCACCGATGAGGATCGTTGACTCGCCGAACCAGGACGCGCGCCCGCCGGGCGTCGAGATCAGCCTGGTCGTGATCCACTCGATCAGCCTGCCGCCCGGGGAGTACGGCGGCGAGCACATCGAGCGCCTCTTCACCAACCGCCTCGACCCGGCAGCGCACCCCTACTTCCGCGAGGTGCACGCGCTCAAGGTCTCCGCGCACTTCCTGATCCGGCGCGACGGCGAGGTGGTGCAGTTCGTCCCGGTGGAGCGGCGCGCCTGGCACGCCGGCGCGTCAGCCTGGCGCGGCCGCAGCCGCTGCAACGACTTTTCGGTCGGCATCGAGCTCGAGGGCGCCGACGATGCGCCTTTCGAGGACGCCCAGTATCGCGAGCTCGCCGAGCTCATCGCCCGCCTCGCAGCCAGCGTTCCGCTGCAGGCGATCGCTGCGCACAGCGAGATCGCGCCGGGCAGGAAGACCGATCCCGGCACGCGCTTCGACTGGACGCGCCTGCTGACCGCGCTGGCCCGGCCGCGGCTGTAGTCGCGGCCGCGTGCTGTAGTCGCGGCGGCCCGCCGCGGCCTACTAGATGTAGCGTGGCTCGTCGTCGTTCTTCCGCTCTATAGTAGTCAGCAGCCGCGCCCGCGCCCGCCCGTGCCATCGCCTCCCTAGATATAGTTGCTGCATGTGGTGTCAGTCCAACATCTAGTAGATCGATGCCGCAGCGCCGCTTGCAAAAAAAAATTCACGCGTGTACTGTGACCTCCACAATATGTAGATGCGAAGCAGGTAGTACGCACTAGATTTAGTAACGGGATTGAGTAGACGCTAGTCCCGAAGGTCGTCAAGAGAACCGCGCCACGCGGCGGGACGGCCCCGAGCGAGGTCAGGCGAAACAGGAGAGGAACATGCAGATCGCTCAGGACAACGCCACGCCGGGTCGCGCGCCCGCGGCCGAGCTGCCGGTCGCGGCGCCGGCGGCGCGCAGCCCGTATTCCGAGTACAAGGTGATCCGCAGGAACGGCGCGGTGGTCGGCTTCGAGCCGGCCAAGATCAGCGTCGCCGTGACCAAGGCCTTCCTCGCGGTGAACGGCGCGCAGGGCGCGGCGTCGGCGCGCATCCGCGAGCTGGTCGCGGGCCTGACCGACGCGGCGGTCGGCGCGCTGATGCGCCGCCAGCCGCAGGGCGGCACCTTCCACATCGAGGACATCCAGGATCAGGTCGAGCTCGCGCTCATGCGCTCGGGCGAGCACGACGTCGCGCGCGCCTACGTGCTCTACCGCGAGGAGCGCGCCAAGGTCCGGGCCCAGGAGAGAAGCGCGAAGAGCGAGGGCGGGATCCACGTCGTCGAGGGCGGCGAAAGAAGGCCGCTCGACCGCGGCCGGCTCGCCCGGCTGGTCGAGTCGGCCTGCGAGGGCCTGCCCGACGCCTCCGCGCAGGCGATCCTCGAGTCGACCCTGCGCGACCTCTACGACGGCGTGCCGATGGAGGAGGTGCGCAAGTCCGCGGTGCTGGCCGCGCGCGCCCTGATCGAGAAGGAGCCGGCCTACGGCTACGTCACCGCGCGCCTGCTGCTGCACACCATCCGCCTGGAGGTGCTCGGCGAGGAAGCGAGCCAGGCCGAGATGGCTTGGCGCTACGCCGGCTGCTTCCCGCAGTGCATCCAGCGCGGGATCGACGCCGAGCTGCTGGATCCCGAGCTGAGGAAGTTCGACCTGGAGAAGCTCGGCCGGGCGCTCGACGCGCGCCGCGACCTGCAGTTCAACTATCTCGGGCTGCAGACCCTCTACGACCGCTACTTCCTGCACGTCGGCGGCCGGCGCATCGAGCTGCCGCAGGTCTTCTTCATGCGGGTCGCCATGGGGTTGGCTCTCAGAGAAAAAGACCGGGAAGCAAGGGCGATCGAGTTCTATGACGTGCTGTCGAGCTTCGACTTTATGAGCTCGACCCCGACGCTGTTCAACGCCGGCACGCAGCGCTCGCAGCTCTCGAGCTGCTACCTGACCACGGTCTCGGACAATCTCGAGGGCATCTACGAGGCGATCAAGGAGAACGCGCTGCTCGCCAAGTACGCCGGCGGCCTGGGCAACGACTGGACGCCGGTGCGCGCGCTCGGCTCGCACATCAAGGGCACCAACGGCAAGTCGCAGGGCGTGGTGCCGTTCCTCAAGGTGGTCAACGACACCGCGGTCGCGGTGAACCAGGGCGGCAAGAGGAAGGGCGCGGTCTGCTCGTATCTCGAGACCTGGCACCTCGACATCGAGGAATTCCTCGAGCTGCGCAAGAACACCGGCGACGACCGGCGCCGCACCCACGACATGAACACGGCCAACTGGATCCCGGACCTGTTCATGAAGCGAGTGATGCAGAACGCCGACTGGACGCTGTTCAGCCCCTCCGATGTCGGCGAGCTGCACGACAAGTTCGGCGCCGAGTTCGAGGCCGCGTACCTGCGCTTCGAGGACCGCGCCGCGCGCGGCGAGCTCAAGCTGTACAAGAAGATCCCGGCGGTGCAGCTTTGGCGCAAGATGCTGTCGATGCTCTTCGAGACCGGGCATCCGTGGATCACGTTCAAGGATCCCTGCAACCTGAGAAGCCCGCAGCGGCACGTCGGCGTGGTCCACAGCTCGAACCTGTGCACCGAGATCACGCTCAACACGTCGAGTGACGAGATCGCGGTGTGCAACCTCGGCTCGGTAAACCTCGTCGCTCACATGACAGACCGGGGGCTTGATTTTGAGAAGCTGAAGAAAACCATCCGCACGGCGATGCGGATGCTCGATAACGTCATCGACATCAACTACTACGCGGTCGACAAGGCGAAGAACTCCAACATGCGGCACCGCCCGGTGGGCCTGGGCATCATGGGGTTCCAGGACTGCCTGCACCGCATGCGCGTGCCCTACGCGAGCCAGGAGGCGGTGGAGTTCGCCGACCGCTCGATGGAGATGGTGGCGTACGCGACCTACTGGGCCTCGACCGAGCTCGCCGAGGAGCGCGGCCGCTACTCCTCGTTCGAAGGGTCGCTCTGGCAGCGCGGCATCCTGCCGCAGGACACCCTCGATCTGCTCGCCGCCGAGCGCGGCGGCTACGTCGAGCTCGACCGCGGCGCGCGCCTCGACTGGGAGGCCTTGCGCGGCCGCATCCAGCGGCACGGCATGCGCAACTCCAACTGCATCGCGATCGCCCCCACCGCGACCATCGCGAACATCGTCGGGGTGTCGGCCTCGATCGAGCCCACGTTCCAGAACCTGTTCGTGAAGTCCAACCTGTCGGGCGAGTTCACGGTCACCAACGAATACCTGGTGGCCGACCTCAAGCAGGCGGGGCTGTGGGACGAGGTCATGATCGCCGACCTCAAGTACTTCGACGGCAACCTCGCCCGGATCGACCGCGCGCCGGCGGCGCTGCGGCGCCTGTATGCCACCGCGTTCGAGATCGAGCCGAAGTGGCTGGTCGAGGCCGGCGCGCGGCGCCAGAAATGGATCGACCAGTCCCAGTCGCTCAATATCTATATGGCGGGCGCCTCGGGCAAGAAGCTCGACGACACCTACAAGCTCGCCTGGATCCGCGGGCTCAAGACCACCTATTACCTGCGGGCGATGGGGGCCACCCACGCCGAGAAGTCGACCACCAAGACTGGGCACCTCAACGCGGTCCCTGCGCTCGAGCAGGAGGCGACGGCCGAGGCCAAGTTCTGCTCCATCGAGAATCCCGACTGCGAGGCTTGTCAGTGAACATCCTTGGGGCGAGCACGTGATTACCCTCGGCAGCCGGCAGTTCGCGGGTCCCTTCATCTCGCGGCTGTGGTCGCCGCCCCGGGCGCCGGGGCTCTACGCGGTGATGGTCCCCGGCTGGCGCCTGCTCATGTTCCACGCGGTGCATTTCGGCCACGCCGCCGACCTCTCGGCACCCGGCCTCATCCGGGAGCACCCGAAGTACGGCTACTGGCTGACTCTGGCCGGCAGCGAATGGAACCTCTACATCGCGACCTGCGAGATGTACCACTCGAGCGAGACCGAGCGCGCAGCCGCTTACGAAGAGTTGCTGACCCTGCCCACAACAACCACAAGAGGACAGGCCCATGCTCAGCTTTGACGAGGAGGCGGGCTTGACGCCTCCGATGGCCCTCACCCCCCCCATTCCCGGTCTGGCGATCCAGCCGACCACCGGCTTCGTGCCTACGGGCGCCGCACAAAAAGAAGAGCTGGCGCCGGCCGGGAATGCCTTCCGTCGCGTCACGGTGGAAGACAAGCGGGTGATCAACTCGAAGGCCGACCTCAACCAGCTCGTGCCGTTCAAGTACAAGTGGGCCTGGGAGAAGTACCTCGCCGCCTGCGCCAACCACTGGATGCCGCAGGAGATCAACATGAGCCGCGACATCCAGCTTTGGAAGGACCCGCGCGGCCTGACCGAGGACGAGCGGCGCGTCGTCAAGCGCAACCTCGGCTTCTTCGTGACCGCGGACTCGCTGGCCGCAAACAACATCGTCCTGGGCACCTACCGGCACATCACCGCCCCGGAATGCCGGCAATACCTCCTGCGCCAGGCGTTCGAGGAGGCGATCCACACCCATGCCTACCAGTACATCGTGGAAAGCCTGGATCTCGAGGAAAGCGAGATCTTCAACGCCTACCACGAGGTGTCCTCGATCCGGGAGAAGGACGAATTCCTGATTCCCTTCATCGACACCCTCACCGACCCGGCGTTCCGGACCGGCAGCGCCGAGGCCGACCAGCAGCTGCTCAAGAGCCTGATCGTGTTCTCGTGCCTGATGGAGGGGTTGTTCTTCTATGTCGGCTTCGTCCAGATCCTGGCGCTGGGTCGGCAGAACAAGATGACCGGGGCGGCCGAGCAGTACATGTACATCCTGCGCGACGAGTCGATGCACTGCAACTTCGGCATCGACCTCGTCAACCAGATCAAGCTCGAGAATCCGCAGCTCTGGACCGCGCAGTTCCGGGAGGAGCTGCAGGGCCTGTTCCGCCGCGCGGTCGAGCTCGAGTACCGCTATGCCGAGGACACCATGCCGCGCGGCGTGCTCGGCCTGAATGCCCCGATGTTCAAGGAATACCTGAGGTTCATCGCCAACCGGCGCTGCCAGCAGATCGGCCTGGAGACGCTCTATCCAGGAGCGACCAATCCGTTCCCCTGGATGAGCGAGATGATCGACCTCAAGAAGGAGCGCAATTTCTTCGAAACCCGCGTCATCGAGTATCAAACCGGCGGCGCGCTGAACTGGGATTAGCTGCTCAACGGCAGGGATTAGCTGCTCAACGGCAGGGACCAACTGCTCAAAGGCGACTGACCTACATGAACGAGGAATGGGAAGAGATGCGAATCACCGCGTGCAAGGCGGAAGAAGACTACAAGCTGTGGCTGCGGTTCGAGGACGGGCTGGAGGGCAGCGTGTTCCTCGGCAATCTGCTCGAGATCGGAGCCTTCCAGCTGTGGCGCGACGTGCGCGAGTTCGAGAAAGTGAGCGTCGACCCGGAAACCGCCACCGTGACTTGGGAAGGCGGGATACGCTTGGACGCTGACATCCTCTATCATGACGTCAAGGCAAACCAGATTCAGCACGCCGGCGCGGGGGAACCTTCGCCGGCGGTTGGATAAGTCCGGCGCTGCAAGGCCGGGCTTCTTTTCTCAACTACTGAAGGAGTATCAAGATGGCGAAGAAAAAAGCGAAGAAGGGCGGCAAGAAAAAGAAGAAGCGGAAAGCATCATCAAGAAAGAAAAGGAAGTCGTTAAAGACAGCTGGTAAGAAGAAGGCGGCAGGCAAGAAGAAATCCGCCAAGAAGAAGAAGAAGGCGGGAAAAAAGAAGAAAGCAAGCAAAGCCGCCAGCACGGCCAGCCCTGCGGAGACGATGGCGAGCACCACACCGGCAGCACCGCCGGCGCCATCCACCGCCGAGACTTCGAGCGCGCAAGCGCTGAATCCGGCGGCCGCGTGGCCGTTCCCCACCGGTTCCAGGCCGTAACCTGGAGCCGGGCGGACGAGGCGAGGGGCGCAAGCCCCTCGCCGGCCCTCGAAGCTCGCGGACCGGCTTGGTCAAGCGGCCCAAGACTGAAGACTTAGGCCGGTCCGCGAGGCTTCCCTTCGAAGCCCCTTTCGGGGGAGCTTCGCCTGCCGTCTCCATTCTACCGGCCGGCGCGCCACGGCCCCACCAAAGGTAAAAATACCTCGGCGAAACGCCGGTGGGGCCTGCATACCCGAACGCAACTCATTGATGTCACTGGAAGACCGTGATTTGCTGCGCCGCGGTGGTGAAAACGCCACAAACCGGCGCGATGGTACTTTTTAACGCTTGGCGCCTATAGAATCAGTTCCCGGCAACACCGCAACCAGGGAGCACGGAGGAACAAGATGAAGCCTTTCAGCTTACATCTGTCGCGCCTGTACTCGCTGGCCAAGGCCACGTTTGCGCTGGTCGGCCTTGCCGCCGTCTTCGCAGTGATGCTGCTGCCGTCGGAGCGGCACCTGCTCAGGAATACCCTGCCCACCCTCGCCGCCGAGGCCGCCGAAAACGACGCCGCGGCCGGCGACGCTTCGGCCGAGCCTTCCGCCATCGTCGAAGGGATCCAGGAGCGCGAGCAGCGTGCGCTGGCCGAGTTCATCGCCAAGCGCTGGCGCATCGCCGAGACCGCCGCGACCAGCTTCGTCTCGATCGCCTATCGCGCCGGCAAGCGCTACTCGGTCGACCCGCTGCTCATCCTGTCGGTAGTGGCGATCGAATCGCGCTTCAACCCGATCGCCGAGAGCGTGGTGGGGGCCAAGGGCCTGATGCAGATCATCCCGAAGTACCACCTGGACAAGCTCCTCGACCACGGCGGAGAGGAGGCGCTCCTCGACCCCGAGGTCAACATCCACGTCGGCGCGCAGATCCTGCACGAGTACTACCGGCGCCTGCAGGATCAGGAAGCCGCCCTGCAGCGCTACGCCGGCGCCTTCGACGAGCCGACCGCGCGCTACGCCGCCAAGGTGTTCGAAGAGCGCATGCGCCTAGAGCCGATCCGCCAGAAGGCGCGCAGATCGCAGGTGGCCCAGGCGGCCCTTTAAGAAGTCGCCCCCGCGAAGGCGGGGGCCCAGTTTTTTTGTCCCCTCAGCGGCAAAACCGCGCGATCCGAGCAGCCGCTTCCTCGATGTCCGCCATGCTGCGGGTGTAGGCGAAGCGCACGTATCGTTCGGTCCGGTTCGAGCCAAAGTCGACCCCCGGCGTCGCCGCGACCCCCTCGCTTTCGAGCAGATCCCGGGCGAAGGCCTTCGAATCGCGGCCGCAGTCGGCGTACACGTAGAAGGCGCCACGCGGCTCCGCCGGGATCGCCAGGCCTGCCCTCGACAGGGCGGGGACGAGGAAGTCGCGCCGGGCTGCGAATTGCCTTCTCCGGTCCTCCAGGATGGAAATGCTTTCAGGGGAAAACGCGGCCACTGCGGCATGCTGCGCGGCGGCCGGCGCCGAAATGAACAGATGCTGGGCGAGCTTCTCGAACCCGCGCACCGCGCGAGGCGGCAACACGACCCAGCCCAGCCGCCAGCCGGTCATGCAGAAGTACTTGGAGAAGCTGTTGACGATGACGACCTCGCCGGGCAGGCCCAGGGCGGTGGCGGGTTCGGCGCCATAGACCAGTCCCTGGTAGATCTCGTCGACGATCAAAACCCCGCCTTTTTCGGCGATGTAGGCCGCGATCCGATGCAGCTCGGCCGAGTCGATCAACGTGCCGGTCGGATTCGACGGCGAGCCGAGGATCAGGCCCTTGGTGCGAGCGCTCCAGGCCGCTTGCACCATGTCCAGGGTCGGCTGGAAGTTCTCGGCCGCGCCGACCGGAAGAGGGCGTGCGACCCCTTCGAAGGCGCGCACGAAGTGGCGGTAGCCCGGGTATCCGGGGTCCGGCACGAGCACTTCGTCGTTCGCATCGACATAGAGCGCAGCCACGGTCAGCAGGCCTCCGGAGGCTCCGGCGGTGATCGCGATCCGGTCGGCGCCCGCCCGAGCCTTGAATCTCTCCTGGTAGTGTTTCGCAACGGCCTCGCGAAGCGCGGGCAGCCCCAGCGTCGCGGTGTAGGCGGTCGCGCCGTCGCGCAGCGCGCGCACGCCCGCCTCGACCACGGGCGCCGGCGCGGTGAAGTCGGGCTCGCCGATCTCCATGTGGACCACGCGCCGGCCCTGCGCTTCGAGCGCGTGCGCGCGGGAGAGCACGTCCATGACCTCGAACGGCTGGATTTCGGCGACGCGGCGCGCAGTTGAGAGGGGACCGGGTAGCGGGGGTTTTGCCATAGGGCCGGGGATTATAATTTTTCGGTGGACGAGCAACTGAAGGAAAGCGCGCTCGAGTACCACCGGCGCCATCCGCCGGGGAAGCTTTCCATCCTTCCGACGAAGCAGCTCACCAACCAGCGCGACCTCGCGCTGGCTTACTCGCCGGGCGTGGCCGCGGCGTGCGAGGAGATCCGGCAGAACCCGGCTACGGCGGTGCTGTACACCTCGCGCGCCAACCTGATCGCGGTGGTGACCAACGGCACCGCGGTCCTCGGCCTGGGCGCCATCGGGCCGCTCGCGGCGAAGCCGGTGATGGAAGGCAAGGCGGTGCTGTTCAAGAAGTTCGCCGGGATCGACTGCTTCGACATCGAGCTCGACGAGCGCGATCCGGGGAAGCTCGTCGACATCATCGCCGCGCTCGAGCCGACCTTCGGCGCCATCAACCTCGAGGACATCAAGGCGCCCGAGTGCTTCCAGGTCGAGCGCGCGCTGCGCAAGCGCATGAAGATCCCGGTGTTCCACGACGACCAGCACGGAACCGCCATCACCGTGGGCGCTGCCGTCTACAACGGCTTGAAAGTCGTAAACAAGAAGCTAGAAGAGGCCAGGCTTGTGGCTTCAGGCGCGGGCGCCGCCGCGCTTGCCTGTCTCGAACTCCTGGTCAAGATGGGCATGCCGCGCGCCAACATCACCGTGACCGACATCAAGGGGGTGGTGTACAAGGGACGCCGCGAGGAGATGGACCCGGACAAGGAGCGCTTCGCGATCGAGACGCGGGCGCGCACGCTCGACGAGGTCATCGCCGGCGCCGACATCTTCCTCGGCCTCTCGGCCGGCGGCGTGCTGAAGCCCGAGATGGTGAAGAAGATGGCCGAGCGCCCGCTGATTCTCGCCTTGGCCAACCCCGACCCGGAAATCGCTCCGGAACAGGCCAAGGCCGTGAGGCCCGACTGCGTCATCGCCACCGGGCGCTCGGACTATCCCAACCAGGTCAACAACGTCCTGTGCTTCCCGTTCATCTTCCGCGGGGCGCTCGACGTCGGCGCGACCACCATCAGCGACGAGATGGAGGTCGCCGCGGTGCGCGCGATCGCCGAGCTGGCGCAGGCCGAGACCTCGGAGCAGGTGGCGCTCGCCTACGGCATCGAGTCGATCAGCTTCGGTCCCGACTACATCATCCCGCGGCCGTTCGATCCGCGCCTCATCGCCCGCGTCGCGCCCGCGGTCGCCAAG
>Ga0207428_10000749_pt1 | contig 37159 bp, 32 predicted proteins | sample RhiMethybrSRZTD1_FD_187600 | JGI IMG/M metagenome (GOLD analysis project Ga0207428, IMG submission 187600) | Populus rhizosphere microbial communities from Tennessee, USA - Rhizosphere MetaG P. TD hybrid SRZTD1 (SPAdes) (version 3) | ecosystem: Host-associated > Plants > Roots > Rhizosphere >...
AGCTTCGCGCCGTCTCCCAGACCCCCGCGCTCATGCTCACCGCACGGGGCGAGCCCATGGATCGTGTGGTGGGGCTCGAGATCGGCGCTGATGATTACCTGCCCAAGCCCTTCGAGCCTCGCGAGCTGCTGGCGCGGCTCCGCGCCATCCTCCGCCGAGGCCCGACGGCCGCCGCCTCGCGCGTCCTGCGCTTCGGCCGGCTCGAGATCGATCGGGAGGCCCGGAGCGTGCACGTGGACGGGGCGGATCGGACGCTCACCGCGCACCAGTTCGCGCTGCTGCAGGCGCTGGCCGAACGGGCGGGCCGCGTCCTGTCACGGGACGCCCTCATGGACCTTGTGCGCGGCGAGGCGCTCGAGGCGTTCGACCGCTCGATCGACGTCCACGTCTCGCGCATCCGCGCCGCCATCGAGGACGATCCCAAGCGCCCCCGCCGGCTCCTCACGGTGCGGGGCGCCGGGTACGTGTTCGCGCGCCAGCAGGATTGATGCGCCAGCTCTACCTCCGCATCTATCTGGCCTTCCTCGCAGCCTGGTCGTCTTCGCCGTCGCGGCGGCCATCGTGTGGCGCCTGCTCGGGGATGGCAGTGGCGCCGGCTTCGACGCCGCGGCCGTCCTCGCGGGAAACGTGCTGCCGCCGGCCGACGCGCCCGCCGCCGAGCAGCAGGCGGCGCTGGAGCGGCTGGCCGCCAATCTCCGCGCCGACGTCGCCCTCTTCGCCCCCGATCGCCGCCCGCTCGCCGCCGTCGGCCAGCCCCTGCCCTCACCCGACCCTGACCGCGAGCGCGGCGGTTGGCTGCGCGCGTGGGGACCGCCGGCCGGCGCCGTGCACCTGCGCGACGGCCGCTGGCTGGTGGCGCGCATGCACGCGCCGCACCGGCCCCACGGAGCGCCGTTCCTTATCACCCTCGGGCTGCTCGCGCTCGCCGTGGGCATTGCCGCCTATCCGATCGCGCGGCGGCTCACCGCCCGGCTCGAGCGGCTGCAGACGGGCGTCGAGTCGCTCGGCGCCGGGAATCTCGCCGCGCGCGTGCGAGTGGAGGGGCGCGACGAGGTGGCGCGGCTGGCCGAGAGCTTCAATCGCGCCGCCGGCCGCATCGACGCGCTGGTGGGGGCCCACAAGACGCTGCTGGCGCATGCCTCCCACGAGCTGCGCACGCCGCTCACGCGCATCCGCATGGCGGTGGAGCTGCTCGGGCCGGGCACCGATGCGGACCGCCGCCGCGATCTCGCCCGCGATATCGCCGAGCTGGACGCGCTCATCGACGACCTCCTCCTCGCCAGCCGCCTCGACGCCGTGACGGAGCGCGAGGCCGACGAGGACGTGGATCTCCTTGCGCTGGCCAGCGAGGAGTGCGCCCGCTACGAAGACGTCGCCGTGGAGGGACAGCCGGTCGTCGTGCGCGGCGATCCCCGGCTGCTTCGCCGCCTGATCCGCAACCTCGTGGACAATGCCCAGCGCCACGGCGCGCCCCCGGTCGAGGCGCGCGTCCGCGCCGCGGCCGGCCATGCCGAGCTGACGGTGCTGGACCACGGGCCCGGCGTTCCGGACGCCGAGCGCGAGGACGTGTTCCGTCCCTTCCGGCGCCTCGGGGGCGACACCGGCGCCGGCACGGGACTGGGGCTGACCCTGGTGCGCCAGATCGCGCGCCGGCACGGCGGCGAGGCGCGGTATCTCGGCCGCGTGGGGTCCCGGACGGGGTTCGTCGTGACCCTGCCGGTTCGCGGCCCGGGGCTAGCGCGCCTACCCCGTCATCGTCGTCCTGACGAGCTAATGCGACGTCGCCGCTGCGGTCGGCGGTGCCATCGCGCATGCAACATGGCCACGAATTCGCGCGCCGATGGCGTGAGCACAGCGTCCCGATGCCGGACGATCGAGATCATCCGCCGCACCTTCCACCCGCGCATCCGAAGAACACCAAGGGTACCGGCCCGGATCTCACCGGCCACCGTGAACTCGCTGAGGCCGGCCAGACCATCACCGCGGGCCACCGCCAGCTTCACGGCCTCCCAGCTTGGTAGCTCGAGGCGATGACTGGCCGTGATACCGAGGTCGGTCCACGCCGCCTCGACGGTCGCCCGGGTCGCCGAGCCCTCGGAGAGCGCGATCCAGATGGCCCCTTCTGCCTCGCGCCTGGATATCCAGCGGCCGTTTAGCCCGGGGGGCCCGACCACGACGATCTCCTCCTCGACGAGCGGCTCTGCTTCGATCTCCGGCGCGGCAGCGAACCCGCCGACCACGCCGAGCTCGGCGCGGTGTGAACGTAACGCGTCCATCGTTCGTGCCGAGTTTCCAGACACGATACTCACTTGCACCCCCGGATGCGCACGCTGGAACGCGACAACGGTCTCAGGCAAGAGGTACGTCGCAGGGACGCCTGACGCGACAACTGTCAGCGCACCGGTGACTCGCTCGCGGAATTGGCCGATACCTCGGGATGCCTGCGCAAGCAGCGCATGGGCGCGGAGCACATGACTCGCCAGGAATTCTCCGGCTGGCGTAAGCGCCCCACCCCGTGGCCCGCGTACGACCAGTCTCACTCCAGCTTCCCGCTCCACCTCCGCTATATGCTTGGACACCGCGGGCTGACTGATTCGCAGCTCCCCCGCCGCCGCGGAAAATGAGCGGCGGCGAGCGAACGCCGCGAAGGCCCGCAGGCGCGCCTCTAGCTCCATAACCGGAGATTATAGCTACCCGGCTTCCTATGTATTTCGAATCTTCACGGCCGGCGACCTAACCTCGCGCCAACACGGGGCATCGTCGACAATGAGCCAATGGAAGCGCACATCGCGGCGCTACGGGAGGTGCGACATGGACTCGGCCGGCAAACTTGCAGCCTCGAACCGAAACACCTGGCATGTACCGCGCATCCGCGTCCTGCTCGCAGTCCTCATCTCATTCGTCGCCCCGCTCGCACTGGGCGCCTGCGCACAGACCGCCTCCGGTCCCCCCGCGCCGCGGACCGCCGGCACGATCAGCCCAAGCTGGTCACCCTCTGCGTCTCGGATGCAGGACGACGCGTGGCATTTTGCCTATGCTGTCCAGAGCTGGGCGGCGGAGCAGACCGGCCACGTCGTGATGGTCCCGGCGCGCCATTCGATCGTCGTCGATCGCGCGTTCTTCAGTGACGAATTCAGTCATATGCCTCTTCGAGCCCTGCCCGGCGTGCGCGCGGGCGATGCGAGCCAGGTCGTCGTGTTGAAGCACTCGTGGACGACGCATGCGTCGTCTTGGGACTACGACACCGACATCAAGTTCGTTCTGTATGGCCCGGGATTCGTCAAGGAAGGTGTCAGATTCGAGAAAACAACTCTGCAGAACGTCGCTCCGACCTACGCTCGGCTGATCGGCACACATGCGCCGAAGGGATCCATGGGACGCGTGATGACGGAGGCGCTTGTTCCAACCTCGAAGAGGCCCACGGTCATCCTCACCGTCGTGATGGACGGCGGCGGACGATCTCTCTACAACGCCTGGCCCGATGCCTGGCCTGTCATCAAGAGCCTCGCGACGCGGGGGGTCGAGTACACGGACGCGAAGGTGACGCAGCTCGAAACCGCGACGGCCGTGTCACACGTCGCCATCGGGACTGGGGGCTATCCCCTCACGACGCGCATCGTGGGGAACGAGATCTACGACCCAGCAACGAAGCAGGTCACCCAGTCATTCCCCGATTACTCGCCAGAGTTCATCATGGCGCCCACGCTCGCCGACGAGTACGGCGTCAGCGCAGGTCACCGGCCGGTAGTCATCGGGACGAGCTTCCAGGACCGCGCCGCGATGGGCATGGTCGGCCACGGCGCGGCGCACCACCCAGCCAACAAGAACCACATCGTCGTGCTCTATGCGCAGCCGAACAAGTCGGCATGGAAGGAAGAATTCCCGGGTGGCGATGGGGAGCATCGGCTGATGACGAACATCGACCTATACAGCTTCCCAGCGTACCTCCGCGGCCGGAGCCCGATGCCCTACGTCAAGGAACTGACCAAGGGCAGCGGGATATGGATGGAGCATAGGATCGACGACAGCTCAAACGTTCGTTTCACACCCGCCTACGTCGAGTTCGAGTGCGACAACATGCTCATGATGATGGATCGCGAGCCTATCGATCGACCTGACGTGACCGCCCTGATCTACATGAGCATGAAGCCGACTGACTACGCCGCCCACCGGTGGGGCCTCGAGAGTCTCGAAGCCCGCGAGGCCCTCCGGGCGCAGGATGCCTGCGTCGGCAAGCTCATCCGGAAGCTCAATGCCCGAGTCGGCGAGAGCAACTACGTCGTCACGATCACGGCGGACCACGGAATGATGCCGATGCCCGAGGTGACGGGTGGTCACCGAATCTCGCTGCGCACGCTGCTCGAGATGATTGACAAGAAGTTTGGCGGCAAGATCACCCTCGGGGGTGGCTTCATCAACCTGTGGTTCGACCAGGCGAAGATGAAAGAACTCGGTATCACGAACCAGGACGTCGCGGCATATCTCCGTTCGTTGACGGCCGGCGAGTACTACGGCCCTCGTGAGAAGTGGCCGATGTACCTCTCATACCGGCCGGACGAGCGCCTGTTCTTCAACGCCTACACGTTCGAGCAGATCGAGGCGTTCGTGAAGGCGAATCCAAGCCGCTGGATGGCCAACCCCTACGCTGGAACCGGCACGGCAGTCACGCTCGAACACGACCTCCAGCGACTCCATGCGACTGCCTCGGGCGGGGGCTATCTCGCGTACGGCGCCCATCCGGATGAGCCACTACGGCGGATCGAGGGCACCACGTATTTCTACTGGGACGGGTCGGAGCTCATGGAAGAAGCGGAAACCTTCGAGGAGATCGCGCGCTGACCCGGACAGACGCAACCGCCGTCTGGAGGACCTAGGCGACAACCCCATCACCATCTCATGGGAGCTGGAGAACCACCTCGTCCGCGAGATCGTGGTCGCCGGTGACGAGACCCCGGGGCGCTTACTTCCTCGGCGCCGCGAGGTCCGCCGCCCGCTGCCCCTGGCGCGCGTAGTCGGTGGCCTCGGCGAGGATGCGGGCCAGCTCCTGCGGCGCGTGGAAGCCCATGGAGTTCTCCGCGGCCACGAAGTCGAGCCGCCACTGCGCCTTCTTGTGGAGGTCGGCGGCGGCCTTGAGCGCCGCCTCGTCGGCGCCCGCCTTTTTCGCGGCCACGATGGCGTCCAGCATGTCAGTGGTGGCCTTCGCCGCCCGCTGCATGAGGTCGTGATGGCGGTCCTGGATTGCAAGGACGCGACCCTGGAGCTCGGCCTCGGGCACCGCGTGGCAGGGCTGGCACGCGCGATTGATGTTGAGCAGCGGGCTCCGGACCCAATGGTCGCTCACCTTGAGCGCGCCCACGCGCTGATAGGGCATGTGGCAGTCCGCGCACGCCACGCCGGCGCGCGCGTGGATGCCCTGGTTCCACACCTCGAACTCCGGATGCTGCGCCTTCAGCACCTTGGCGCCGGTCTCCGCGTGCACCCAGTCCGTGAAGCCTTCCTTGTCGTAGTAGGCCTCGATCTCCTCCATGCGGAGGCCGTTGGCCCAGGGATAGGTCACGACCTTGTTCGCGCCCTTGAAGTAGTACTCGACGTGGCACTGGCCGCACACGAAGGCGCGCATCTCCTGGCGGGACGCGTCGCGGTTGGGATCGTAGCCCGCGATGCCCTGCTTGGCCTTCAACGCCTTGATGCCGTTGATGAAGCCGGGTCGCGTCACCCGGAGGGCCATCGTCTTCGGCTCATGGCAATCGACGCAGGCGACCGAGTGCTGGACGAGAGCCTGCCCCTTGTCGTCGACCATGTTCCGCGCGTCCTGATAGGCCATGCCCGACACCTGCTCGAAGCCCTTTTCGAGGTCACCCTTGCCGGCGAACCGGTAGAGGCGAAGATTCGAGGCGTGGCACTGGATGCAGGCGCCCGGCTGCTTGCGCTCGGTCACCCGCTTCGTCTGCTCCTGGTCGAAGAGGGCGTAGAAGTGCCCGCGCCGGTCACGGTAGTCGAGCGCGAAGGCGTAACCCGCGAAGATCCGCTTGAGCCACGGGTCCCGATCGAGCTTCTGCTGGGCCGGCTCCGCGTCCCCGCCCGCGACGCCCCGGCCCCCATACTTCGTGGTCGTGGACTCCGCCGTGCGCAGATAGCTGTCGTACTGGAACGGCCAGTTCTGCCCCCACACCTTCGGATCGTCGATGTCCTCGGTGACCTCGACCAGCTTCACGAAGGGCTGCCGCGCCTCCTGCTTCCGCTCGAAGATGTTGGTGAGCAGCGCTAGCAGCAGCACGGTGACGCCGGCGATGGCGGCGAAGGCGAGGAGGATCAGCCCCACCCTCGCGCCGCCGCGCCGCGGCCGGCTCTCGACGGGATCCGTCATGTCAATGGCTCCTTGGCATGGGACATCAGCGCGCCCCGAAATGCCCCGCCCGGCGTGGCAATGCATGGCAGCGGAGCTCCTCGCCGGCCGGTCCCGGGCTCAGGAACACGGCGTGGACGAAGGCGTCGTGGCAGCGCACGCAGTTGGCCTGCACGATGAGTCGGTCCTTCGGCGTGATCTCGATCGGCTCTTTGAAGTTCTGGAGGGTGAACGCCATCGAATGGCGGAAGCCGTGCTCCGACTTCGCCACCCACTTCGCGAGGCCGTGGTGGGGCAGATGGCAGTCCACGCATCCGGCCACGTGGCGGTGGCCACTCTTCATCCAGGCGTCGTACTGGCTGTTCATGATGTGGCAGTTCACGCACGCCTTCGGGTCGGTGGAGAGGTACGAGAAGCCCTTGGCATAGACGAACGTGAACGCGCCGACCCCGACGGGAATGCCCAGCAGGCAGGCAAAGAGCAGGATCAGGCCGCGCCGGCTCATCGGGGGGCCTAACGGCCGCGCACACGATACCAGGGGTGTGGCTGGCCCGGCGTCGTGACGCGGAGCGAATAGACCGAGGTGCGCGCGGTGAAGAAGAGGGTTTGGAGGTCGGGACCGCCGAAGGCCAGGTTGGCCGGCACTTCCGGCGTGCGGATGATGCCGAGCCGCGTGCCGTCGGGGGCGAATACCCAGGTGCCCCCGGGCCCCGTGCAGTAGATGCGCCCGTTCACGTCCACCTTCATTCCGTCGGGCACGCCGTCCTTCTCGTCGGAGGACATGTCGGCGAAGATCCGCCGGCGGATCACCGTGCCCGCGGCATCGAGCTCGAAGGTATGGATGTAGGCGGTCCAGCGCGTGTTGGCGACGTAGAGCGTGCGCTCGTCGGGTGAGAAGGCGAGGCCGTTGGGATACTCGCAGTCGGCGACCAGCGTGGTGGTCCCGTCCGGCGACACCCGGTACACGCCGGCATAGGTCAGCTCGCGCTCGCCGAGCGGCACTCGCAGGCCGGGATCGGTGAAGTAGAGGCTGCCGTCCGACGTGCAGACCACGTCGTTCGGCCGGTTCAGGCGCTTGCCCTCGTAGCGGTCGACCAGCACCTCCATCGCCCCACCCGCTCCCGCCCGCGTCACCCGCCGGTTCTCGCCTTCGCAGAGCACGAGGCGGCCCTGGAGGTCGAAGGTGGTCCCGTTGCCGCCGCCCGTGTTCTCGCGCAGGAGCTCGGGCGCACCGCCGGGCGCGATCCGGTAGAGCCGGCTCGCGCGCACGTCCACGAAGTAGTAGAAGCCCTCGGGGTGCCACAGCGGCCCCTCGGTGAAGACGAAGCCGGTGGCGAGACGCTGCGGCTCGCCTGGCTCCAGCAGGCGCTCGAGTCCGTCCGCGCTCATCGGGCCCTACACCGCCATGGCCATCCCGTCGTGGCCGGGATCGGCCCCACCGTGGAGCGAGCCGTCGGGGCGCACCTCGATGCCGTGCACCGAGGCGACGTCGAAGGTGTTGGGATTGCGCCACACGGTGTAGCCGTCACGCTCGAGCTCGTCGGTGACGTAGGTGGGGATGCGCATGGTCACGTCGATGATGTGGCTGGTCGCGCTGAAGCGCGGCGCCGCCACCGCGTCCGACATCGACATCCCGAAGTCGAGCAGGTTCACCAGCGCTTGCATGACGCCGATCGCGATCTGGGCGCCGCCCGGCGCGCCGATGGCCGCGCGCAAACGGTCACCTTCGAACACGGTCGTGGGACACAGGGCGGAGAACCGGCTCTTGCCCGGGGCAATCGAGCCCGCGCGGCCGGGACGCGGATCGAACACGCTCATGGCGCCGTTGTACATGAAGCCGAGCCCATCGGTGATCACGCCCGAGGGCATGCCGAGGGTGTGGGTCATGGTGACCGCGTTGCCGTCGCGGTCGATGGCGGCCACGTGCGTGGTGTCCTTCGGCTCGAGCCCCACCCGCTCGATGCGCACGCGCTTGCCCGCCCGGATATCCGCAGCGACCTCCCGCGCGTACGCCTTCCCGAGGAGGCGCTCCACCGGCACGTCCACGAACGCGGGGTCGCCGACATGCGCCTCCTTGTCCGCCACCGCCCGCTTCATCACCTCGGTGACGACGCCAAGGTACGCCGCGGTGTTGTGCCCGAGCGCGCGGAGATCGAACTGCTCCAGGACGTTCAGCATCTCGAGCAGCATGAGCCCGCCGCCGGGCGGATGGTTGGTCGCGAGGCTCCACTCCCGGTATGTTCCACGTAGCGGGGCGCGCCGCGTGGTCCGGTAGGCGGACAAGTCCTCGTACGAGAGGAGCCCGCCATGGGCGCGCATGTCGGCGGCGATGCGCTCGGCCAGCTCGCCGGTGTAGAACACGTCGGCGCCGCCCTTCGCGATCTTCCGGAGGGTCCCGGCGAGATCGGGGTTGCGCACGGTGTCGCCCACGCGCTTGGGGCTGCCGTCGGGCCGGCAGTACAGCGCGCGCCCGCTTGCGGTGAAGCGCAGCCGCTCGGGATTGGCCACGCGTCCGAGCTGCTCCTCGAGGGCCCACCAATAGCCCACGTGATTCTTCACCAGCCAGCCCCGCTCGGCCCAGTCGATCGCGGGCTGCACGACCTGCGCCCAGGGGAGCGCACCGAACGTGGTCTGGGCCTCGTAGAACGCCTTCAGCGAGCCGGGCACGGTGATGGACTGATAGCCCAGCTCGTTGACGTGACCCTTCAGCACGAAGCCGAAGCCGTCGCGCGTCTCCTCCTCCAGGAGATGCGTCCACATGTCCGGCCGGGCCGCCGCCGGCGTCGTGCCGTGGAAGTCGATGCATTCGTGCACGCCGCGGGCGGGCATGTAGATCTGGCAGCTCCCGAAGCCGGCGATGCCGGTCATCAAGGGATCCACCACGCCGGCGGTCAGCGCGCAGGCGATGGCGCCGTCGACGGCATTGCCGCCCGCGCGCATGATGAGGGCGCCCGCCTCGGTCGACTCCGGTTGCGCCGCGCAGATCATCCCGCTCCGCATGGGCCGGATTCTATCAAGGATTGCGGAGGAGCTCGTGGACTCGCGCCGGCGTGAGCGGAACCCGATCGATCCGGACGCCGCGGTCGGCGAGCGCATCCTCCACCGCGTTGGCGATGGCGGCGGCGGGCGCGATCACGCCGCTCTCGCCGACGCCCTTGATCCCCAGCGGATTGACGCTCGAGGGGAAGTCCATGTCGGTCACGTCGAACGCGGGCAGTTCGTCCGCACGCGGCAGCGGATAGTCCATGAAGGTCCCGGTGAGGAGCTGCCCGGCCTCGTCGTAGAGCAGGGCCTCGCCCAGCGCCGTACCGATCCCCTGGGCGAGCCCGCCGTGGAGCTGGCCCTCCACGATCGCGGGATTGATGGGCCGCCCGCAATCGTGCAGCGCCGCATGGGCGAGGAGCTGCACGCGCCCGTCCTCGACGTCCACCTCGACGACCGCGCCCTGCACGCCGAACGCCCACGTCACCGTGCCCGGATAGAAGAAGGCGCAGGCGCCGAGCCCCGGCGTCCCCGTGCCGGCCAGGGCGCGGCTCCGCACCGCCGCTCGCGCCACCTGGCCGAGCGAGAGGCTGCGCCCCGGCAGGCCCTTGACGTGCACGCGACCCTCGGCCAGGACCACGTCTTCCGGCGCGCACTCGAGCATCTCGCCCGCGACCAGTCGCGCGCGCGCGGCGACCTCTCCCGCCGAGCGCGCCACCGCGGGGCCGGCGACGGCGGCCACGCGGCTGGCGATGGTCCCCATGCCGAAGCCCACGAGCCGCGTGTCGCCGCCGCGCACCACCACGGATTCGAGCGGCGCGCCCAGCGCGTCGGCGCAGATCTGGGCCAGCGTGGTCTCGTGCCCCTGCCCCTGGGCGCACACTCCGAGATCCACGAAGATGGTGCCCTCGGGATCAACCCTCACGTCCGCGCCCTCGAAGGGACCGAGCCCGGTACCCTCGACGTACGCGCTGAGCCCGATGCCGATGGGGCGCGTGCTCCCGCGCCGCGCCGGCTGCTTGGCCCGCCAGCCCGCGTAGTCCAGGGTCGTCAGGAGGCGCTCGAAGGCCGCCGGATAGTCCGCCGGGTCGTACACGATCGCCGCGCCGTCACGGTAGGTGAGCCCGGTCGGGAACGGCATGTCTTCCGGACGGATCAGGTTGCGCCGCCGGAGCTCGGCGGGGTCCATGGCGAGCGCGCGTGCGGCGCGATCGAGCAGGCGGTCGAGCACGAACGCCGCCTCGGGCCGCCCCGCGCCGCGGTAGGCCGCCGCGAAGGTTTTGTGGGTGAGGACGTTGCGGCCGCTCCCGCGATAGTTCGGAACCCGATAGGGCCCGGGCAGATGGTTGATCGTGTTGAGGGTGATGGCCTCGCCGAGCACGGGCGCCACTCCGTGGTCGCGCGTGAACGTCGTTTCCAGCGCCACGATGCGCCCCTCGCGGGTCACGCCGAGCCGCGCCTCGTGCGCTTGATCGCGATCGGCGGCGGCGGACAGGAAATGCTCGTGCCGCGTCTCCACCCACTTCACCGGGCGCCCGAGGCGACGCGCCACCGCAGGGACCAGCATGTCCTCGGCGTAGACGTGGCCCTTCACGCCGAAGCCTCCGCCGATGTCGGGCGCGAGCACGCGGATCCGCTCCTCGGGCAGGCCGACCACCGGCGCGATGGCGGCACGCACGGCGAACGGCACCTGCGTCGAGGTCCAGACGGTGAGGTCCCCGCCGATGGGGTCGACCGCCGCGAGCACGCCGCGCGTCTCCAGCGGCATCCCCGCCACGCGCGGATACGCGAGGCGCGCGCTCACGACCACGTCGGCCTCGGCGAAGCCCCGCGCCGTGTCGCCGGTCGCGCCCGCGCTCACGCTCGCCACGTTGTCCGGCCACTCCTCGATGACACGGGGCGCGCCAGGCGCAGCGGCTGCCTCCACCGTCACCGCCGCGGGCAGTGCCTCGTACTCGATTACGAGCCGCTCGACGGCGTCGGCGGCCACGTAGGGATTCACCGCCACCACCATGGCCACGGGCTCGCCCACGTGGCGCACCCGGCGGGCCGCGAGCGCCGGGTTCACGTAGACGCGCCCGTGCGGCTCCGGCACGAGGGGTGGGATCGAGGCGGCCAGCTCCGGCATGTCCTCGCGCGTGAGCACGGTCACGACGCCATCGAGCGCGAGGGCGGGCGCGCGGTCGACGCGCACGATGCGCGCGTGCGCGTGCGGGCTGCGCGCCAGGGCGAGATGGAGCAGCCCGGGCATCGAGAGATCGTCGACGTAGCGGCCGCGACCCGTGACGAGGCGGGCGTCTTCCTTGCGCTTCGCGGACGAGCCGACGAGCACGCGAGCGGACGACGCCGGCTAGGCGGGGGGCCGCGCGGGCTGCAGATGCTCGTCGCGGCGAGACTGGAGCGAGGCGTCAGCGTAGTTCATGAGGTCGGGCTTGGCCTTGCCCAGCATCACCTGCAGATAGGCGGGCTCGAGCCCCACGTTCTGGAAGCCGTGGATGACGTTGGCGGGGCACGAGACGCAGTCCCACGGCCCCAGCACGGTCTCCGCGCGCCCGCCCGCGCCGTCCTCGATGAACACGAGGACCTTGCCCTCGAGGATGAAGAAGACTTCCTCCACCTCGTGAGTGTGCGCGGCGTTCCCCTGCCCGGGGGGCACGAACATCACGCTGAGCGTGAAGTGCTGGGCGGGAATCACCGAGGCGTCGGACTTGCCCGAGGCTCCGCTCCCGATGAAGCGATGCTGCGCGCGGCGAAACCCCTCGACGCGTGCATCCGCGAAGGCGTCCCAGTCACCGCGCCGCTCGGTGAAGCGGGCGACCTGCTGGTGCAGCAAGCGCTCGAGCGCGTCGGACATGGCCGCCCAAGTCTAGTTGCACCCGGACGGGCTGGCAAGGCCATCGCCTGGCCCACGTGGGGCCGGAGGCTGGGCGAAGCCGCGCCGTGCCCTTTCGCGGCTTCGCCCGTCGTGCGGCGAGGGGCTACTCCATCTCGGCCATGTCCATCTCGCGGGACGACCCGCTACGGCGGCCGGAGCTGCGGCCTGCCGAGTTGCGGCCCTCTGAGCTGCGGCTTGCCGAGCTGCGGCTTGCCGAGCTGCGGCCACCGGAGCTACGGCTTCCCGAGCTACGGCTTCCACTCCGGCTGCTCGAGCTACGGCCACGGCCGCGCGAGCTGCGCCCGCTCCGCGTCGACTTGCCCCGGCCCGAGGTCATGCTCGAGCGCCCGCCCGAACGCCGGCGGCTTGTCGTGCCCCGCGTCTTCCGCCCACTGCCGCGCCCGCTGCTCTTGCTCTTGCGACCTCTCTGGCGTCTGGCCATCTGCGCCTCCTTATAGGTTGTGCCGGTCTCGCACGAGCGTCCCGGCGGCGCACCGCACACGAGCGGCGGCCATTGAGGGGAAATTGCAATGGAGGTGCCATACCGCCACGAGTCGGAGTCGTGGCACGCCTCATGCTGACATTCAGCGAGGATGATCCGATGCCCGAACAGAATCTGGACCCGACGACGATGCCGGGACGCGACGCCGACCCGCAGAGCAAGCCGGTGCTGTTAGTGCCGCCGTCCGCCGAGATTCAGCGTCCCGGACAGCTCCTGCGCATCGCCGCGATGGTGCGTGAGCTGCTGGGGGACGTCCGCGCCTCGACCCCGGATGAAGCGGGGCGAAAGCGGCTGCGCGAGGTCTACGAGCGCGCCCTTTCAGCACTGCGCGAGGGGAGCGAATCCGAGATCCGCCTGGCTCAGGCGCAACTGGTCGGCTGGCTGGAGGGGTTGTTCCAGGGCATCCAGGCCGCGATGTGGGCTCAGCACATGCAGGCGCAGGCGCAGGTCGAGGAGATGCGGCGCCGCGGCCTAGCGCTCCACGGTAGCGACGACGGCCGGCGCGTGATCGAGCCGGGACAGTACCTCTAGGGCCTAGCGTGGATTGAAGGGCGAATAGCCGACGAATCGCCAGCCGAGCCCACCGCTCCCTTCGATCTCGACCACCTCGTCGATCTCGACCTCGATGGCGCGCTCGGCCCCGGCCAGGTCCGCGAAGGCTGGGCGCTCCCAGCGGATGTGGGCGCGCCCGGTGAGCTGCAGCGTGCTCCCGGTCTCGAAGTCGACGAACACGAGCCCCAGCCGTGGATCCGCGGTGAGATTGCCGAGGGTCTGGAACATGTTATTGCCCGGGTAGTCCGGGAAGCGTAGCCGCCGCGGGCCCTCCACATGGACGAAGCCGGGTTGACCGCCGCGATGCGACGCATCCGCGCCGCGGGCAGCGTGCACGCTCGCGATGAAGAACGTGTCGGCACGCCGGATCCAGTCCTCCTGCTCCGGCGACAGCTCGACCGCGTGCCGCCCCACGCCGGTGCGTTCCGACGCGTGCATCTCGGGCGTGCGGGCCTGGATGTACTTCGGACAATTGCCGAAGACTTCCTCGACGTGCACGTCGATCGCATCGGGCATCGGCCCACCCGAACGGCCGTTGAAGCGAATACGCCGGCGCCGCTCGGGATCGAGCACGACCACGCCGACGGGGGCGCCTTCGGCGACGCCGCCGCGGAGGGGATCGCCCGGCGCCAGGCGCGCCGCGAGGCGAAGCGTTCCGGGGTCGGGCACGGTGATGAAGCCGGGGGCGCCCATCACGACGGAGGCCCAGACACGCCCCCGGTCATCGACGCCGGCCAGGGCGGCGAGGCGCTGAGCGGCAAGAAAAGGGGCGGCACCCGGTGGTATCGCGGCGCTGATGCCCCGCCCGAGGCTCCGCGCTTCGGCGGCCACCCCGGCCCGCCGCTGCACCGTGCGCTCCCCTTCGTGGAAGGTCGCCACACCGATTTGGACGCACCCCTGCCGACCGCGGATTCCGGGGGCGCGGCCGGCAGGGGCGACCCGGGATGGGCCTAACTGGCGGGGTTCAACGCCTCCGCCCAGCTTGGCGTCATCCCAAGCTGACGCATCATGCGGAGCACCCGGGCGGGTGTTCCAAGATCGTGCCAGCCGATATCCGGGACCTCGGCCACGGCGAGGGGCTTGGTGGTCATCTGGAGGACCGAGCGGGAAAAGTTCGCTGCCGGAGCCAGCGCGAAGGCCTGTCCCAGCGCCCAGTGCTCATGCTCCGCACCCACGAAGGCGACGGCACGCGACAGGCGCTCGTCCAGCCGCGGGATGCATTCCCTCCCCGCATCAATGAACGCGCAAGTGCTCCCGGCCACGATGAACGTGCTCCAGAGGCTTCCGGCCGCCCAGAGTCCCGCCGCCATTTCCGGCGACGGCTTCTCCACGAAGCGGCGGGCGCGAAATATAGGCGCGTAGCCCGCCGCGGGCAGGCGTTCCCCCGGCTGGATCCAGCCGAAATCAGGCTCGGCTCCGGTCGGGCTGACCCCCATGGCCACGAGCCACTCGGGATGCTTCTCGACGAAGCCGCCCATGATGCCGGTGTAGCGAAGGAAGGTCGCCTCGTCGCGCACGAAGTGGTCGGCGGGGAAGATGATCATGGGGGCGCCGTGGTCCCGGGCCTGGATCCAGTGGGCGGCCAGGAGGATGCCGGCGCCGGTACCCCGATCTTGCGGCTGAGCCAGGACATGCGGTCCCCCTTCGGCCTGCCGGAGCTCGCGACCGAAGTACCGCAAGTGGCTCGCCATCGTGACCACCACCGTCCGCTCGGGGGGGACGAGGGGCCGGAGGCGCTGCAGCGTCTGGTCCAGGAGCGTGCGGCCACCGGTGAGCACGGCGTACTGCTTGGGCAGGTCCTGGTCGTAGATCTGCCGGATCAAGGGCCGAAGCCGAACGCCCTCGCCGCCGGCCAGCACGACCGCCCACGTCCGCTCGCTCGCCGCTTGCCTCGTCGGGGACACCGTCTGGCGCATGTGCGCTCTCCTTGGCGACCGATTGACGGACGCGCCCTTGAAGGCAACGGCCATGCCAGTGGGAACGAGCCAACCAGCGCTGCGCCAACTGACGAAAAAGACGAGCGTGGGGGCTCCGCGAGTGCCACGAGCGCGGGCACTCTGGAAAACTTACCAGGTAGTTAGGCCCCTCTCGCGGCGCGCCACGACCCGCCGCCGACAAAACTTACGTGGTGCAGATGCGCCCCGCGCGCGGGCGGCGCATAGTGAGCGCGGAGGCACCCATGACGATCCGTCTGGACCATACCATCGTGCCCGCGAAGGACAAGAAATCCTCGGCGCGGTTCTTCGCCGAGATCCTCGGGCTCAGGGTCGAGCCCGGCAACGGCTACTTCGCTCAGGTGCGGGTCAATGACACCCTCACCTTCGACTTCGCCGACGAGGACGAGCCCTTCCCGGGCCTGCACTACGCGTTTCACCTGAGCGAGGACGAGCTCGACGGCGTCCTGGCGCGCGTGAGGGCCCGGGGGCTCGCATTCGGCAGCGAGCCGGATGCGCCGGACAACGGCCGCCTCAACCGCCGCCGAGGCGGCCGGGGGTTCTATTTCGAGGATCCCAACGGCCACCTCTTGGAGGTTATGACGGTCCCGGAGACCGGTCGTTGACGGTGGGCGCGCGCGGCCTGGCCCGCGCCGCCCCCCTTGCCCGTCCCGTCGGGTATCAGCGGTGGCGCGACCTCCTGTTCCTGCACTGGCCGATGCCACCCGCGGCACTGCGTCCGCGGGTCCCGGCAGACCTCGAGCTGGACTTGCACGGGGGGCAGGCGTGGGTCACCGCGATTCCCTTCCGCATCGAGGACTCTTGGCCCGTGGGCGTGCCGCGGGCCCTGTCCCTCGGATTCCTCGAGACGAATCTCCGGACCTACGTGCTGGGCCCTGACGGGGAGCCCGGCATTTTCTTCTGGTCGCTCGAGGCCTCGTCGCTCCTCGCCGTGGCCGGCGCGCGGCTGGCGTACGGGCTGCCGTACTTCCCAGCCCGCATGCGCATGCGCCGCATGGAGGGCGGATTCGACTACGAGACGCGCCGATGGGGACGCGGCGCCCGACTGGCGGCCAGGTGGATCGTGGGGACGGCGCGGGGCTCCGCGTCGCCCGGCACGCGCGACCATTTTCTGATCGAGCGCTACGCGCTCTACGCCCCGCGACGCGGCGGCCTGCACCGCGCGCGCGTGCGCCATCGCCCCTACCCGCTCCAGGAGGTGCGCGTCGACGCCTTGAGCGAGACGCTGCTCACCGCGGCAGGGTTGCCCGCGCCCCACGGCGCGCCGATCTGTCACGCCTCGCCGGGCGTCGACGTGGAGATCTTCGCGCCCGCGCGCGTCAGACCATGAGCAGCCCGCGGCGAAGGCCGACCGCCACGGCCTCCGCGCGGCTGCGCGCGCCCAGCTTGTCGAGCACCGCCGCGACGTGAAACTTCACGGTGTGCACCGAGATCCCCAGGCTCCGCGCGATGGCGCGATTGCCGAGCCCCTCGGCCATCATCGTCAACACCTCGAGCTCGCGCGGCGTCAGGGCTTCGCGCCGCGCGTCCTCCGGTGCGACCGGACGCGCCGGCCGCGCACCGGCCGCGCGCGTGGCGGCGGGATGCAACACCACCAGTCCAGCCGCGAGGGCCTCGATCGCCGCGGCGATCTCGGGCTCCGTCGCGTCGCGCGGCAGCAGGCCGCGTAGCCCGGCGCGCAGCAGCCGCGGCAGCGCCACCGGCGGCGCGGCGCCCCCCAGCACCAGGATGCCAGGGAGGCGCGCGTGTCGGGCGAGCGGCCGGAGCGCCGCCTCGACGGCGCGCGCGCCAGGATCCAGCACCAGCACGTCGGCGTCGAGCGGCGCGTCCGCCGGGGGTGGGGCGATCAGCCGCCACCCCGGCCGCGCGGCGATGAGCGCTTCCAGCCGCGCCCGCGTCCGGGGGCTCTCCGCGAGCAGCGCGACGGTGATCACCGGGCCCGGCACCGCTCCACGAGCGCGGCCGCGACGCGGCTCGGCACCGCAAGGGCAAGGCCGCCCGCGATCATGGTGTTGACGCCCACCACGCGACCGCGCGCGTCCGCCATGGGGCCGCCGGAGTGGCCGGGCGCGAGCCGGAGATCGGCCCGGATCCACGGCGATTCGCTCCGCCCCTCGGGCCCCGATGCCGCGTGCACCACCCCGGTGGCGACAGCGCCCACCAGCCCGAAGGGATGACCGACGGCGAGCACGAGCTCGCCGGCGCGCAGGCGGTCGGAGTCGCCGATCGACGCCGCCGCGAGATCGTGCGAATCCACGCGGACGACCGCCAGGTCCGCGCGGCGGTCGCACGCCAGCACTGCCGCGCGCAGGAGGCGGCCGTCCTCGAGGCGCACGCCTGGCGCCCCGCTCGCGCGGCCGCCTCTCAGCAGGACGTGCGCGGCCGTCACGATCAGGCCATCCGCACCCCAGATGATGCCGGACCCGATCGCGCCCTCCATGGCTCGTAGCTCCACCGTGCTGCCCCGCAGCCGTCGCGCGACCGCGGCGAGATCACGCGTGAGCGCCCCCGGCGTGTCCGTGGCGTCCATCGTAGCGTGCCCGGCCTAGCGTGTCCGGGACGGGCGCTCCCCGACGGTCACACTCACGTCCAGCGGCGACCCCGCGCGGATGAGCGACACGCGCACCGCGCTGCCCACCGGCCGACCCGCGATGGCCGACGGGACATCGCCCGGATCGTGGAGCGGCGTGCCCTCGAGCGCGGTGAGCACATCGCCGAGGAGGAGCCCGGCGCGCGCGGCCGGCCCCTCGGGCTCGAGGCTCACGATCATGAGCCCGAGGCCGGCGCCGGGCGCCAGCCGTTTGAACGCCTCGGTGAGCGCCACGGGCTGAAGCCCGACGCCCAGATAGCCTCGGCTCACCCGGCCGCGCGCCACCAGCTCGTCGAGGACGCGACTCACCGTGGTGGCGGGCACGGCCAACTCGAGCTGGCGTGAGAGCCCGGAGGTCACGAGGCCCACCACCGCGCCGCCGGCGTCCACCAGCGGGCCGCCGGAGAAACCCGGGTAGAGCACGAGGTCCACCCGCAGCAGCCGGTCCACGTCGCCGCCGCGCCAAGTCCGCCACGCCCCGCCGGTGGCGCTGATCACGCCCCAGCTCGCGCGCGGCCCGTATCCCACCGCCAGCGCCAGATGTCCCGGGCGCAGCGCGCCGCTGTCGCCCAGCTCGGCCGCAGGCCGCTCGGGTTCCGCGACGCGCAGTACCGCGAGGTCGGTGCCGGGATCGCGGGCTACCAGGGTGGCGGGCGCGCTGTGCCCGTCCGTCCACGTGACGCGCAGATCGGACTCGAGACGCACGGTGTGCTCGGCGGTGACGATGAACCCGGAGCGCCACACGATGCCGGTGGACGGCAAGCGGGGGCGGGCGTGCACCGTGACGACCGCGCGCGCGGCGCGCTCCACGGCCGAGGCCAGATCGTTGGAGAGCGAGACGAGCGTCTGCATCGGGATCCTCCCTTTCGTTGGTGGACCCACGATGCACCCCGCAGGGTCGCGGGGGAATCGCCCGAATGGCCAGGGGCGCTAAAGGCGCCGCGCGCGTGGGGGCGCCATGGCGACGACGGTCGGCGGCACGTCGGGGTCGAGCGCGACGGTGTAGCGCTCGGCGGGGCTCGGCCCGCCCTCGACCAGCGTGAGCCGCGCGGAGTCCCGTCCGCTCACGCGGACGTGCATGGGCGACAAGCCGCGGCGCCGCAGCTCGGAGAGCGTGCCCTCACGCACCGCGTGGAACCACAGGGTCGGCCCGCCATCCACCGGCGGCATGGCCCGGATCGCATGGAGCTCGACCCCTCGGACATCGTCGAGCACCACCGCGGGCCGCGCGTCCCGCACCTCCACGGCGGCGTCCAGTCCTTCCACCACGAGCCCCTCCACGTGCCGTCCGTAGAGCGCGTAGCCGGGCAGCTCGCCGAAGAGGTAGGCGTCGGGATACATTCGCTCCATCTCGGGAATGTTCAGGCTCACCGCGTCGGCCTTCTCGCCCCCGCGCGCGGTGACGTGGATGTTGCGCAGCGTGACGCGGGTCACGGGATATCCCGGGATGCCCAGCACGGAGCCGGTGCCGGAGGCGCCGGTGGCGGTGACATTGGCAATCGTGACCTCGCGCAGCGCCCCGGGCGTCGAGACCTCCTGTCCCCGGCCGCGGCGCGCGCGCCGCACGAAGAACGGGGCGCGGATGTTCTTCATGCGGATGTTCGACACGCTCACGTGCTCGAGCGTGCCCCCGTCCACCGCCTGCAGCGAGATTCCCGAGCTCAGCTCGCCCTTCACGAGGTGACGACGGCCCTCGAGCACGCAGTCACTGAAGAGGATGTGCCGGAAATCGCCGCTCGACTCCGTGCCGAGCTTGAGCGCGTTGTGCTGGGTCACGAGCCGGCACCCCTTGACCGTCACCCGCTCGGTGGCGCGCGGGGCGCCGAGGGCGAGGCTCGTCTTGAGCACGATGGCGTCATCGCGCGACTCCACCGTGCAGTCGGTGATGTGCACGTTGCGGCAGCAATCGGGGTCGATCCCGTCGGCGTGGCCGTTCTCGACGCGCACCGCGTGGATGTCCACATCGTCGCAGCCGAGGAGGCTGATCGCGTAGTTCCCGGCGTTGGCCACGGTGACCCCGTGGATCCGGATCCCGCGGCACTCGCGGAGCGCGATCGGCTTCGGGCCTTCCCGCGAGCGGCGATTGCCGTCGATGCGGCCGGGCCCCACGATGGCGATATCCTCGAGCCCCCGTCCCTGCAGGAGCGCGAACGCGAAGTCGCGCGTTTCCCGGTCGGCGAAGGTCTCGTAGGCGTGCTCTTCCGGGGGGTCGAAGTCCTTGTCGTCGCCGCTCGCCACGAGGACCGCGTCCCGCTCCAGTCGAAGCGTGATCCCGCTGCGCAGACGCAGCGTCCCGGCCCGATACGTGCCGGCGGGAACGACCACGGTGCCCCCGACTCGGGGCAGGTGATCGATCGCGGCCTGGATGGCGCGCGTGTCCATGGTGCGGCCGTCACCCCGCGCGCCGAACTCGCGCACGCTGAGCGCCGGCGCCGCCCACGCGGTGCGCGAGGGCAGGATGAGCAACGGCGCGGCGAGGGCTCCGGCGCGGGCCAGGAAGGTCCGCCTCGATTCGGTCATCATGCTCATGGGGGAGCAAGGGCCGTGCCACGGTCGCGTTGACCCGGTTGCGTCGCTCTGGCAGGATCGGGCGGGCTCGTAAAGGCGGAAAGGAGCGGCGTGGTCGACCAGGGACTCACCCGACGTGAGCTGTTGCGTGCCGGCGCCGCGGGCGCGGCCCTCGTCACCGCCTCCAGGAATGCGGCGGCCCAGCCTCCGCGACGCGGCGGAATCTTCCGGGTCAGCCTGGGCGATCCGCCCCATTTCGACCCGCATCTTACCGTGTCCTGGGCCACGCTGATCGCCCTGTCCTTCACGCACAGCCGCCTCCTGAAGCACAAGGCGGGGCCCGGCGTCGTCCCGGGCATGTTCATCCCCGAGGGTGATCTCGCGGAGTCGTGGGGTCAGACCAGCGACACCACGTACGTGTTCACGCTGCGTCGAGGCGTGCGCTGGCATCCGAAGCCGCCGGTGAACGGCCGCGAGCTGACCGCCGACGACGTCAAGTATTCCTTCGAGCGCTTCCTCGGTCCCACCAACAATCCGAATCGCGCCGTGCTCGAGGAGATCGACCGGGTCGAGGCGCTCGACCGCTACACCGTGCGCATCACGCTCAGGGCGCCGTTCGCGTGGCTCCTCGACGCGGTCGCGTCGACCACCGCGTGGATCGTCCCGCGCGAGGCGGTGGAGCAGTACGGCGACCTCCGGCGCCCCGAGGCCTGCATCGGCACGGGCCCCTGGATGCTCGAGCGCTACGATCCCAACGTGCGGCTCTCGTACGTGCGCCATCCGGACTACTTCGTGTCGGGCCTCCCCTATGCGGACGGCGTGGAGGCGTCGATGGTAGGGGACAGCGCGGCCCGGCTCGCCCACTGGCTCGGGGGGCAGCTCGACTTTGCGCCGCTCCTCGGCATGACCGTGCGTCGCGTCGACCTGGACGCCGTGCGCAAGCGCAAGCCGGCGCTCCAGACCGCGGAGTTCACGTGGATGGTGAGCTCCTTCGCGGCCATGAAGCTCGATCAATCCCCCTTCAACGACGCGGGCGTCCGCCGCGCCCTCTCGCTCGCTACGAACCTCAAGGACATCCTCGACGCGAGCCCGCTCGCTCAGGGCCAGGGCGTGCCGACGCCGGCGGTGCCGCCGGCCCTCCTGGACTGGGCGATTCCGATCGATCAGCTGACCCCGGACGGTCAGCGGCTCTCTCGGCATGACGCCCCGGCGGCCGCGCGTCTGCTCGCCGAGGCGGGGTACGGCGGCGGCCTCAAGGTGCCATTCGAGACCGCGAGCTTCGGCCCCGAGTGGCTGGACGGCGTGCAGATCTATCTCCGGAGCTGGAAGGCCGCGGGCATCGACGCGGAGCTCAAGATCAAGGAGACCGGCGCCTTCGTGTCGAGCGCGATGCTGGGCCGCTACGAGCGGCTCATGCTGGGCCAGCGCGGCGGCCAGCTGTATCCCGACGTCTACCTGGCCGGCATGCACCTGCCCGGCCGGCGCACGAACTCGTCCGGCGTCGACGACCCCAAGCTCACCGAGATGATCAACCTCCAGCGCCGCACGCTCGACGCGCGGCGACGGCGCGACATCCTGTGGGACGTCCAGCGCTATCTTGCCGAGCGGGTCTACTACCTCTACGGCCCTTCGGCTCGCGTGGTGGCGGCCTGGGAGCCCTACGTGCGGAACTTCGGCCCGAACCTGGGCAACGACTACGGCGGCCGCCTGATGGCGGCGTGGCTGGACCGCGCATGAGGTTCGGCAACTTTCTCTTCCCCGCCTCGACCGATCCCGACCAGGACGGCCGCGTCATCGAGGAGACGCTCCGCGAGGGACGCCTCTGCGACGAGCTCGGCATGGAGATGCTGTGGCTCGCCGAGCACCACTTCGACGGCATCTGTGCCTACGTCGATCCCGTCACGTTCGCCGCGGCCCTGGCCGCGAGCACCGAGCGCATCCGGATCGGCTTCGCGGTGGCCCAGATGTCGCTCCATCACCCCATCCGCATGGCCGAGCAGATGGCCCTGATCGACAACATCAGCCGCGGACGGCTGCTCGTGGGGCTCGGACGCGGCACCGCGTACAACATCTACGACTACCAGGGCTATGGCATCGATCCCGCGGAGGCCCACGCGCGCCTGCTCGAGGCCGAGGAGATCATGCTCAAGGCCTGGACCACGGAGCGCTACGAGCACCGCGGCCGGTTCTGGCAGCTCCAGCTCCCGCTGCTCCGCCCGCGCCCCTACACGAGGCCGCACCCCCCGATCATCCGCGCCTGCGCCAGCGAGGAGGCGACGCTCGAGATGGCGCGGGCGGGGCGGCCCTTCCTCATGAACGTGCAGAGCAACGACGTCACGCGCCACCGCATGGAGCTCTATCGGCGGACCATGCGGGAGTGCGGCTTCGACGACGCGGCGATCGCCCGCAACATGGGCGACACCTGGGTCTGGCGTAACGTTTTCGTGGCGGAGACGGATGCCGAGGCGGAGCGCCTCGCCGTTCCCGCCTTCGAAGCCCAGGCCGCGTTCCGACAGGCCATGCGCCGGCGAATCTACGAGGAGCAGGGCGTCCTGCTCAAACCCGAGCTGGCGCCGGCAGCTCGCAGCGACCCACGGCACGCGCTCCTCTGCGGCTCGGCCGCCACGGTGGCCGACGCGATCGCCGAACTCGACGCCATCGGCGTCGGCGGACTCATCCTCGTCTTTCGCCTGGGCCCCATGGCCGCGGAGGTCGCGGAGTCGAGCCTGCGGCTCTTCATGACGAAGGTGGCGCCCGCGTTCCGAACGCGGGACGCCTAGCCCGAATCGTTCCGCGGCATCCGGGCCCGGCCCGACGCCCGGCACGCCTCTTGCGTCCTCGGTCAGCGCAGGAGGGATCACCATGCCTGACAAGAAGACGAAGGACAGAGCCGACGAAGATCTGCGCGAGGGAAAGACGCCCTCGACCGCCGCCGGCGAGTTCGTCAAGGAAGAGATGCACCACATCCGTGAGGGTAAGCACGGCGCCCGCTCCACCAAGCAGGCCATCGCCATCGGCCTCTCGAAGGCCCGTCGGGCCGGTGTACCGCTCGAGCCCCCGGAGAAAGGCGAGACGTCCGAAAAGACGCGCAAGGCCGCCGAGAAGGCTTACGAGGCTGGCCAGGAGAAGGGCGGGGCGTTGCGCGCGCCGTCCCGGAAGCGCAGTCGCGCGACGTCGCGCGCCCTCGACCGTGAGGGCGACCGCGCCGCCTCGCGTCCGGCGCTCGCCAAGCAAGCCAAGCGCTCCGCGCAGGAGCGGCGCGGCACCCCACGCTCGCCGAAGGCCGCAGCGCGGCGCGCGGCCTCTACGCGCAAGCGGAACCGGAAGACGGCCTAGCGCGGGTCTCGGTCTCCGACCAACCGGGGCCGCAGCGGATCGGAGAGATCGAGCGCATTCCAGCGGAGGCGGCCGCGGCGGCCCGGGTGACGCAGGCCAAGCCGGGCCAGCCATCCCGCCGGGCCCAGCATGAAATGCGTGATGTGCCACGCCCCGCCGTGACGGATCGCGCGCATCTCCTCGATGCGGCCGACGGCGCGTCCGGCGGGGTCGCGGACCACGCGGCCAATCAAGACCTCGAGGTGAATCTCGCGCGCCATGGCCTCAGCCTCCGGGGATGCGATCAACCACGGCGTGGCGAAGCCATCGCTCCCACGCCAGCGCCATCCCCGTTTCGGTGCCCTTCGCGAGCTCGACACGCCGACGCGCCAACCGAACGCTGCGGAGCGGAAAGCGGCACGGCCGTCCTCGTCTGGGGCTCAGCCGACCGGCCAAGGCCCGCGCGAAACCGACCAGACGTGGCGACAGACGGCGCGCGAGGGTCGCGCCGCTCAGCTCGATCGCTTCGAGCCGCAGTGGGCGGCCCGCCACGTACTCGGCGATGACCCCATCCACCCGGCCGATGGGACGACCGTCAGCGTCCACGATGGGCATGTCGAGCAGATCGCGCACCACGTTCATTGCTTGCCTGCCACGGCGAGAGGGATCGAGACGCCGGCCAGCAGCACGGCGACCACGACGATGAGGGCCATGATCCCGTTGGTCAGCCAGCCGTTGCAATGCGTCCCCAGGTAGCGCCGGTCGTTCATGAGCAGCAGCAGCGGCGCCAGCGCCAGGGGCAGGACGGCGGACGTCAGCGCCATGGCCAGATTCGTGAGCTGCAGGGCGTCCACGCCCGCGAGGGCGAATCCCGTTCCGACCAGGATGAAGAGCGAGTAGGCGACGACGAAGCGCGTGGCATCACGGGGCCGCTCGTTTTCGCCCCAATGCCAGTTGAAGCCCTGCGCGAGCACGTAGGCGAGGGTCAGGGTGATCTCGAGGGCCGCGCCTAGACAGCCGATCCACAGCGAGCCGACGAACAGCCAGAAGCCCGCCCGGCCGAACACCCGGCTGAGCACCATGGGCGTCGCCGTGTAGTTGTCCACGCGCATCCCACGCATCACCATCGCGGCGACCACCAGGACCGACGCCGACAGCACCCCGCCGAACAGCATGCCCACGGAGGCGACGATCCGATTGGGGACAATCTCGCGGCTCGTCCATTCGTCCTCGATCGCGCCCGACGAGTAGAAGTAGAAGAGATACGGCGTCAGCGTCGCGGCCAGGATGCTGACCGCGATGAACCAGTAACGGGCAGGTGATTGCTCCGGGCCGGACGGAACGAGGCCGGCGAGAAGCTCGCCGGTCGGTGGCTCGAGGTGAATGGCCGCGGCGAGAAACGACAGGGTGACCAGCCCCAGGCCCGCGACCCCGTATTCGATCACGCCGAACTTGCCCTTCCAGAGGATGAGCCAGACGATAAGGCCCGCGGGGAGCGCCCACAGGCGGAATGGGATGCCGGTGGCCAGCTCGGTCGCGACCGCGAGCCCCGTCACCTCCGCGCCCAGCACGAGGAGGCTCGTCACGCCGAGCCCGAGGAGCACCGCCGCGAACACCGCCGCCCCGAACCGCTCGCGCAAGGCCCCGCCCAAGCTCCGCCGGCTCACGGCCGAGAAGCGGCCGGCCATCTCGGTCAACACCACCGCGAAGGTCGCCCCCACCGCCACCACCCAGAGATGCCGGAACCCGAACTCGGAGCCGGCCTGCATCGCGGTGACGATGGAGCCGATCTCGAGAAATCCACCGATGCTGGTCAGGATGCCGAGGGCGACGTGGACGATGCTTCCCATCGCTCATCGCCTCGGCAGCCCGAGCCATGCGTCGCGGAGCATGTTCCCGCCCGGCTAGTGCCGGGTCGACACCTTGCTGGCTTTCATCTCTTCGAGCTCCCGGCCCGCCCGCTCGAGCCGCGCGGCGTCCCAGACCCCGGGCAGTCGCGGGAAGATCGTGCCCTCTTCCTCCTGGATGTGGGTCCGCAGGCTCGTGTGGACCTCGTTGACCTTGGTGAGCCATTCCTGGCTCTCAGGCTCGAGATCCTCGATCTCCTCGATGAGGTCCTTGACCTTCTCGACCTCCGACTGATGCTTGTCCCGCCAGCCCGCGATCATCGCATCACGGCCGGACGCGTCGCGCGCGATGGGCTCGTACAAGCACGCCTCTTCGATCTGCTCGTGGACCTCGAGCTCCGGGACCAGATGCTCCCAGAGACCGCCCCGAGTCGTCGGGGACGCCTTCAGCACCTTCTCGAACTCCGCCTTCGCCTTCTCGTGCTCCTGCTTGAGGAATTGCACGGCGTTCATGGGCCCTCCTTTGCGACTTGATGTGAACCCTCGATAGGGTGGCGGCAGTGATGCGTCGCTGGCTCACACGCCGCCCGTGAGGCTGAAGCAGCAATCGCCGTGCCGAGGCGCCGCCTTGACAGCGCGCGCCGCGCCGACGTAGCGTCGGGCGCATGCCCGGACCGCTTCACGGCGTACGCATCGTCGATGCCACCACGGTCGTGCTCGGTCCCCTCGCCACCCAGATGCTCGGCGACCTGGGGGCCGATGTGGTCAAGGTCGAGCCACCCGAGGGCGACACCACGCGCAAGCTCGGGCCCAGCCGCAATCCCGACATGGCCGCGTTCTACCTGGCGTGCAACCGCAACAAGCGGAGCGTGGTACTGGACCTCAAGAAGCCGGCCGGGCACGCCGCGCTGATGCGGCTCGTCAAGGGCGCCGACGTCTTCGTTCACAATTTCCGACCCCAGGCGGCGGCGCGGCTCAAGGTCGAATACGAGCGGGTGCGCGCGGTCAATCCCGGGATCGTCTACTGCGCGACCTACGGCTTCCGGGCCGCCGGTCCGTACGGCGAGAAGCCCGTGTACGACGACATCATCCAGGCGGCGTCAGGGCTCGCTGCGCTACAGGCGCCGCTGGTCGGCGACCCGCGCTATCTCCCCACCATCGTGGCCGACAAGACGAGCTCGATGGCGGTGGCGCACGCGCTCCTGGCCGGGCTCTACCACAAGGCGCGCACGGGCGAGGGCCAGGCCATCGAAGTCCCGATGTTCGAGACCGTGGTGGCGTGGATGATGGTCGAGCATCTCTACGGCGAGACGTTTCTTCCCGCGCTGGACACGCCTGGCTACAAGCGGGTGCTGAACCGCTGGCGCCGGCCCTTTCCCACCAAGGACGGCTATCTCGCGATCATCCCCTACACCGACGCGCACTGGCAGACGTTCTTCCGCGTCGCCGGGCGCGAGGACCTCCTCGCCGACCCGCGCTTCCAAACCCTGGCCTCCCGCCTCACCCACATCGAGATGCTCTACGCGGAGCTGGGGAAGATCGCGGCCACTCGCACCAACGCCGAGTGGCTCGCGATGCTCGACGCCGCAAACGTGCCCGCCACCGTGGTGAACACGCTCGACTCGATCCTGACCGACCCGCAGCTCGAGGCCACCGGCTTCTGGAAGACCATCGACCACCCGAGCGAGGGCCCACTACGTACGCCCGACATCCCCGCCACATACAGCCGCACGCCGGGAGACATCCGGCGCCATCAGCCGCGGCTCGGCGAGCACAGCGTGGAGATCCTGAAGGAGGCGGGACTGTCCGAGGAGGACATCCGCGCCATGCTCGCGGGCGGCGCCACCGCGCAGCCGTAGGCGACTTCGCCGGCTACCTCGGAAGCTGACGGCACGCCGTGCTGCCGGGGAGGCGGCCCCAGCCCGGCGGACATCCCGGATCGCCCTTCACGTTGGACGGATTGCTCGGCCCGGTCGGTGTCGGCGACGGCACCGGCATGCTGCCGGTCGGATTCCCCGGCGCACCCGGCGTCGGGCTCGGAACCGGGCTCGGCGTGGACATGCCGCTCGGGGCGCCGGGATTGGTGGGGCCTGGGTTCGGACTGCTTGGGCCCGGCACTCCGGGCCCGGTTCCAGTCGTCCCGGACGTTCCGCTCGATCCGGAACCGGACGCCCCACTCGATGACCCACCCGACGCGCCGCCGGCGCCTCCAGCCTGCGCGAAGCTCAAGGTGGGCGCCAAGGCGAGGATGCCCGCCGTCAATAGTGTAAGGGTGGCCTTGACCATTTCGGCTCTCCTTCGAAGGAATCGCTGCCGCGATTGATTCGAGCAAGAGCTGTGCCGCGACTCCTTTCGCCACACGCCGACCGGTACAAGAGTGCCCGACGGGTCGATTCGCCTCAGCCGACCGGCGACGCGTGCTCCACGAGGCGGCACAGCGCGTTGACGAGCTGCATCTCCTCGAGCGATTGGCAGCGGGCCTCCAGGAGGCGCGGCGAGCACACCAGCACGGCCAGGCACTGTGCGCGCGAGATGGCCACGTTGAGTCGATTGCGCGAGAAGAGGAAGGCGAGGCTCCGCGGCACGTCCTCACCGCTGGACGTCGCCATCGAGAAGAACACCACCGGCGCCTCCTGCCCCTGGAACTTGTCCACCGTGCCGACGCGCACGCCGTGGGGGAGAGCCGCACGCAGCCGGAGCACCTGCGCGTTGTAGGGCGCCACCACCATGAAGTCCTCGAGCCGGAGGGGACGCGTGGCGCCGGCGGCGTCGGTGAACGTGCCGCCGCGCATCGCCGCAATCGCCGCGGCCACGCGAGCCACCTCTTCCTCGGACCACGAGCGGTTCCCCTCGTGCTCCACGGGCAGGAACCGGATGCCGGTGCCCAGGGAGGTCGCCCGGCGCCTCGCCGAGTCGTCCGAGTGGAGCCGGCCCGCGTACACGATCTCGGAGATGAAGTCCGAGACGTCGGGATGCATGCGGAAGCTTCGCTCGAGGAACACGCCGCGGTCCTCGGGCACGGTGGCGGCATCGCCCAGGAGGTGCTCGAGCACGGAGGCGCCCGTGCCGGGCGGATGCACGCCCTGCGACACTTGGGCGAGTTGCAGCGGGTCACCCAGCAGGATCAGGTTCCGCGCCGCGGTGCCCATGGCCAGCGCGTCCGCCAGCGAGATCTGCCCGGCTTCGTCGATGACGAGATCATCGAGCGCGCCGTCCAGCTCTCCTCGGGAGAAGAGCCACGCCGTGCCCGCCATGAGCTGGACGTTCGTCCCGGGGCGCGCAAAGGCGGCATGGTCGCCCTCACTCGTGATGAGGGCGCCGCGGTATTCGGACTCGGGGTTGTCCGCGCTGGACTTCTTGAGCCCCTTGAAGAGCACGCCCTCCTGAAGCGCCACCCGCTCGATCTCCCCCAGCAGGTTATGAATGGCCTTGTGGCTCTGCGACGCGATCCCCACCCGTCGGCCGTGCCGCAGGAGATCGACGACGATGCGCGCCCCCGTCCACGTCTTGCCCGTGCCGGGCGGCCCCTGGAGGAAGAGATAGCTGCCGTCGAGCCCGCGCGCCCGGGCCGTCATCGCGTCGAGGTCCGTGGTCTGTATCGGCGCCTCGGGGGCCAGGCCGCGAATGCGCGGTCGCGCTCGCGCGAGCATCGCGCGCAGCGCCGGGTAGCGCCCGTCGCCCGCGCGCAGCGACTCGGCGAGCCGCTGCACCGCCGAACGCTGCGTCGCATCCGGGAGCGGCCCACCGGCCACCAGCGCCTGCGGCAAGGGATCGCCCGCCAGCTTCGGGCCTCGGAGTAGGCGGAGGCGTCCTAGGCGATCGCTCGTGTCGTCGATCGCCTCGATCTTGCCGGCGATCTGACCAGTGGCGGGATCGTAGACGTCCTCGCCCGGCCGCAGCTTGTGATCCTGCGCCGGGAACACGAGCGCGTGGACGAGCGACCGCTTCACCCGCTCGGGCGGGCGCGCCGTGTCGGCTTCCAGGTACGCGATCGCTTCCGTGTCCTCCAGCAGCTCATCCGGCGACTTCCCGAGGCGGTCGAAGAAGGCCCACCACGCCGGCCGGGCCTCGCGGCGGTGATACTCGAGCAGCTCGCCCGCGAGCCAGCGCGGGGAGCCCGGCTCTTCTCCCACCATCAGCGCCTCGCGCAGCTGCTGGCGCGCGTCCTGAGCCGCTGCGGCGTCCGGCCCGGCCGGCGTGACATCCGGCGGCGCGGGCCACGGCAGGTCCGCCGGCCGCACCTGGTGCAGCCACTCGAGCAATCCGAGCGTGGCGAGGCAGTCTTCGCGGTTGTACGCCGCGATGGCATCGAGCAGCGCGGGCTCGCGGGCGTGGAGCCACTGTTCGTACTTGAGGATCGCCTGCGTGCCCGAGTGGACGTCGGCCGACCGCACGAAGCCGTACAGCGCCTCCACGTCCTTCAACGAGTAGCTGGGCACGCCGGCACGAAGCGCGCGGCGCAGGATCGTGTGGAGGTCCACGAATACCCGGCGCCGGAGGAGCTCGTCCACCTGGGCATCGCGCGTGCCATGCTCGGCCATCAGACGCTTGAGCGTGCTCGGCTCGGAACCGCTGAAGTGATAGACGTGCAGGTCGGGGAACCGCGCCAGGCGCCCATGCACCTGATCCACGAAGTGCTCGAACGCGCGCCGCTCGCCATCGCGATCGTGCGCCCACAGGGCCTCGAAGCGTGGCGGCTCCTCGTCCAGCTGGAGCATCCCGAACAGATACTCGAGCCCGCGTGACGGCTCGAAGAAGGGATGACCCTCGAGGTCGAGCACCAGGTCGCCGGGCGAGCGGCGCGGGAGCGCCAGGAGGCCGCGCCCCTCCTCGATCGGAAGCGGATGCCACTCGAGGGCGCCGGTGCGCTGACGGACGAGCTGCATGCCCGCCTGATCGCGCAAGCCCTCGAGGGTGCTGGCCCCGACGCGGGAGACCGATACGCCCGGCGGCAGCTGAGCCAGCGCCGTCAGCGTGCTGAAACCCCCGACGATGAGCCGCTTGACCTGGTCGCGACGGATCCCGGCGACGCGCACCACGTGATCCTCGCGCTCCAGCCGCTCGTCACAGGGCCCGCGATAGTCGCAGAACGCGCAGTAGTGACAGGGGTACGGCCCGGTGGCCGCGCGCGCGGCGACCGCCGCCTCGAAGCGCCCGCGTACGCGGCGGTAGTAGGCGTTGACGTCGGCCAGCCGGATCGGCACGCGCTCGCGGGTGCCCAGCACGACGTAGGCGAGCTCCGGCGTCAGACCCTGCGCCGCCGCGAGCGCCTGGCTGTAGAAGGAGAGCTGCAGCGCGTGCTCGGGCCGCGGATGCCGGGCGAGCTTGGTGTCGAGGACGTGATAGCTCCAGGCCCCGAGTGCCGAGGGGCGCTCCACCCGCTCCAGGAAGTCCCCCACCCCGCGCCAGCCATCGGCGAAGAACACCGCTTGATAGATGTAGGCCACGCCCTCGCGCATGGCGCCGACCGTGCGGCGCGCGCCCGCCTCGAAATCCCGCGCACGGTCGAGCCCGACCTCGACCACGGCGTGGCCGCCGTGTCTGAGCGCGTCCAGGAAGGCCTGCTCGTGCTCCTGCCCCTTGGCGCGGAGCAGCTCGGCATACGCGTTCTCGTAGCTCGGGCGGCGGGCTTCGCGCATCGCCACCATCAGGTCGAGCTGGGTGAGGTGCTCGCAGGCGAGGAACCCGCCGAGATCCGACGGCGAGAAGAGCAGGCGGTCGTTCAGGTGCTGCATGCGGGGACGACCCTAGGCGAAGGTGAACCCCGGGTAGCCGCCCGCGGCCACGTCGTCGCACCGCTCCCGGTATTTCGGCGCCCCGCCGGCATAGACCACGAAGGTGCGCGTGTTCTTGCCCTCCACGTTGGAGTTGATGCCCATCATCCACGAGTCGACCTGAGTGAAGAGCATGCGGCGCCCGGTGTCCAGCACATGCTGCGTCCAGTCGTCCTCGGCCGCGGTCGTCGGCTCCACCCGCGCGTGCCCCCGAGCCCGCATGTGGCACAGCAGCGCAGTCACCCACTCCACGTTCTGCTCGATGCAGCGTGGGATGTTGCAGAAGGTCGCGGCGTTGTGCGGCCCAACCAGGGTGAAGAGGTTCGGGAAGCCCTCGACCTGAAGGCCGAGATAGGTGCGCGGTCCGCCGGCCCACTTGTCCCGCAGTCGCCGGCCGCCCCGGCCGCGGATGTCGATGCGGTCGAACGAGCCGGTGATCGCGTCGAAGCCGGTGGCGTAGATGATCATGTCCAGCACGTGCTCGGTCGCCGTGGTCTTGATCCCGGCAGGGGTGATGCGCTCGATGGGCGTCTCGCGAAGATCGACCAGCTGCACGTTCGGCTGGTTGTACACCTCGTAGTAGCCGCTCTCGAGGGGGACCCGGCGCGTGCCGAACCCGTGATTGGTGGGGATCAGCTTCTCGGCGAGCTTCGGGTCCTTGACCCGCGCGCGGATCTTCCCGCGCACGAACTCGGTGATGGTCGCGTTGGCCTCCGCGTTGATGAGCACGTCGCGGAAGTTGCCCATCCAGATGCCGAAGCCGGGCGCGGCATAGAGCTGCTCGTAGAACGCCTCGCGCTCCTCCGGGCTCACCTCCAGCGCGTGCCGCGGGTCGGCCTGGTGGATGAAGCAGCCGAAGGAGTTCCGGCAGGTCTCGAAGATCTCCGCGTAGCGAGCCTTGATGCGCGCCTGCTCCTCCGGCGTGATCCGGCTGTTGTGGAGCGGCGCGCACCAGTTCGGCGTGCGCTGGAATACGGTGAGATGGTCCACCGTCTTGGCGATCTCGGTGATGGCCTGTACCGCGGTGGCCCCGGTGCCGATCACCCCCACCCGCTTGCCCGCGAAGGTCACCGGCTCGTGGGGCCAGCGTCCGGTGTGATACGCCTCTCCGCGAAAGTCCCCGACGCCGGGGATGGTCGGCATGGTGGGCGCCGACAAGGGCCCGATCGCGGTGATGAGGAAGCGGGCTCGCCAGCGCCGCCCGTCCTCGGCCTCGACGTCCCACTCGTTCGCCCCCTCGTCATAGCCGGCGGCCTTCACGCGACAGTTGAACTCGATGTCCCGGCGGAGGTCGAGCTTGTCCGCGACGAACTCGCAGTACCGGAGCGTCTCGGGCTGTGGCGCGAAGTGCTCGGACCACTCCCACTCGCGCAGGATCTCGTCCGAGAAGGAATAGCCGTAGGTCCAGCTCTCGGAGTCGAAGCGCGCGCCCGGGTAGCGGTTCCAGTACCAGGTGCCGCCGACCCCGCTTCCCGCCTCGAGCACCCGGGCGCGCACGCCGAGATCGCGCAGCCGGTGGAGCTGATACATCCCGGAGAGCCCGGCCCCGATGACGAGGACGTCGTAGACCCTAGAAGCCACCGTGGAATCCATGTACGTGGCCGCTATTCTAACGCGGGCTCACGGTATACTGCCCCGCCATGCACGATCTGATCGTCCGCGGCGGCAGTGTCGTGGACGGCACCGGTGCGCCGGCGCGCCGGCTCGACGTCGCCGTCGCGGACGGCCGCATCGTCGCCCTCGGCCTCGAGCTGGGCGAGGCTGCCCGCGTGATCGACGCCACCGGCCTGGTGGTGGCGCCCGGGTTCATCGACATTCACACCCATTCTGACTATGCCCTCCCCGCGAACCCACGCGCGGAGAGCAAGATCCGTCAGGGCGTCACTACCGAAGTGGTCGGCAACTGCGGGTACTCGGTTGCCCCGGTGCCCGCCGATCGGGTGGGCGCGCTCCGGGACTACCTGGCCGCGAGCGGCCCCTGGTACGACTTCCGGGAGACGACCTTCGCCCGCTATGTGGAGGGGTTCCCGGCCACGTCGGTGAACGTCGCCCTCCAGGTGGGCCACAACACGCTGCGGCTCATCGTGGCCGGCATGGAGCCGCGGCCGCTGCGGCGTGACGAGCTGACGCGCATGGCGCGCTACCTCGAGGAAGGCCTCGACGCGGGGGCCATCGGCCTCTCGTCGGGCCTATTCACCCCACCCGGGTCGTTCGCCTCGGCGGAGGAGATGCAGGCGCTCGGGGACGTGCTGCGCCGGCACGGGGCCGCGTACGCTACCCACGTCCGGAACGAGGCCGCCGGCGTATTCGACGCGGTGGACGAGGCCATCGCGCTGGGCGAGCGCGCGGGCGTGCACGTGCAGATCGGCCATCTCAAGGTGTCCGGCATGGAGAGCTGGGGCGCCGCCCCGCGCCTCGTGGAGCGCGTCGAGGCGGCGCGGGCGCGCGGGGTCCGTGTGGACTGCGATCAGTACCCCTACACCACCGCCACCAATCCGCTGCGCAATCTCCTGCCCCCCTGGATTCAGGAGGGAGGCATGGAGGCCATGGTAGCCCGCCTTGGCGACAGGGCGGTGCGCGCCCGCGTGGCCGACGAGATCGCCGCAAGGGGGTGCGGGGCCTTCGGCACGCTTCCGTCCTGGGACGCGGTCCGCCTCGCACTCACCGTCGCGCAGCCCGAGCACGCGGGCCGCACCATCGGCGACATCGCCACCGAGTGGGGTCGGGACGGGCTCGACGCCCTGTGCGACGTGCTCGTCGCCGACCGGGGCGCGACTCGCGTGGTCTTCGAATCCATGACCGAGGCCGATGTGCAGACCATTCTCCGCACGCCGTGGGTCGTGATCGGCTCCGACGGCGTGGCGATGGCGCCCTACGGCCCTACCTCGACCGGCAAGCCCCATCCCCGCTACTACGGCACCTTCGCTCGCGTGCTCGGTCGCTACGTGCGGGAGCTCAAAACTCTGTCGCTCGAAGCCGCCGTGTGGAAGATGACGGGCGGCAGCGCCGCCGCCCTCGACCTCGTCGATCGCGGCCTCGTGCGCGAGGGCCTGGCCGCCGACCTCACCATCTTCGATCCGGCCATCATCGGCGAGCGCGGGACCTACACGGACCCCCATCGCTACGCCGCGGGAATTCGTACGGTCCTCGTGAACGGCGCCGTGGTCATCGACGGCGGGGAGCACACCGGGGCGCTCCCCGGTCGAGTGCTGCGCCGGAGCGCGCGGGGGCTCGCAGCCTGATGCGCCGCCGGCGCCTCCTGGCCCTGACCGTGGGCGCTGTGGTCGCGGCACCCCTCGACTCGCGCGCGCAGCAGGCGGTGAAGTACCGGATCGGCGTGCTCGGCAATGTGCCGCTCAGCGATCCGGGCGGCGCCCGGCTCTGGGGCGTGTTCGAGGAGGGTCTGCGCGACCTCGGCTACGAGAACGGGCGGAACATCGTGCTCGAGCATCGCTCCTCGGAAGGCCATTATGAGCGGCTGCCCGCCCTGGCCGCGGAGCTTGTCCGGCTCAAGGTCGACGTCATCGTCGCCCCGGCGGTGCAGAACGTGCTGGCCGCTCAGCAGGCGAGCCCGATCACCCCGGTCGTGATGGTCAGCGTGGGCGACCCAGTCGGGAACAAGCTCGTCGCGAGCCTCGCCCATCCCGGCGGGAATGTCACCGGCACGTCCTTCCTCGCCTCCGCGGTCATCGGCAAGCAGCTCGAGCTGCTCAAGCAGCTCGCCCCGAGCGCCACGCGGCACACCGTGCTCGTGAACCCCGCCAACCCCGGCCATCGGCTGGCGCTGGATCAGGCGCGGGTGGCGGCGCGCTCGCTGGGTACTCAGCTCGACGGCTTCCAGGCCCGGGGGCCGGAGGACATCGAGCGCGCGTTCGCGACCCTCGGCCGGGAGCGCGAGGGGGCGGTGCTCGTCCCCTGGGATGGCACGTTCCTGGTCCACCTCCAGAAGATCGTTCAGCTCGCGGCGAAGGCGCGCGTCCCCGCGATGTACGGGCATCGCGGCTACGTCGACGCCGGCGGCCTCGCGACCTACAGCCCTTCCGCGGCCGCCCAGATGCGCAGCGCCGCCAGCTACGTGGACCGGATCCTTCGGGGCGCCAAGCCGGGTGATCTCCCCGTGCAGCAGCCGACGAAGTTCGAGTTCATCATCAACCTCAAGGCGGCAAAGGCGCTCGGGCTCGCGCTGCCGCCCTCCCTCGTGGGGCGGGCCGACGAGGTCATCCAGTAGACCGTCGTTCAGTAGACCGTCGATCCCCAGTAGGGCTGTCGATCCCGCCTTGGGTCGTTCGACGTATAGGGGGAGCCGGGTGTGGCTCCGCGTACCGAACACCAAAGGAGACCCTGTGAATCCAGCCAAGACGCAGATCCAGCCGTATCTCTTCTTCGACGGCCGCTGTGACGAGGCGGTCGAGTTCTACCGCCGCGCCGTCGGGGCGGAAGTGCTCGGGCTCATGCGCTACAAGGACAGCCCCGACCCCGGCTCGGCGCCCCCGGGCATGGCCGACAAGGTCATGCACGGCCATATCAAGATCGGCGGGAGCGACGTGATGCTCTCGGATGGGCACGCGCAGGGCAAGCCCGCGTTTGAGGGATTCGCGTTGTCGCTCACGGTCGCGGACGAGACCGAGGCCGATCGGTTCTTCGGCGCCCTCAGCCAGGACGGCACGGTGCAGATGCCCCTGACGAAGACCTTCTTCTCGCCGCGCTTCGGGATGCTCACCGATCGCTTCGGCGTGATGTGGATGGTGTACGTCCCCCAGTGAGGACGGCATGACGGGTCCTCGGCCCGCTCCCCGGGTCGAGGACTCGTCACATGCCCCGCCAGATGTCCGGCCGGGAGCCATCGACGTCGGTGAAGCCGTACGCGGCGGCAAGCTGGCCCGATGTGACCGACTGCTGATTCCAGCGCGCCCGGTCCGGATCCGCGGCGAGCGCCGCGACGGCCCGCCCGACGAAGCGCGGCGACTCGGAATGCGCGAACGCGGGCGGCGCCGAACGTCCGGGCGCGTCGCGCCAGGTGTCCTCGGTCACGCCGAAGGCGTCCAGCATGATCTCGGAGCGGAGCCAGCCCGGGGTGATCGCCACCGCGGCCGCGCCGTGCGCGTTCAGCTCGTGTCCCTGGGAGAAGGCCAGCCGGTTCACCGCGACCTTCACCAGATCGTAGAAGACCGAGATGCGATAGTGGGCCGCGTTGTACTCCGTGGTGCCGTCCGTCACCTCGACGAGCAGCCCCCCGGGTCGGTCGATGACGAGCGGCAGCAGGTAGTGTGACGTCACCAGGTGCGTCTCGAGGCCGAGCCGGACGATCCGGAGGCCCTTTTCGAGATCATGGCGCCAGATGGGCGTGTTCCACTCGGCCGGACCCCCCTTGAGGACCTCCGCCCCCCAGATGTCGTTGACGAGCACGTCGACGTGACCGTGCTCGGCCCGGATCCGCTCCGCCAGCGCCTCCACCTGGGCGGGCTCCAGATGGTCGGCGGCCAAGGCGATACCCCGGCCGCCAAGGTTGCTGACCAGCTCCGCGGTCTCCTCGATCGTCTCGGGGCGCTCGTAGTCGGAGCGGAGCCTCCGTGAGCGCGAGCTGCGTCCCGTGCAGATCACGGTGGCGCCCGCCTCGCCCAGGGCGGCGGCGATCCCGCGCCCGGCGCCTCGGGTGGCGCCGGCCACGACCGCGACGCGGCCGCGCAAGGCGTGACGATCGGGTACCCACATCACCGGGAAGCGAGAAGAAGGGCGGCGGGAACCGCCCGTGTGGGCGTCAGGCGGCGGGTGGTGCTTCGCGTCCGAATTCGACGGCCTTGCGCACGAAGTGGAACAGGCGCTCGCACCGCTCGCATCCGTACAGCACCTTGACCCCGTCCGTGGCGGAGACCCGGCGGCACTGCTTGACCGTGTCGCCCATGCAGAAGGGAC
>Ga0207428_10000750_pt1 | contig 37156 bp, 27 predicted proteins | sample RhiMethybrSRZTD1_FD_187600 | JGI IMG/M metagenome (GOLD analysis project Ga0207428, IMG submission 187600) | Populus rhizosphere microbial communities from Tennessee, USA - Rhizosphere MetaG P. TD hybrid SRZTD1 (SPAdes) (version 3) | ecosystem: Host-associated > Plants > Roots > Rhizosphere >...
GGTGCACCCGCGGTTCCGCGGTCGAGAACACCCACACCGGCTTCAAGCGGCTGACGTTGGCTGGCGTGATCTGCTCGAGCGGGCTGTATCCCCACCCGTCGTAGGTTCGACGCACCATAAGCCAGTCGCGCGCGTCGGGGTTCTTCAGCCGTTCGGGAGTTACCGGTTGATAGTTCTTGAGGACCGCTGGAACCGGACGCTCCACAGGGGGCTGCTGTTGCTGTCCGGCCACGCGGGCAACGCCAAGCAGGATGACCGCCCAGAAGACCGCATGTAACAGATTGCGCATGCTCACCTTCGAATTCGCCGCGTATCATAGCGCCGCGGCGGTACGCCGGCGTCTAAAGACCCGCCTCTACGACGATCATTGCGCCCGAACGAGGACGTCGTACAGGCGAGTCTCTAGACTCGTCGGACACGAGCGATGTTGTCCCAAGGTACACGCGTCGGACCGTACGAGGTCGTGAGCTCGCTTGGCGCGGGCGGAATGGGCGAGGTGTATCGGGCGCGCGACACGCGCCTCAAGCGCGAGGTCGCGATCAAGGTGCTGCCCGAGGGATTCGCGACCGATGCCGATCGCCTCGCACGCTTTCAACGCGAGGCCGAAGTCCTCGCGGCGCTGAATCACCCCAACATCGCCGCCGTCTACGGTCTCGAAGAGGGTCCGGCTGTCGCCTTCGCCGCGGACGCGGCTACGGCGCCCAGGGAAGCCGGACACGACATGCGTGCGATCGTCCTCGAGCTGGTCGAGGGCGATACGCTCGCCGATCTGATCGCGCGTGGGCCGCTGCTGCTCACCGCGCTGCTGCCGATCGCACGTCAGATCGCCGACGCGCTCGAAGCTGCGCACGAGAAGGGCATCATCCACCGCGACCTGAAACCGGCCAATATCAAGGTCACGCCCGACGGCACCGTCAAGGTCCTCGACTTCGGCCTGGCCGCGATGGCCCAGGATCCCAAGACGTCGAACATCAATGCGACGCACTCGCCGACGCTGACGCTGGCGACGCAGGCCGGCGTGATCATGGGCACCGCCGCCTACATGTCGCCCGAGCAGGCCAGCGGCGCCATCGCCGACAAACGCGCCGACGTGTGGGCCTTCGGCGTGGTGCTCTGGGAGATGTTGACCGGCCGACGGCTCTTCGACGGCGAGACCGTCTCACACACGCTCGCGTTCGTGCTAACGAAGGACCCCGACTGGACCGCGCTGCCCGCGCACACGCCGCCGTCGATCCGTCGCCTGCTGCGCCGTTGCCTCGAGAAGGATCGCAAGCGTCGTCTCGCTGATATCACGTCCGCGCGCCACGAGATTGACGAAGCGATCGTCACTCCGTCGAGCGAAACCCCGCCGCCGACCGCATCGGTTTCCTCGCCGGCCACATGGCGCCGAGTCTTCCCGTGGGCAATCGCATCGACAGCGGTCGTGGCGCTCGCTGGAGTACTTGCTCTCTGGGCGCCTTGGAAAGCTGCTCGACCTTCGGCCCTTTTGAGGATGACAGTTGGCCTCGGCGCAGAGGCCTCGCTCACTACGGGCGGAGCCCCGGCATCGAATCTGGCGCTGTCCACCGACGGGAAGCTGCTCGCGTTCGTTGCGCAGAAGACGACGGCTGGAACCGCCCAAATGTACATACGGCGCCTCGATCAGCTGGAGGCGACACCACTGCCACAGACCGAGAACGCGTCGAACCCGTTCTTTTCACCGAACGGCGAATGGATTGGGTTCTTCGCCGATGGCAAGTTGAAGAAAATTTCGACCAACGGTGGCAGCGCCATCACGCTGTGCGATGCCCCGAACGGCCGTGGCGCATCGTGGGCAGAAAACGGCACGATCGTGTTCGCCGGCAACAGCACTCCGGGTTCTGGCTTGTCGCAGATACCCGAAGCAGGCGGGACACCAATAACCGTCTCGACTCCCGCAAACGGCGAGACGTTGCACCGCTGGCCTCAGACATTGATGGGCGGCAAGGCCGTTCTATATACCGCGGCCGCAAGCGCCGGTAACTTCGACGATGCGAGTCTCGTCGTGCAGACGATCCCGCAGGGGAACCGCAAGATCGTCCACCGAGGCGGTTACCTCGGACGCTACCTACCGAGCGGGCACCTGCTCTATGTGAACAACGCGGTCGTCTTCGCCGTGCGTTTCGATATCGATCGACTCGAAACGATCGGTCAGCCATTCCCGGTGTTCGAGGGGGTAGCCGCAAGCATTGGCACGGGCGCTGTGCAGCTGGCAGTGTCGGAAAGCGGCACGATCGCCTATCTGCCCGGAGCGTTCAACGACAACGAAGTTCCGATTGTCTGGATGGACGCAACGGGCAAGACCACACCGCTGCGTGCCATGCCGACGAACTGGAGCAACCCGCAGTTCTCGCCAGACGGCACCCGGCTCGCGTTTGACATCGGCGACCGCGGGGGCGGCTCTGTCGACATCTGGCTCTACGACCCGGCGCGCGATACGCCAACCCGTTTGACGTTCGACCCCGGACTCGATGCCAAACCCGTCTGGACACCCGATGGACAACGAATCGTGTTCAGCTCCAGCCGGGGCGATAAGTCGACGCTCAATCTCTACTGGCAGCGCGCCGACGGTACCGGGGAGGTGCAGCGGCTCACCGAGAGCCGGAACAACCAATTCGCCGGATCGTGGCACCCGAGCGGGAAGTTCCTGGCCTTCTACGAACAGAATCCTCAAACCGGCCTGGACATCATGCTGCTGCCGGTCGAGGGCAATGAAGCGACCGGCTGGAAGATCGGCAAGCCGACCGCGTTTCTCAAAAGTCCGTTCGCAGAGCAAGAGCCAATGTTCTCACCTGACGGGCGTTGGCTCGCGTACCACTCGAACGCGTCCGGTCCAGTCGCCGTATACGTGCGACCGTTTCAAGGACCAGGCGGGTTGCAGCAGGTGTCCGGTAACGGAGGGGCATTCGCGATGTGGTCGCGAACCGCACCAGAACTGTTTTTCATCACCTTTGGACCGCCGCGGATCATGGTGGCTTCGTATTCAATGATCGCCGAGTCGTTTCGTCCCGATAAACCGCGCGAGTGGGCCCCTGCCGGCTATCTGGGACGGCCACGGATCCGACCCGTCAACCTGCACCCGGATGGCAAGCGCGTCGCACTCGGCGTTCTGCCAGATCCGCAGAGTCTGGCCAAACAGGACGAGCTCGTCTTCGTCTTCAATTTCTTCGACGAGCTTCGTCGTCTGGCGCCGGGGAAGTGACTGAATTCAGGATGCAGAATTTAAAATGCAGACACTGCCTGCGTACGCAGAAACCCCGTACTCGTGTCGCGCTCAACACTGCTTGACCAAGTTGACCAACTGCGACGCGGGCTGTAACGATCGAACAATGGCCAAAGTCGTGAACCTCTCCGAGGCGAAGTCTCGGTTCTCGTCGCTCGTCGAGGAGGCCGCCTCGGGCACTGAGGTCATCATCGCCAAAGCCGGCGTGCCACGTAGCGCGTCTGGGACCGATCAAGGCGCTCGCTCGGCGCCGGCCGGGCGGCTCTAAGGGACGCATCCGCATCGCCGCCGATTTCGACGCACCCCTGCCCGCGAGCGTCCTCGCTGCGTTTACAGGACGCAAGAAGTGAATCTCGTGCTCGACACGCGCGTCCGATCGTGGTGATTGGACGGCACACGTTTTTCTTACTGTGGAGCGTGTTCCGCCTTCGACAGGTGCTGTTTTGCGTGTTTGCGAATGCGGCTTGACAGGACGTCCGGAATCTCGACTTGCGGAAAATGCTTGCACATCAGGATGTCGACGTTGATATCGGCGCGTTGCGCCACGCGCAGGTTGCTGACGGCGAAATGGACTTCGCTGAAACCGCCGATTGACCACGCGATCGGTCGGCGGGTGAGCTCGTCGCGTCCGTACGATGGAAACGCATCGCTCGCACGTCCGTAATGTCGGACCCACGTGACGTAGTTCTTCTCCAACCGCCGGTGATAGTCGGGACCGAGCGCGTCCCACGCGGCGGGGTTGCTGTTCATCCCTGTGCGGAACCATTCCTTGCACGTCCGGACGATGCTGTCATCGTCGAGGGTGCTCAACTGGGCGAAGCGCGCCCGGCCGGCCTCCGGCCAGGCGGTGTCCTTCACCAGCGCGGCTTCATGAACGATGACATCGCGCACGATCTCAGGGTGGTCCGCTGCCAGACTCAGAGCAGCGATGCCTCCTGAACTGCATCCATAGAACGTCGCGGGCGCAAGGTCGAGCGAGGTGACGAGAGCGGCGATCTGGCGAGCAAGCAACAGCGCACTGATGGAATCGGGCGGCGCGCTCGACCGCGAGAATCCCGGCGTATCGAATGTGAGCACGGTGAACTCGTCGGCCAGCGCACGGGCGACCGTCTCGAAGTTCGCGCAGTCGCCTTCACCCGAGGGGATCAGGACGATGGTTGGACCGCTCCCGCGCAATTCGCAGTACCAGTCAATCTCGCCCACTTTGTGGTTGAATCGTTTTGGTTCCAGTGGTTCCACGACACTCACCTCTTTCGCGGTTGCGGCCGCTCATCTCTTCAACGCCGCCTGCCAGTTCAGCACCACCGTGATCGGAGGAGGTGCGGTCGTCTGCACTTGCGGCGTGGTGATGAGGAGAAACCGCTTGCCGTCCGGGGCGACGTCGTAGTGGAAGGCGAAGGCACGAGGGCCACCTGTCGCAATCGGCGCCTTGAACAGCTCTCGCGGCACCCCGTGCGCGAACGTGGGCGCAAGCGTCGTGTCGACCGCCATCACGCTGCCGCCCGGCGCGATGTAGAACAGCTCCTTGCCATCGGCACGCCACCGCGGCTCCTGGCCTCCGCCGCCCGACACACGGATGCCGCGCCCGGTCGGCGGAAACCCCTGCACGTAGATCTCGTTGGCGCCCGACTCGTTCGACACGTAAGCGATCCACTTCGGCGGCGCCGATCCTGACGGCGCGAACTGACCCTGGGCCAGGTTGAAGCGGGCGAGCTCATAGGTGATCGGTTTTCGCTCGCCCTCGAGCGGCATGACCCAGAATCGAAAGAGGCCATCCGCGTCGCGCAGGTCATACAGGAGATATCGACCATCCGAGGACCAATCCCTGACGCGGCCGCGCATCACGATGGGTTCGTCCTTGCTGCCGCCGGACAGGTCTTTCACGACGCCGGTCAAGGCAGTGCCACCCTCGTCGGTCGAGAACGCCACTCTCCGATCGTCAGGCGCCCAGACCGGGGCCACCTCGACGCCGATCGAAGTGGTCAGGCGAGACGGCACACCCTGCTTCGCGTCCATCAACCAGATGTCCGGGGTGGCCGCCTGTGTGTCAACGTATGCGGCAGCGATCTGATCGCCACGTCGTGACACGGCGACGTCGGTGAAGTTGCCGCTCGGACCGATTGTTCCAAGCGACTGACCGACGCGATCGAACCATGTCAGGCGTAAGCCACCGGAAAACGCACCAGTCCGGTACGCGAGCACACCACTGGGAGAGACTGAGAAGTACGCGAGGTTTCCGCCAAATGCTCCGCCCAACTCTTCGGCGATCGGAAACGCATCTCCGGTTGGCTTGAAGGTACTCGAATCGATTGGCTGCGCCATCAACGTGCCGTCTCTGACCGACAGCAGATGGCCGTCGTCGGCAGGGGTCGTCGGCGGCACGTACTCCGCGCGCGAGACGACACCCGGCAGTTGTTCGTTGACGCGTCCGTCCAGACTGCCGATGTACGCGTTTCGCAGTGACGACGACAGATACAGGAAGCGGCCGTCGGGAAGGAAATGGGGAAACGCGTGCGCGGAGTCGCGCGGAGGGTTGGTCTTCGTGACGAGCTCGGCGGTCCCGCCCGACTGCGAGATGCGGTAGATGCCCCGGGGGGACCCGACCAGAATCACACCATCGCGGTTCCAGGTTCCGCCGGCGGCCGCACTGACGCCGCCGACATCGCCCAGCGAGATCGGCGGTCCCCCATTGAGATCGACCTTCTTCAGTACGCCTCCGACAAAGAAGCCAAGGAAGCGGCTGTCCGGCGACCAGAAAGGACCAGGGAGCCGCACACCATCCGTACCTCGAAGCACACGAGGCTCGAGCGAATCGATCGGGCGAATCCAGATCCGGTCTTGCGCCTCTTCATCTCGCGCGACGAACGCCACTGTCCTGCCGTCGGGCGACACGGCAGGAGGAAACGGTGCGAGCTCGGTCTTCTCCGGCGCGGCGATCTCGAAGCGCACAGCCGCCGGAACCGATGACGTTTCGCGGAAATGGACGAAGGCGATCGCGGCGGCGGCGATGGCGAACCCTGCCGCAACGAGGCCCATCGCGAGGGGGAGCTTCGAGCGTGACCCCGCAGCTCGCATGGTCTCGACGGGCGGTTCGTCGAGCAGGCGCCACACATCAGCGATGTCACGCAATCGGCGCGACGGATCCTTTTCGAGACACGCCTTGAGCAGTCGACGAATCTCGAACGGGACCCGATTCCAATCGGGTTCCTTTCGGACGACGGCAGCCAAGGTGTCGGTGAGGTCTTCACCGTGGAAGAGCTGTTCGCCGGTCACAAGCTCGTACAGCACCGCGCCAAAGGCCCAGATGTCCGTGCGCTTGTCGACCGGCTTGCCGCGCGCCTGTTCCGGCGACATGTAGGCGGCGGTGCCGAGAATCATTCCAGCCTGCGTTGCGGCGAGGCTGATGGTGGGCGAATCCTGAGACGGGACCGTCGGCGTCCCGCCCATCTTCGCGAGACCGAAGTCCAGGACCTTGATCGTGCCGTCTGGCCTGACCTTGATGTTGCCCGGCTTCAGGTCCCGATGGACGATCCCCTTGTTGTGCGCTTCGTCGAGCGCGGTCGCGATCTGGCGTGCGATGCCCAGTGCCTCGTCGAGTGGGAGCGGACCGCGAAGCGTCTCGCCCTCGACGTACTCCATGACGAGGTAGTTGGGCCCGACGTCGTACAGCGTGCAGATGTTCGGGTGGTTCAGCGCGGCGACCGCGCGCGCTTCTCGCTCGAAGCGGTCGCTGAACTGCTCCGTCGACACCTTGATCGCCACTTCGCGGTTCAAGCGCGCGTCGTGGGCGCGGTAGACTTCGCCCATGCCTCCGACACCGATCGGCGCGGTGACTTCATACGGGCCCAGCCTGTTGCCGGCAGCGAGTGACATCGCTGTCGCGAATTCTACTCTCTGCGATCCCGGTCCGGCTAAAGCCGGACACTACATGGGTCCGGCTGAAGCCGGACACTACACGGGTCCGGCTGAAGCCGGACACTACATCGGGCGGCGCGAGCTGCTGAAAGGTGCGATCGCGGGTGCGGTCGCGTGCGTGACCACGGGTATTCCGATCGGAAGCGACCTCGAGGCGGCACAGGGAGGGCCGACCGCAGGGCAGGCCGATCTTCTTCTCACGAACGGCAAATTCGTCGACGGCCGCGGTGTCGTCGGCACGGCGCTGACGATCAAGAACGGCCGCATCGTCAACGTCGGGCAGGCGCGCCAGCTTGGCGCGGCCGCGCGCACCATCGACCTTGGCGGTCGCACCGTCGTGCCCGGTCTCTTCGACGCGCACGTGCATTACACGCGGGCGGGTGTGAACCCAGGCTACGAAGCGCGCCGCATCGAACGGGCGTTCTCGATCAAAGAGCTGCAGGAGGCGATCGCCACGCGCGCCGAATCTGTCCCGCCCGGCGCTTTCATCACCTGCATCGGCGGGTGGAATCACACGCAGTTCTCGGAAAACCGGCGGCCGACCACAGCAGACCTCGACGCCGCGGCGCCGAAACACGCGGTCTACATCTCGGGCACGGGCGGGGCCACCGGCGCAATCACGAACACCCTCGGCCGCGCGTTTTTCTCGGGCAAGGGCGTGATGGTCGATGAGGCGACGGGCGTCGTGGCGTCAGCGCAGGCAGCCGTCGCCGCGCTTCAAGCGGCGCAGACGACGGACGACAAACTTCGCGGCACCGCCGATCTGAACCGTCACGCCAATAATCTGGGGCTCACCGGCGTCATCAACGCCGGCAACGTCGAGGATCAGGAGCTCGCGCTGCGGTTGTGGCGGGAAGACAAACTGACGGTGCGCATGCGGCCGCTGTTCCCTGCCGACTCACCGCGGGACGTCGACGCGCGCGCGAGCAACAACTTCAGTCAGGGCGGCCGCGCCGTTGGCGACGATCTGTTCCGTGTCGCCGGCTTCGGCGAGCGCATCGGCGGCACCGACACGATGTCGCCGCAGTTCGAGCCGACCGCACGGATGATCGCGAAGTACGGGTGGCTGCTCCAGCAGCATTCGATCACGCTCAAGGAGAACGACTTCCACCTCGACGTCTTCCGATCGATCGCGCGCGAGCATCCGATCGATCGACTGCGCTGGTCGATCATTCACCTGCAGAGCATCGACGAAACACGGCTGAAGACGCTGAAGGAATTTGGCTGCGGCGCGAGCGCGCAGACCTGGACGTACATGTCCAATGCTGGCGGCCCGCCGTTCCGGCGCATCGTCGACGCCGGCATTCACGCCGGGGTCGGTACCGACTCGACCAACGTCTCCGCGCTCGATCCGTGGCTGTCGCTGTTCTACATGACGACCGGGCGGAACCTCGCCGGGATGTTGACGAACGACGGGCAACAGATCTCACGCGTTGAAGCGCTGCGTCTGTATACCGAAGGCGCGGCATGGTTCTCGTTCGACGATCACCACCTCGGATCCTTCGTCTCGGGCAAGTACGCGGACCTCGCCGTGCTCAATCAGGACTATGTGACGGTTACCGATCAAGCGATTCGAAAGATCGAGTCGGTGCTGACGATGGTCGGCGGCCGCGTCGTTCACGCGACGGGGGCGTTCGCGGCGCAGCGGCGGTGATCGCGGAAACTGCCGACTTTGGGACCTCACCCGATCGCAGGAACTGCGACCGCCGCCACTGGTATGACGATCGTCCTACACGATTCCCTATTCCAATTGGCCGCCGCGACGCGTGGCACAGTTCGCGCACATGGGCCTAGAATGAGCCCATGGCCGGGAGCGATCCGATGATGCCCTCCCCGGGCGTGAAGCTCACCTACGACGACTTCGTGCAGTTCCCAGATGACGGGCTGCGGCACGAGTTGATCGACGGGGAGCACTATGTGACGCCGTCGCCAAACACGAAGCACCAGCGCGTTTCAATCAACTTGACGGTACTCATCGGAAGCTGGCTCGAGCGCCATCCGATTGGTCAACTCTTTCACGCGCCATTCGACGTCGTGTTCTCCCATTACGACGTCGTGGAGCCGGACCTGTTGTACCTCTCGAATGCGCGTGCGGCCGACGCGCTGACGCCGAAGCACGTGCGCGGCGTTCCCGAACTTGTCGTCGAGATCGAATCGCCTGGCACGCGCAAGCGCGACGAGACGATTAAGCGACGGCTCTACGAACGAACCGGGGTCACCGAGTATTGGATGGTCGATCCGGACAACGACAAGATTCGCGTGTATCGACGCGACGGCGATGAGCTCGTCCGGGTGCGCGAGGCGTCTGCGGCGGCCGGCGACGTGCTCACGACTTCTCTTCTGCCTGGTCTGAAGATACGGCTGACGCGAGTGTTCAAGTCCGGCGGGTCTGAAGACCCGCCTCTACGACGATCACAGCGGACGTTGTAGAGGCGAGTCTTTAGACTCGCCGACGTGGCGCGGGTTACAACAGCAGGGCGTCTCTCGCCACGACGACTCTCTCGAGCGCTTCGTGCACCGTCTTCCCCATCGCCGTGAGGTGGCCCATCTTGCGGCCCGGGCGTGGCTCCGCTTTTCCGTACAAGTGCAGCTTCACGTCCGGGAACGCACACGCAGCCGCCCAGTTCGGCTCGCTATCCGTCCACAGATCGCCGAGAAGGTTGGCCATCGCCGCGGGACGCAACAGCTCCGCCGAGCCGAGGGGCAACCCGGTGATCGCCCGCACTTGCTGCTCGAACTGGCTGGTGACCGCCGCATCGACCGTGAGATGCCCCGAGTTGTGCGGCCGCGGAGCCAGCTCGTTCACGAACAGCTCGTTCTCGGTGCTGACAAAGAACTCGACGCAGAGAACACCGACGTATTCGAGCTGCTCGAGAATCGAGCGCGCGATGTCGCGCGCACGGGCCGCGATTTCCGGCGCAATCAGCGCGGGCGCGGTGGTGACATCGAGGATGTGATGGCTGTGCCGGTTCTCGAACGGCACGTACTCCTCGACTGAACCATCGAGCCCACGGGCGGCGATGACTGAAATCTCGGCCTGCAGATTGATGAATTTCTCGACGACCACCTCGGCCCCGCCGACCGACTGCCACGCGGCGTCGACCTCGCCCGCCTGCGTCATCTTCCGCTGTCCCTTCCCGTCGTAGCCGAACGCGGCGGTCTTCACGACGACCGGCGGTCCGATCCGCGCGACGGCGTCGCGCAACCGTTCGATCGAGTCGACACGCGCGAACGGCACGGTCGGAAACCCGTGCCCTGACAGAAACGCTTTCTCACGGCCCCGCTGCTGCGCCGTGTAGAGCGCCGCGCCCGATGGACGGACCGGCACAATCTCGCTGATCGCCTCGACGGCGACCGTCGGCACGTTCTCGAACTCGAACGTGACCACCTGCACCTGGCCCGCGAACGAGCGCAGCTTGTCGAGATCCTCGTAGGACGCAGTGACTTCGACGTCGGCCACCTGGCCCGTCGGTGTGTCTTGATCGGGGGAAAAGGTGTGGACGCGGTACCCAAGACGACGGGCCGCGATCGTGAACATGCGGCCCAGTTGACCGCTGCCGAGCACACCGAGTGTGGCGCCCGGACCAATGAGACGTGCGCCGGCGCCCGATCGCTGCATCGCCGACAGCGTCATCACGCCCCTCCGCTGGTGCCGACGCCGAGCGAGAGTCGTGCGGTCATGGCAGTTGATCCTGCCGCACCTTCTCGGTCTGCTCCGTGCGGAACGCTCGCAGCTTCTCGCGTAGATCCCGACGCGAGTTCGAGAGAATCGACACGGCCAACAGACCGGCGTTGGTCGCACCAGCCTTGCCGATCGCGAGCGTCCCGACGGGAATGCCGCCCGGCATCTGCACGATCGAGAGCAGCGAGTCGAGTCCTTGCAACGCTGCCGACTGCACGGGCACGCCCAACACCGGCAGCACCGTGTGTGCCGCCACCATCCCCGGCAGATGCGCCGCTCCGCCGGCGCCCGCGATGATCACCTCGATGCCGCGCCCCTCGGCGCTGGACGCGAACTCTGCCATCCACACCGGCGTCCGATGCGCGCTCACGATGTGCCGTTCGTGCGGCACGCCGAACCGCTCGAGCATGTCCACCGCGTGCTTCATCGTCTCCCAGTCAGACGAGGAGCCCATGACAACGGCAACGAGAGGTGCGGCGGGATCTGACATGTGGAAACCTGAGATGTTATCGCGAAAACTCGCCGGTCGGAGCCCAGAGGGGGCAGAGAGCGCAGAGACGACGATCAACGCAGAGATCGCAGTGATCGCAGAGGGCTGACCAGGCAATTCGCCTCGGACTCACGCGACTATGCGCCGGGTGGACGCATGGAATGAGAGGGAGCTGCGATCACGAACGCCTCGGGACTCATATGGCGCTCGTGATCGCAGCTTCCTCTCATTCCATACCGCGCGACGCGCGGCCGGCCCCAAGGGCCGGCGGCCACCCGGCCGACCGGCGCGTCAGATCGTCGATCGTCAGCTAGGGCAGCGAACATGAACGCAGCTCTCCGCGAGCTTGGCGATCTCTGCGTTGATCGTCGTCTCCGGGTGCTCCGCTTCCTCCGCCGCAGCGATCGCGGCTTCCACTAGAATGGACTGTTCATGCCCGCACAAATCATCTACACACTCACCGACGAAGCTCCTGCGCTCGCCACCTACTCGCTGCTCCCGATCGTCCAGGCGTTTGCGCGCGCGGCGGGCATCGCGATCGAGACGCGCGACATCTCGCTCGCCGGGCGCATCCTCGCCGCCTTTCCGGACCGTCTGGCCGCCGACCGGCGACACAGCGACGACCTCGCCGAGCTCGGCGCGCTTGCCAAGACCCCCGAGGCGAACATCATCAAGCTGCCGAACATCAGCGCGTCGATCCCGCAGTTGAAAGAGGCGATCAAGGAGCTGCAGCAGCAGGGCTACGACATACCGGACTATCCCGAGGACGCGCAATCGGACGCCGACACAGCGGTCAAGGCCAAGTACGCGAAGGTGCTCGGGAGCGCGGTGAACCCGGTGCTGCGCGAGGGCAACTCGGATCGGCGCGTCGCACCGTCGGTGAAGCGATACGCCAGGTCGCACCCTCACTCGATGGGGAAATGGAGCCCCGACTCGAAGACGCAGGTCGCGCACATGAGCGCGGGCGACTTCTACGCCAACGAGCAGTCGGCGGTCATCCAGAACGACGCGAATCTCCGGATCGAATTCGTCGACGCCACTGGAGCGCGCACGGTGCTCAAAGAGTCGGTCGCGGTCACCGCGGGCGACGTGATCGGTGCCTCGAAGATGAGCCGGCGCGCCCTCACCGCGTTCTTCGCGGCGACGATTGACGAAGCCAAGGCACAGGGCGTGCTCCTCTCGCTGCACCTCAAGGCAACCATGATGAAAGTGTCCGATCCCATCATGTTCGGACACGCCGTCGCCACCTACTACAAGGACGTGTTCACGACGCACGCAAAGGCGTTTGCAACCCTCGGCGTCGATCCCGACAACGGCATCGGCGATCTCTACAACAAGATCGAGTCGCTGCCGCCATCCGAACGCGCCCCGATCGAAGCTGACATCGAGGCGGTGTATGCCCGCCGGCCCCCGCTCGCCATGGTCGATTCGAGCAAGGGCATCACCAACCTGCACGTGCCGAGCGACGTGATCATCGACGCCTCGATGCCGGCGGCGATCCGTGTCGGCGGCCAGATGTGGGGGCCGGACGGCAAGCTCCACGACACGACTGCGATGATCCCGGACCGCTGCTATGCCGGCATCTACCAGGCCGCGATCGACGACTGCAGGACGCACGGCGCGTTCGATGTGCCGACGATGGGCAATGTGTCGAACGTCGGGCTGATGGCGCAGAGCGCCGAAGAGTACGGCTCGCATGACAAGACATTCGAGCTGCGCTCGAACGGCACCGTTCGCGTGGTCGACGCGAGTGGACGCACGCTGATGGAGCATGCAGTGGAAGAGGGCGACATCTGGCGCATGTGCCGCACCCGCGATCTCCCGATACGAGACTGGGTCAGGCTCGCCGTCACGCGCGCCAAAGCCACCGGTCACGCCGCCATCGTCTGGCTCGACCGCAACCGCGCTTACGACCGGAATCTGATTGAGAAGACCGAGCGGTATCTGAAGGACCACGACACCACCGGCCTCGACATCCGGATCATGTCGCCGATCGACGCCATGAACGCAACGCTCGGGCGCGTGCGGCAGGGTCTCGATACGATCTCGGTGACCGGCAACGTGCTGCGCGACTACCTCACCGACCTGTTTCCGATCCTCGAGCTCGGCACCAGCGCGAAGATGCTGTCGATCGTGCCGCTGCTCGACGGCGGCGGCCTCTACGAGACCGGCGCCGGCGGCTCGGCGCCCAAGCACGTGCAGCAGCTGGTCGAGGAGAACTACTTGCGATGGGACTCGCTCGGCGAGTTCCTCGCGCTCGCCGTCTCGATCGAGGATCTCGGTTTGAAAACCGGCAACCGCACGGCGCTGGTGCTGGCGCGCGCGCTCGACGAGGCCAACGGAAAGATTCTCGAGAACGACAAGTCACCACAGCGCAAGGTCGGCGAGCTCGACAATCGCGGCAGTCACTTCTACCTCGCGATGTACTGGGCGCGGGCCCTGGCCGATCAGACCGAGGATGCCGAGCTGCGCTCGCGCTTCGGCCCGATCGCAGACGAGCTCGAACGCCACGAACCCACGATCGTCCGCGAGCTCGCGAGCGTTCAGGGCAAGCCGGTCGAGATTGGCGGGTACTACCGGCCGGATCGGGGGCTCACAGAAAAGGTGATGCGGCCCAGTGCGACGTTCAACGCGGTTATCGATCGTCTTAGGTAACGGAGGTTACGAAGTAGCCTCCGTTACCGCGGAGATTTAAGCGTGCTGCGGAATCTTCAGCACCTGCCCCGGCTTGATCTTGTCCGGATCCGAGAGCTGATCCTTATTCGCGTTGAAGATCTCCATGTAGGCGTTGGCGTTGCCGAGCAGACGCTTGGCGATCGCGCTCAGCGTGTCGCCGGCCTGCACGGTATAGGTTTGCATCGCGGCTTTCGGTGGTGATGCGGGTGACGGCTGCGCTGCGGCCGAGGCGCCCGGCTTCACCTTGATGTCGGCCACGATCTCTTTCTGCCAATCGGACACGGTTTTCAGCGCGTTCCAGATCTGATTCTTCTCGTCATCCGAGTTGACCGTCCCGTGAAAGTACAGCTTGCCGTCGCGCTCATCGGCTGAGCCGTCCATCCGCAGGTTCTTCGCCGTCTGAATTGCGTGGTTGTATTTGTCACGAAGTGCCATCTCGCTCCTCTTTCCGAGCGTCTGCCCTAGGCAGACCGCCATTGCTCGGCCGGGGCCGTGTGCAAGCCAGGTGCCTCGTGGAAATGATGGAAAATGGTGCCTTCTCGCACCGGGGTACTGGAGGCTGCATGCGTCGCTGTCTTTTGTTGATGTGGCTTGGGTTACTTGGCGTGCCCTCGGGCGACGCTGTCGTCGCGGCGCAGGGCAGCCCGGAGCAGGGTCGCGGAGGACAGACACCACGCCTCGAGGTCCCGTATCGGCAGTTCAAGCTGGCCAACGGGCTCAACGTCATCCTGCACCAGGATCGCCGTGTGCCGGTCGTGGCGGTGAACGTCTGGTATCACGTCGGATCGGCCAACGAGAAAGTCGGGCGCACGGGATTCGCGCACCTGTTCGAGCACTTGATGTTCGAGGGTTCGAAGAACGTCAAGGAGGGTGTCTTCGACACCGCGCTCGAAGGCGCGGGTGGCAACAACAACGGCTCGACGAACAACGACCGCACCAACTACGTCATCGACGTGCCGAAGAACGCGCTCGAGCTGGCGTTGTTCCTCGAGTCGGATCGTATGGCGTATCTGCTCGATACCATGACGCCGCAACGCGTCGACGGCCAGCGGGACGTCGTGAAGAACGAACGACGCCAGAGCTACGAGAACCAGCCCTACGGCATGGCGTCGATCGAGCTCGACAAGATGCTGTGGCCTCCGACGCACCCGTATAGCTGGCCGACGATCGGCTACATGGAAGACCTCACCGCGGCCAGCCACGCCGATGTCGTCGAGTTCTTCAAGAAGTACTACGCACCGAACAACGCGAGCCTCGTCATCGCCGGCGACATCGACTTCGATCAGACGCGCGCGCTGATCGAAAAGTGGTTTGGCGAAGTGCCACGCGGAACGATTGTGGAACCGATTGCGCCACCCGCCGCGATTCTCACCGAGGTCACGCGCAAGACGATCAGCGATCGCGTCTCGCTGCCACGGCTGTATCTCGCGTGGCTGACGCCGCGCGTCTACGCCCCCGGCGACGCGGCGCTCGACATGGCCTCGTCTGTGCTGGCCGGCGGCAAGAACTCGCGTCTCTACAAACGGCTGGTCTACGACATGCAGATCGCGCAGGACGTCTCGGCGTATCAGGCGTCCGGCGCCCTTGGCAGCTCGTTTCAGATCATTGCAACCGCGCGGCAGGGGCACACCGCGGCGGAGCTGCGTGCCGTCATCGACGAGGAGCTCGAAAAACTGCGGCGTGAAGCACCGGTGGCGCGCGAGGTGCAGCGCGCGATCAATCAGACGGAAGCGTCGTTCTACCGGCGGATGGAGCGCGTCGGCGGATTCGGCGGCAAGGCCGATGCGTTGAACGGCTACTACGCCGCGGGCGGCGGCCCCGACTACTTCGCGGAGGATCTCGCCCGCTATACCTCGCTCGCGCCAAGCGACGTGCAGGCGGCGATCGTCGAATGGCTGCCGCCGGATCGTCGCGTCGAACTCGTGGTCGAACCGGAGGCGAAGAAATGAGCGCGCGACGTATCGCCACCAAGGACACCGAGAGCTGGCCACTAAGAACACGGAGATTCTGTGGCCAAACCCTTAGTGTTCTCAGTGTTCTTTGTGGCCTTCTCTCCGTGTCCTTGGTGGCCCAGGGCAAGCCGGATCGTTCGACTCCCCCGGCCCTCGGCGCCGCCCCGCAACTGAACCTCCCGCAGATCCAGAAGCGGACCCTGAGCAACGGCCTGCCGGTGTGGCTGATCGAAGCGCATGCCGTTCCGCTCGTGCAAGTCAATCTGCTGATCAAGGCAGGTGCGAGCGACGATCCGGCCGGCAAGTACGGTGTGTCCAGCCTGACAGCGGCGATGCTCGATGAAGGCGCCGGCACGCGCACGGCGCTGCAGATTGCCGACGAAGCGGAGTTCCTCGGCGCCAACCTCGTGACGACGAGCGGGTTCGATGCGTCCGCGATTCGTCTGAACGTACCGGTGTCGCGGCTCAAAGAGGGTTTGGCGCTGATGGCCGACGTGGCGCTCCGGCCGACGTTCCCGACCGAGGAGCTCGAGCGCGTCCGCAAAGAGCGCCTGACCGCGCTGCTGCAGGCCAAAGACGATCCCGCTTCCGTCGCACCGCTGGCGTTCGCGCGCACGGTGTTCGGCGCGAGCCATCGCTACGGAACGGGCGCCGTGGGGACCGAAACGACACTCAAGGCGTTCACGGCCGCCGACCTGAAAACGTTTCACACGGCGATGTATCAGCCGGCGAACGCCACGCTGATCGCGATCGGCGACATCCAGGCGGCCGACGCGATCGCGCAGCTCGAAGCCCAGTTCGGCAAGTGGCCGAACGGCGCCGCCGTGCAACGGCGCCTTCCGCCCGCCGCCTCACCAGTCGCCGCACGGCAAATCACCATCGTCGACATCCCGGGAGCAGCGCAGTCGCAGATCCGCATCGGGGGCGTCGGCGTTCCCCGATCGACCGCGGATTACTTTCCAATCGAGGTGATGAACACGATCCTCGGCGGGTCGTTCACGTCGCGCCTGAATCAGAACCTGCGCGAGGAGCATCAATACGCCTATGGCGCCGGATCGCGGTTCGACATGCGGCTCACGCCCGGTCCGTTCTTCGCAACGGCTGGGGTGCAGACTGACAAGACCGCAGAGGCGCTGCGCGAATTCTTCAAGGAGCTGAACGGGATCCGACAACCGATCGCCGCCGACGAACTGACCAAGGCCAAGAACTACGTCGCGCTCAGCTTTCCGGGCGAGTTCGAGACGCTCGGCGATCTGGCGTCGCACGTGGAGGAAATGGTGATCTACTCGCTGCCGGACACGTACTTCGCCGACTACGTGCGCAACATTCAGGCGGTGACGAGCGCGGCGGTCCAGAAGGGCGCGAGCACGTATATCCAACCCGAGAAGTTCGCCGTCGTGGTCGTCGGCGATCGCAAAGTGATCGAACCCGGCATTCGCGCGCTGAACCTCGGACCGGTGCGTGTCGTGTCGGTCGATGAAGGGATCGCACAATGAGCGTTCCAGTGCAGTTCGAGCGGTTGATGGACTACATCGCACACGAGCGGGGCAAGTGGAGGGTGTGGCTCGAAGCCGATCCGTCTCGATTGCGGCTGCCCTTCCAGCCAGGGGGCCGTTTTCCGACGGTCAACGACCTGATCGATCACGTGTTCTGGGTCGAACGGCGCCATCTCTCACGACTGCAGGGCGTGCCGCTGCCCGAGAAGACCGGCGTCGCCGCCGGCGACATCGCCGGACTATTCGAGTACGCCGAGCGCGCCCATGCCGATCTGCGTGATTACGTCGCCGGGCTGTCCGACGAGCAGGCGAATGAGATCATGTCGTTCACGATCCCGACCGGTCCCGTCAGCGGCGCACGCGGCAAGCTCGCGCTGCACATCCTGCTCCACGAGGTCCGTCACATGGCGCAGCTCGCCCACACCGCGCGCCTCGCCGGCATCGATCCACCGGGGCACCATGACTACTTCATGTTCCCCGACAGCGTCAGCGTGTGAACGGATGTAGTGTCCGGCTTCAGCCGGACCGTGTAGTGTCCGGCTTCAGCCGGACGTGGACGGGCGCGCCGTAGGGCACAGATGGTCCGACGACGTCGGATAACGTCCTACCTGACTGGTTCGAACGAACCGGTCTCTCGATTCTTCCTCACGTTGTTCCACGCGAAGTGCTGACCGTTTATCGCGATGTAGACGCCCGTCGGCAGCGCTTGCGCGAACGACAGCGCGCTGCCGAGATTGAACAGACCATCCGAGCTGCCGAACGCATAGGGCACCATCGCGCCGGTCAGCACGATTGTCTTGCCGACGACGCCCTGAGCCACCACGCGCGCGGTCTCGACCATCGTGTCGGTGCCGTGCGTGATCACGATTCGCGCTTCGTCGCACTCCGCGCATCGCAGCGCGATCCGTGTGCGATCCGCATCGGTCATGTCGAGGCTGTCGACCATCATCAACACCTCGATCGTGATCTCGACGCGCGAGCGGCCCAGGCGGAGCATCTCCGGCAAGTGCGTGGCGCCGAACGAGAGGCGTCCGTTGATCTCGTCGTAGGTCTTGTCGAACGTGCCGCCGGTCACGAGAATGCGAATCACAGGGTCGATGCTACCTGTCAATCCGCGGGGTGAATGCACGAATCACGTCCTCGGCATCAGCGTTGAGCGACTTCACGAACGCGTACTGCGTCTTGACGTTGGTGTAGCCAAGACGCTCGTAGAAGCGATGCGCCTCCGTTCGAATGGCACTCGACCAGAGCCGGACAGCCGCGCACCCTTGCTGATGTGCCCATTCCTCCGCTCGCGTCATCAGCAGCCGTCCGACGCCCTTGTTCCGCTGACGTCTGTCGACGACCAGCCCGCCGATCTGTGCGTAGACTCCCGTGTCGATGTACTCCGCCACCACGACGTGCACCCAGCCGACGACGTCGCCATCGAGCTCGGCGACGAGAAAGCACTGATCGCTTCGCGGCAGCAGTCGTGCGAGGCGCTCCGAGAGCGTGGACACCGGCACCTCGTAACCGAGCTGGCGGGTGAGGTCCGCAATCGCAGGCGCGTCCTCGAGCCGGGCGACACGGAGCGTCATCGACCCAGACGTCATGCCCCGGCTCGTTTCCGTGCGGGATCGAGCGCGGCCACCACCAGGCCTACGACCACCACCGCGACCGCGCCAATGACGTTGTGCCAGAGAAAGGCGACCTTGGTGTAAGTGGCCGTCCACGCCACCGAACCCATGCCCGCGATCAGGCCGACGAATGCCCCGTTCGCCGTCGCGCGAGGAAATCCCACGGCGAGAATGAACACGCCGAGAATCGACCCGTAGAAAAACGACCCGAACCGGTTGACCACCTCGATCAGCGAGCCAAGCTCGGCGGCCCAGACGGCGACGACGCTGGCGAACAGCCCCCAGAAGGCGGTTGCGGTCCTCGACACGCGCAGGAGGTGGGCGTCGCTCGCCTCCTGCCGCACGAAGCGGCGATAGAAATCGATGACGGTGGCGGTCGACAGTGCGGATAGTTCTCCGGCAATGGTCGACATCGCCGCGGCGAAGATGGCCGCGATCAGCAGGCCGACGATGCCGATCGGCATGTGCTTGGTGACGAACGTCGGGAAGGCGTAGTTGACGTCGTTGTAGTCCTTGTTGCCGGTCGCCTGCCGCGCCAGCGCGAGCGCCTGCCCGCGTAGCGCGCGAACCTCGTCTTCGCGTTTCTTGAACTCGGCGCCGGCAGCATCGAGGTTGACGAAGCCGGCCGTGTCGCCGCGGGTGATCACGCGCGCCGCTGCCGCCCGGGACGCCGTCGCCGCTTCGAACTGCTGTTCCACCGCGGTGTATTCAGCGGCCAGCGGCCCGGCACGAAGCTGGCGGTCCTGGATCTCGTCGAACAACAGCGGTCGAGGCGTGAAGACGAAGTAGACGAACAGCAGCACGCCGACGAGCAGCACCAGCGCCTGCAGCGGAATCTTCCAATAGGCGCTCATCAGCAGCGACTCGCGCGCCGCGTCGACCGACGGCGTCGTCAGGTAGCGCTGAACCTGACTCTGGTCGGTGCCGAAGTAGGAGCAGAACAGGAACACGGCGGCAATCGTCCCCGACCAGAACGTGTACTGGTTCGTCAGGTCGAAGCTGAAGTCGAACATCTGCAGCCGGCCGGTCGAGCCCGCGAGCCGCAGCGCTTCGATCGTGGACACCTCGCTCGGCAGCCCGAGCAGGAGCACGACGACGGCGGCAATGAGACCGGCGACGATCAGCACCATCTGCTTCACATCGGTCCAGGCCACGGCCTGGACGCCGCCGAACATCGTGTAGACGATCGTCGGCACCGCCGTGAGCAACACGGTGGACGTCACGCTGATCCCCATCACCACTGCGAGCACGACTGCGGGGGCGGAAATCACCACACCCAGCGAAAGGCTGCGTGACAACAGAAAGAGCAGGCTGGTGAACGCGCGCGTCTTCACGTCGAAGCGGCGCTCGAGGTACTCGTACGCGGTGTAGACCCTGGCGTTGTGGAAGAACGGCACCAGCGTCACCGACAGGATGATCATCGCCACCGGCAGCGCGTAGTAGATCTGCAGGAAGCGCATGCCGTCGTTGAAGCCTTGACCGGTGGTGCCGATCATCGTGATCGCGCTCAACTGCGTCGCCATCACCGAGAGCCCCACCGCCCACCACGGCAGGCTGCGGCTGCCGAGGAAATACCCTTCGAGCTCGTGGCTCCGCTTCGTCAGTCTCAGTCCATCCCAGACGATCCACGCCAGGTAGACCGCGACGACGACCCAATCGACCCAATGCATTAGTGGGGTGTGCCTACTGAAGGTGTGCCTATCATCACGAAAAGATTTCCTGGACGGCGTAGAGGGCGACGAGCACGGCTACCCAGAGGATGAGGACGCGCACGTAGCTGCGCTCGATCCGAGTCACAGTCGAAGTATAGTGCGCTGCCAAATCCTGAACGCAGAAGGAATCAGGAATCTATTCCTGAAGGCTAGCCCTGAACTGATTCCCGATTCCTGATTCCTGATTCCTCGTGGCGATTCGGACTATGGATTTAGCCAGTAGGCCAACTTGACGAGAAACGCGTTGGACGAGTCCGTGCCGAAGATGTCGCCGTAGTCGCGGCCGAAGCGGAACGCCCTCGGCGCGCCGGCGCCTTCGCGGCCCTGCTGCCACACGACGAACAGCGTCGAGCCAGGCTTGTATTCCCAACGCATCACGTTCGTCGTTCTGAACGAGAGCACCTTGAAGTCGGGCGACTGGTCGTAGGGGTACGCGGCATAGCGGTCGTCGTAGTTCGCGGCGCGCCCGTTGACCAGTTCCTTGAACCCGCTATACAGCCCGGTCGACACGAACGGCTGCGCGTAGACCTGCACCGACAGGTTTGGCGTGACGGTGTAATTGGCGCGAACCGTCATTGAACTGGTGCGCTGCGACAGTCGGCCGAACACGTAATGAGTGAGGTCGCCGACGACCTGTGCGGTGACCCACTGCGCGTCACGGTTGGTGCGATCCCAGTTGGTGCCGACCTCGGCGGAAAACGCCGACGTCGGTCGCACGACGATGCCCGGTTCGATTTGCAGCCCGGCGCTGCGTCCGTCGTTGAAGAAGTTCGTATTGAACGAGAAGCTGACCAGCTTCCGATCGTCGGTGTTGAAGTACTGCCATCCGTTCACGTCCGAGCGTGTCAGGCCGCCGGGACCGCCGCGCGTCAGTCGATCGTCGAAACCACCGCTGTTGACGTTGAACCCGCCCCCGAGGTGCCAGAGATTCTGAAACTGCCAGTGTGCGTTGACGTTGCCGCCGATGTTCCTGCGATCGCCGCCGAAATTGTGGGACGACCACTGATTGAAGTTGAGGTTCGTACTGCGGACGTACTTGTTCGGCGTGTTCCACCGTATCTGGAACCAGCTGTTCTGCAGGATCGCGTCGGCCCGCTGCTGGAACCCGAGGTCGTTGACGTCGAACCCGGGCGACAGATAGCCGATGTTGAAGTTCAGGCGCGTGCGCTCGCCGGCAATCTTGCCGAAGTTGATCGACCCTGAATGGCCTCGCAAGCCCGTGGCCAACGGGTCGAGCTCGACGTGATCGGCGTCGGGCCGCTGAAAGCTGTGCACGTTGCTCGTCTGAAGCGTTTCGATCGCGTCGCGGCTGCCGCGAACGTCCGAACCCGACCAGTAACCGTTCAGGCCCCACCGTTTGCCGATGCGCCAGTTGTAGTCGATGCCGCCGGTGACCGCGCTCGAAGGCAGAAACGAGACCGGATCCGTCAGTTGCCGGTTCGTCGTCGTCAGCATGAACCCGAGCGACGATTGATCGCTGAACTCGCGCCGCGCGCGCGACACCGAATAGAACGTGCGCGGCTCGACGACCTGCGTCCAGCGCGCGTCGCCGAACGCGACACGCGCCTCTTCCTTGTCGGTCAGCGCCGCGAGCACGCCGACCGAGAAGCTGCGCACCCGCCCCGTCAGCTTCGTCGCGCCGATGATTGTCGACTGTCGGGGCTGCGTCGAGTACTGACCGTCGATCGGCTCCGGGGCCCCACGAGGCGCGCGGCCGATGCGCCGCGAGTAGAACATGTTGCAGTCACGGCACTCGAATTGATAGGTCCCCGAGCCCTCGATGAAGAACGGCCGCTTTTCCTGAAAGAAGGTCTCGAACGCACTCAGGTTCACGACTGCCGGATCCGCTTCGACCTGACCGAAGTCTGGATTGACCGTCGCCGTCAGATTGAGTGCCGGTGTCACCGCGTATTTCACATCAGCGCCAACCGACATCCCAGCGTCCGGCGTCTTCTGCAGCGCGTTCGCCGCATCGCGCGGCTCGGTCAGCACCTGCGCGACGGCGTAGGGGATCACTTCGAGACGCTTGGACGCCTGGCCGAGTGAGACGCCCCTCAGCGTGCCAAACGACGACACCCAGCCGCTCGCACTCTTCGACAGCAGCGGCCACGTGGACGTCTCGTTCTTGCGGGCGATCGTCCGTGACACGGCAAAACCAATCTGGTCTTCGCCGCTCGCGCTGAAACGCAGTTGCGAGAACGGAATGCGGAATTCCGCCTGCCATCCGTCAGCGGCGCGCTTGATCACGACGTCCCAGACGGCGTCCCAGCTATCGTCGTTGTTGTTATCGTCGTACCAATAGGCGTCACGTTTCACGCCGACCGGGTTGACCGCGAATTGGTAGGCGGTCCGCTTGTCGTGATACGAGTCGATGAAGACCTCGATCCAGTCCGAGGCCGACCCCATGTCGCGGCGGGTGAGGAAGCCGAGGATGCGCGTGGGCTCGGGGTCGAAGGCACGAACGCCGACGTAAATCGCCGTGGCATCGAACACGACACGCGCCTCGGTCCGATACGTCGCCGGCGCGCCCTCGAGCGGATCGCGCTGGACGAAACTGCTGACCGGCTCGGCCCGCTGCCACGCCTCGTCCGTCAACTCGCCATCGAGCACAATCGCGGCGCTGCTTCCGAGGGCCGAGGCGACAATTTCGTTTTCGGCCTCGGCGGCCCACCCTGCCGCCCCCACCAGCAGTACGGCCACGGCCCCAATGGCCGCACTGATCCCTCGGATCGTCAGACCCACCCCTCAATAGACGTCTGTCGCGACGATACGGTTGACGTTGTCAGGAATCGGGAATCAGGAATCAGGATTCAGCTATGGATCAGGTCACAGGAAACAGCCTCGAAGGCTACAGCCTGGCTTATCCCTGACGCGACGTCAGAGTACGCGACTCCGCTCGCGCAATTGTCCGTCCGCGTCCGAGAGGCCTCCCCTGACCCGCGACAGCCAAACGCGGTCGGCGTTCAGCGCCTGCGTCGCATCGTCGATCGCACGTGACGTCTCGCTGGGGGCAGGGCCGCCGCGCGTCCGCCGGACATCGACGAAGTGACGCGGGCTCATGATCGTCGCCAGCTCATCGTCGGTGTAGCGCAGCGGCGTGCCGGCGAGCGCTTCCGAGACGCTCGACAGCGTTGCCGCCAGCGACCCCTCGGGCCGCTCGCGCCGTGCGGCCATCAACCGGCCGACGATCGCATGGGCCGTCTTGAACGGCAGGCCGTGCTCGCGAACGAGGTGATCGGCCAGCTCGGTGAGCGTCGTGCCGCCTTCCGCCGCACGCGCCTGCAGACGGGCGACGTCGAACTCCGCCGTCCGCGTCGCCGCATCGACGAGCGTAACGGCGCGCAGCGCGTCGCGAAACATCGTCGCGATGAGCGGCTGCAGATCGTCCTCGGTGTCGACGATGTCGCCGAATGGCGTGTTGTGAACGCTCTGCACGATCGCCGCGGCCTGGCCGAGCGCCTTCGAGCCGATCGCGCGCGCGTGCTCGAGCGCGACCGGGTTCCGCTTCTGCGGCATGATGCTGCTGCACTGCACGAACCCGTCGGCCAGACGCAAGTATCCGAACTCGACGGTGCACCACAGCAACAGATCCTGGACGAAGCGGCCGAGACCGACGAGCAACACCGAGGTCGCCGACGCGCTCTCGAGCACGTAGTCGACCGTGGCGATGCTGCCGTAGGTGTTCCCGGTCGGCTCGTCGAATCCGAGCAGCGTGCTCGTCAGCGTGCGATCGATCGGAAAGCCCGTTCCGGTGATCGCACACGCCCCCAGCGGACAGCGGTTCGTCGAGGCGTATGCGGCCTGGAGCCTCCGGGCGTCGCGCTCCAACTGTTCGACGACGGCCAGGAGGTAGTGCGCGATCGTGGTCGGCTGCGCCGGCTGGGTATGGGTGTGCGCCGCGAACAGCGTCGCGCGGTGCCGGGATGCGAGCTCGATCAGACCGGCGCGCAGATCGGCCACCGCTTCGACCAGCGCGAGGATGAACTCGCGCTGCCGCATGCGGTACATGGTCATGTCGATGTCGTTGCGGCTGCGCGCGGTGTGCAGCCGTCCGGCGACCTCGTCACCGCACGCGCCGACGAGCAGCCGCTCGACGAAGAAGAAGAGATCCTCGCACGTGCCGTCGTACGGCGTGCGCCTGATCTCGTTCACCGAAATCGCATCGAGCCCCTGGCGCAGCGCACGCGCGTCGTCACGACCGATGATGCCGCGGTCGGCGAGCATCACCAGGTGCGCGTAGTGGATCGACATCAGCGGCGACAGGAAGAGCGCCTTCGCATCCTCGAAGTTCTCGTTGAGAACCTGCGTCACGTACTCGGGATCGAAGCGCACGAGCTGAGTATAGCGCTGGCAGACGCTCGGCTCTCGCCTCGCGAGGTGCAGGCGCGCTGCGCGCGAGGTGCGGGCGCTCACTTCGTTCGCGAGGTGCGGGCGCTCGGCTGTCGCCTCGCGACGTGCGGGCACTCGCTTACGCTCGTGAGGTGCGGCTTGAGTTACGCCGCTGCCGTGCGGCCGGGGGCACCAGCGGCCCCGCTGTCGCGCGGCGCCAGCGGCGCGCGGGATAGGACGAACCGGGCAAGGTCGGCGGTGAGCAGGGCGCGGCAGACGTGCTCGCCGACGCCGAGACGCGCGTCGAGGACGTCGGCGGTCAGCTGTCGCGCAATCGCATCGCTCGCCCACAGCGGACTGACGACGGCCCGGTGATGCGCGATCTGCGCGCTGCCGAGGGGGCGCCCCGACCAGTGCAAATGGAGCGTGACCGCGTCGAACGAGGTCGCGTCGTCAATGGCGCCGATCCCGTTGACGAGATCGATGTTTCGTTCGGTCACGCGCATCGGGAGGCGGCGACGCGCCGACGGGACCGCGACCGCCGTGCACCGCGCTCGCACGATCGCCGACGGCTCGAACACATGCGTGTACGTCGTGGCGCTGCTGCGGCCCGGACGCCAGAACGCGACGTTCGCGCTCGCCCGCTCGAGCACCGCCCGCATCGACGATTCCACCGAGCTCGAGTCGAGCTGCACGCGCGACCACTCGCGGCAGAACGGCGCGCCGGCAGGCAAGGTCGAGCGAAACGGCTTCTGAATCGATCGCGGCAGCGCCAGACCGGTCACCGTCATGACCTCGGGGTCCGACAGGAAGATCTGCACGAGCCGCGATACCCATCGCGGATCGACGATCGCTTCGCCGTCGGTAATCGCCAGGATGTCGCCTCGGCATTCGTCGACGGCGCATCGCGGCGAGGTGCCGGCGCCGGTTGCCGCGCTGTAGCGCACCTGTGGGTAGCGCTCGCGGACGAGTCGCTCGACGCGCGTGCGATCATCGGACGCATCGACGACGACGAGGTCGAGCGGCGCGTAATCCAGACGCTGAAGCGAGTCGAGACACAGCTCGAGCCGGCCGGCGCGTGTGGTGTTGCACACGGCGACGGTGACGAGCGGACCGCTGTTCGATTCCTGCGGCGTCGACTGCAGCACCGCCGTCAAGTCGAGCGTGCGCGGCGGCGCGCCATTCTCCAGCGCCCGTTCGGCCAGCACGAGCGCGCACGACCAGGCGTGCTGTTCGAGCAATTGCCGCAGCAGCGTGGACACATCGACGCGTCCGCCAGTCACCGGCGCGGCACCCCAGCCAAGCGGACGACCGTGCAGCCGGAACAACGCGAGCACCGAGTCCGCATCGCCTAACGCAGTCGTGTCGGGAAACGCGCGGGTGATTTCGAAATCGAGAACGGCGGCGGACGTCGACATGGACAGAACTGATCTCTCTTGCTGCTTTACTGCTCTACTGCTCTATTGGACCGCTCTGCGCGATTCTTCGTTGCATTGCATCGCTCGGAGCGGCTCCTAGGCCGCTGTCGTCAATATCGGCAGCGACCTCGGCCGGCTTATTTGTGCAAGAGAGATGCCGCGTCAGGACGTCTGCAAAACCGTGCCCTTCAACCAGGCGTTCAGCCGTTCGGCCTGAATCGGTGTCGCAATCGGGTCCATTTCGATGCGCCAAAGACGCATCGGTTCGGCGCCCAACGTCAGGTTGAGATCGAGGATCCGCTCGCGACGGGCGACCAGCAGCGACACGCGCTGGCCCGGGCTGTATTGTTCGAGCCGCTGCTCGAGTCGATCGGCACGCACACGAAAGTCGTCGATGGCGAGGATTTCGTCGTCCACGTTGAGACCGGCTTTCCAGGCGGGCGTGTCGCGCTTGACCTGAGTCACGACAAGGCGACCCTCCTCGATTTTCGTGAGCGCACCGAGCCACGCCTTTTGACGTTCGCCCGGCCGCGGCGTCTCGGGTGTGAACCGCAGCCCGAAGTAGTCGATCGCCTCGGCATATTTCAGTTCGGCCGTGCCGTCGATGGCGTCGCTCCAGAACGCGGCGAGCGATCGACCGCTCATGTCTTCGACCACGCCGCGGAACTGCTGCGGCGTGAATCCGCGACTGCCGGAGTAGATCCCGTACGCCGTGCGCAGCGCCTCGTCCAGGCTCTTCGTCCCTCCGCTGCCCCGTCTGATCATGGCGTCGAGCAGAAACGCGATGACGCATCCCTTCGTGTAATAGCTGACCGACGTGTTCGGCGAGTTCTCGTCGGGCCGGTAGAGTTTGATCCACGCGTCGAACGAGGCGAGCGCGGCCGACTGCACGCGCCGGCCTGGCGTCGTCTGCAGCGACTCGATCTTTTCAGACAGCGCCTCGAGGAATTCGTCGCGCGTCGTCAGCCCGGCACGGTGCAGGAGCAGGTTGCCGTAGTACTCGGTGATGCCTTCGATCACCCACAAGCTGCGGGTGTGCGCCTCTCGTTCGTAGTCGAACGGCCCGAGCTCGATCGGACGCAGCCGCTTGACGTGCCACACGTGAAAGAGCTCGTGGCTGACCAGCTCCAGCCAGCTGACATACGCCTTCCGCGTCCGCGTCGCCCATCGACTCGCCATCAGCACCGCCGAATTGCGATGCTCGAGGCCGCCGGTCGCTTCGGTGAGCAGGTTCAGCAGCACGTACTTGTCGTAGGGAAGCGAGCCCCACATCCGTAGATGCTCGCGCGCGATCGCCTCGACATCTCTGACGGCACGGGCGCCGTCGAACACGCCGCCTTCGCCTTCGTTGACGAGCAGGTGCGTCACACCGTCGACGATGAATTCGTACACGCTCGGATTGCCCAGCAGGATCGGCGAGTCGACGAGGGTGTCGTAATCAGGCGCGACGTATCGGTGCGGTTCGCCCGTCTCGGGCAGGCCGGTCACCGAGCGTGCCCAGCCTTCGGCCGGAATGGCGGTGACCTCGTGCGGTCGCACGACACCATCGGCCAGCGTGAGGAACGTCGGCGCACCGTTCAGCAGCGCAAACGACGACTCGATCCAGTTGGTCCTCACCGACATCTCGCGGCCGTACACGCGGTAGCGCACGACGATCGACGGCCCACCGCCGGTCGCGATCTTCCAGCGATTCTTGGCGATCTTCTCGACCGCCAGTTCGCGGCCATCCGGGCTTTCGGCCGATACCGCCTCGACGTGCCGCGAATACTCGCGGACCAGATACGAGCCTGGCGTCCAGACGGCCATCATCATCTCGACGGCAGCGCCGTTGGCCGGTACGGTCGCCGTCACCTCGACGTAATGCGTGTGCGGCGCTGGAAAACTGAGGGTGTAACGAATCGGATCCATGGGCCTCGGCCCTATAGACTAATTCCGAGTCGACCGTGTCTCATCGCATCGTTGCACGACAACCTCGCCGTCACGTCGCCGCACCGACCGTGGAGCGCGAGCCGGCGGTCGTCGCGTCATTCTTGAGTGACGCCGCACACGTGCCCGGGGGCCACGCGGCCGGCGTGGCCTTTCCGCGCGACGAAGCGGAGGTCGCCGCGCTCGTGCGCGAGGCCGATCGCGTCCTGCCCGTCGGGGCGCAGTCGTCGTTGACTGGCGGGGCCACTCCGCGAGGCGAGATCGTCCTCAGCACGCGGAAGCTTTCCTCAATCGGTGCGTCCGCTGCTGCGGAGGTCCGCGTCGGAGCCGGCGTGCAGCTGGCCGAGCTGCAACGCCGTCTCGCGGAGATCGGCCTGTTCTATCCGCCGGTACCAACGTTCGATGGGGCGTTCGTCGGCGGAACCATCTCGACCAACGCCGCCGGCGCCAATACGTTCAAGTACGGTTCGACCCGCCCATGGGTAGTGGCGATGACCGTGGTGCTCGCCAACGGCGACGTCGTCGACGTTCGGCGCGGCGACACGATCGCGTCGGCCGACGGCTTCTTCGAGATCGCGCTGACATCGGGACACCTCGCCCGCGTGCCCGTGCCTGCCTACACGATGCCGACCGTCGCCAAGCTCTCCGCCGGCTACTTCGCCAGGCCTCACATGGATCTCATCGACCTGTTCGTCGGCTCTGAAGGCACGCTCGGCGTCATCGTCGAAGCGACGATGCGCGTGATCGCGCGGCCGCGGCGCGCGGTCGCGCTCGTACGCTGCGACGGCGACGCTCAAGCGATCGCGCTGACGACGGCGCTGCGCGACGAGGCGGCGGCAGCATGGCAACGGCGCGGACCGCTCGACGTGTCGGCCATCGAGTACATGGACGGCTACGCGCTGCGAGCCGTACCGTCAGAGGCGTTCGAGCGCGCGTGGGTGGACCGACCTTCGCTCGAGTCGGTCGTGCTGATGCTGCAAGTCGAAATCGGAACCGACGAGGACGCGACGCTCCTGCGCCTCGACGAAATCGTGCGGGCAGCCGGCGTCGTCGACGACCCTGTGGTCGCCACACCCGACGACGACCGGGCGGCCCAGCGCCTGTTCGAGCTGCGAGAGGCGGTCCCGGCCAGTGTCAACGCGCGTGTCGCGGCAGCGAAAGCGCGGTCGCAGCCCGACATCGAGAAGACGGCGGGCGACCCGGTGGTGCCGTTCGACCGATTGCCGGACGCACTCAAGGTGTATCGTGCGGCCTTCGAGCGCCGGGGGCTCAACTACGCGATCTGGGGACACATTTCGGACGGCAACCTTCACACGAATCTCATTCCCTCAACGATGGAGGACGTGCTCGACGGACGCGAGGCGATCCTCGAGATCGCGCGCGCGGCCATCCAGATGGGCGGCGCACCGCTGGCCGAGCACGGCGTCGGCCGTAGCGCGCTCAAGCAGCGGCTGCTTGGTGAACTGTATGGGGCTGACGGAATCGAGCAGATGCGCGCCGTCAAGCGAGCGCTGGATCCGGAGTGGAAGCTGGCCCCGGGGGTGTTGTTCGAACCGTGAACCTCTAGTACGCGCTCCCCAGCCACCGATCCCGAAACCGGCGCTGCTCCTCGGTGAGCACCTGTCCCGCATCCTCGACCGCCACCAGCTCGCGATGCGGATCTTCAGTCAGCATCAGCGTAGCCGTGGCGCGCTGACCACGCCGCTCGAACGTCACCGTGAGGGAGTCTCCAGGCTTGCGGGCCGCAATCGCGCGCTCGAGCTCGAGTGGAGTCGTCACCTTCGCGCTGCCAATCGAGACGATCACGTCGTCACGTTCGAGGCCAGCTTTGTATGCCGGTGAGCCGGATGGCACGTCGTCGACAATCCGCACACCGGTCGGCGTCTCTTGCCACCGCAGATCGCCGGCCCAGCCCCGGCCTGGGATGCGGCGGCGCATCACGATGCCGGCCCGTTTGAGCAGCCGCTCGAAATCGACCACGTCGTGACCTTCGATGTAATGCGCGAAGAACTCGTTCGCAAACGCTGCGTCGCCAGTGAACGAGCCGAGCAACGCCTTCACATCGCCCAAGGTGTAAGGAGTCTCGACGTATCCCGGCACGCGTGTGCCCGGCTTGCCGTAGCGCTCCCAGAGCGCGCGCATGAAGTCGTCGAGTGTCGCGCGTCCGTCCGTGCGATCGCGCAGGGTGAGGTCGAGACCCATCGCGATCACCGAGCCCCACGTGTAATACGAGATGAACGTGTTGTCGAAGTTGGTGCGATCGTTCGCCACCGCCTGATCGACGAACGGCGCGAGCTGGCTCATCTCGATCGGCGTACGCAGCGTCCGTCCCGGGCTGATGATCACCGCGTCGATGGCGCCGCCGAGATCCTGGAGAAACGCTCGCAGGTTGGTCAGCCCGGCGCGCTTGAGTACGAGCGGCCCGTAATAGTTGGTGAAGCCCTCGGCCAGCCACAGCTCACCCGACATGTTCACGTCGTCGAGGTTGAACGGCTCCAGCGATTTCGGACGAATGCGCTCGACGTTCCAGCCGTGGAAGAACTCGTGCGAGATGCTGTCGAGCAGCTCGGCGCGGCCCGTTCGAATCTGCTCGGTCGACGTGAGCACCGTGGAATTTCGATGCTCCATCGCATCGCCGCCGGCCCACGGGAGATAGTCGGCCAGGAACGTGTAGGTGTTGTTCTCGTACGGCGGGTACTCGCCAAACACGCGCAGCGCCTCGCGTACGATCGATTGCACATCGCGCGTCAGCGCATCGAGCTCCGCCTCGGTCCCGCGGTGGTGCGCGATGAACCGAAAGACCGGCGTTCGCGACTGATCGCTGACGGTGAACGTCCGCTGACTGAAGTCGCTGAATTCAGTCGGGCTGTCCATCAAATACTGCAGGTTGGGCGCGCTGAAACTGTATGAGTCCGTTCCCGGCATCAGCTGCGTCGCGACTTTCCAGGAGGTCCCCGCCGGCCGCTCGAACCGGACCTGGATCGTCCGACGCTCCTGGCCGCGCGCCCACATCACCGCGGCCGGCATGTTGATATGCGCGTGGGTGCCGTCGACGGCGAGGTACGTCCCATCGAGCCGATCGCCAAACACTTTGTAAGTGACGCGCACCGATCCTGAATGGCCGGTGACGTCCCATCCATGAGGATCGGGTCGAGTGATGGTCAACGCACGGCCGGCGTCATCGACCGCGCGGACGTCGAACACGTTCTTGGCGAAATCGTGCGCCGCGTAGCGGCCCGGTGACGAGCGGCTCATGCGAAGCTGCAACGTTCCCGTCGGCACTTCCGGGAACATGGCTTCCACCTGCATCAGATGATGTTCGCGCTCGGGAAACGAGAATTGGTAACTGAGAGGCGCTTGGGCCCAGGCGCGCGGCGCGACGACGAGAAGCATCGCAACGGTCGACCAGGGGCGCAGCCGGCGCATCGATGGATGCTACCTTACCTGGCGATCCACGCGTTCAACGTCCACGCTCGCAAGACGCGACGACACGAGCAGAACCGGCCCAGATGGCACGCGGCAATCGTGCTCGCCTCGAACGTGAATGGCTCGATCGCCGGCGGACGAGCGGCGTGACCCAACGTGATGTGTGGACGGAACCGGGCCCCGCTCGACGCCGTTCGATACCCGGTCACCCATTGCTCGTCCCGAGCGCGGGCGTCGCCACCAAAAAACGCCTGGTGATCGCCGACGTGGGCATCGAACGGCGCCGAGACGTCGAGGACGTGGCGGTGCAGATCGACGAGCGCTGGCGTCGGCTCCACGTCCATCCATACCGACCGGCTGCCCGTCGCACCACCGGCGACGCGCACGAGCATGGTCGAAAAAGCCTGTGTCGACAGGCCGATCAGATCGAGCAGCGCTGGAACGTCGGCCGCCGCGACGAACTGCTGCAGCAGCGTGAGGTGAGGCAGATACTCGGGCCCGAGGAGAAGACCTTCTGATTCGTCGCGCGGGAGCTGCGCGCTCAGCTCGATCGCGCGTTGTGAGACATCGGCTGGCGGAAGAATGGCGATGTCGATGGCGAGTGCTGCGCTCATTGGCCGTTTTGACACACGGTCCCGAAGCTCAGACCGCGTGCCCGGAGTAACGGAATCAAACGCGCCGTCGCCTCGACCGCCTGCCGCTGGTCTCGACGCGGGGCCGACTCATCGCCGTCGTGGATGACGACGATGTCGCCGGCGTTGGCGCGCTTCGACAATCGCTTGACGATGCTGTCCGCCGTCCTGCGACGGAACCAATTCCAGTCCCACCGTGCCCAACCCCATCCGATCAGGCGGTAGTTCGCTTTCTTCAGCCCCACAAACATCTCGCCACCACGCCACCCGGCGTGCGGCCGGAAGGCCCGGCACGGTCTCGACCCGGCGAGCTGCTCGATGCGATCGGCCCTGAGCTCCAGCGCCCGGCCCAGGTCATCGGCCGACAACAGCATGAACGCACGGGACCCGGTGTGCAGCGCGACGGAGTGCCCGTCCTCGAACATCCGCCGGACCAGCGGTGCGGTCTCGTCGGTGATGTGCTCGTCGATCAGGAAGAACGTCGCGCGCGCATCCTGCTGCTTCAATACGTCCAGCAAATCCCCCGTCGTCGATGGATTCGGGCCGTCGTCGTACGTCAGGTACACCGTTGGCGGCCCGCCGCGCGGCATGTGCCACACGGCCTCATCACCGGCCATGACGTCGAGCAGGAACGGCGCGGGTGCCGTGTGCACCAGCGCCATGAGGCCGACGCCGATCAAGGTGAAGACGATCACGAGGCCGCACTCAGCGGCAACGCCCGACCGCTGAACCTCCGAATCGTCCGCAGCACCACGTCGGCCATCATGTCGAGAAACAGCGGGTCGTCGTTGACCGTCTCCGCTCGCGCCATCGGAAGGCCGAGCTCGCGGCACACGTTCGCCGCTTCGCGATCGAGATCGTAGAGCACCTCGACGTGATCGCAGACGAAGCCGATCGGGCAGAGCACCGCTGCGGCGAGGCCTGCGGCCTTTTCAAGGCGAAGGTAGTCGCAGACGTCCGGCTCGAGCCACGGATCGCCTGGACGTCCGCTGCGGCTCTGATACACGAGCGCCCAATCGTCGACGCCGGCCGCAGCCGCGACAAGACGGGCGGATTCGCGCAACTGCGCTTCGTATCGAGACGAGGCGGCCATCGACGTCGGGATGCTGTGCGCGGTGAAGATCAGCCGCGCCTGCGCGCGCGCATCCGGCGGCAACCGGCCCAGCGCTGCTCGCACGTGATCGGCGTTGGCCGCGATGAAGAGCGGATGGTCGTACCAGCTGCCGACGAACGTCACGTCGACGTCGTGCCCCTCACGCCGCAGCTCGGCACGTGCGGCCGCGACGTTCTCTCGGTACTGCTGACAGCTCGAGTAGGAATGCTGCGCCGCCGCGATGAATCCGATCGCGCGCCTGGCTCCGTCGCGGTGCATGGCCCGTAGCGTGTCTGGCAAAAGCGGATGCCAGTTGCGCATGCCGACGTAGACCGGCAGCGGATGCCCCGCGGCGGCGAGCCGCGCGCGAAGACCCGCCGCTTGCCGCTGCGTCATCTCCGTGATCGGCGACACGCCGCCGAACAGCTCGTAGTGGTGCGCTACCTCTTCGACGCGTTCGGGGCTGACGCGACGGCCACGCAGCACGTTGGCGAGAAAGGGTCTGATGTCATCCGGCCCTTGCGGACCGCCGAAAGAAATGACGAGAACCGAGTCGAACACTCACCGATTATCGATTGGAAGCAGCGGCTTGCGATCGGGTGGCAGACGCTGATCCACGGCCGTCAGCATGAAGCCGGCCATCGCGTAGTCGCCCATGGTCATCACAATCTCGAGCGCGCCCTGACGGCCGAAGAACTCCACCATTTTCGCCCACAGCTCTGAGCTGACCTTGTGGTCGCGGAACAACGCGCGCGCAAGCCGGATCACCGTCGCGTCCTTCTCGCTCAGTCCCGCCGTGTCCTTGTTGAACTTCACGACATCGATGACTGACTGCTCGAGACCTGCTCGGAGCGCCGCCGGTTCGTGCCCCGACCACTCGTACTGCTGGTCGAACTCGCGCGCCGCGAGCAACGCGGACAGCTCGAAGTAGCGGCTGCCGGCAACCGTCTTTCTCAGGTACTGATTGAGGGCCTGGATCGGCTGGGCCGCAGTCGGGCTGTACATCGACACGGCGCCCGGCCCGGTCGGCGACATCCCGCGTCCTCCGGCCGGCGCGAGGTAGTCCCAGATCCGCTTTCCTTCTTCATCGAGATCGGCGCGCTGAATCGGCGGCAGCCGCGACAGCGACACCGGATGAATATCGGCCGGCAATTGCGTCGACTGAGCGCCGAGGACCACCGACGCGAGGATGACGAGTGCAGCTGCGGAGCGCATGCGCATGAAGCCTCTCCTTGAGAGTCGCGATGTTACTCGACGCCACCCGGCAGATACGCGATCAATTCTTGTCAAAGTTCAACGTCGCCGAGTACGCACGAACTGCAACCCTCGAGGGCACACCGACACGAAAGGCCACTGTTCAGACGTGGCACAGCTCTGGCACATTTCGTGGTCTTCAGGGAGGGACGATGTACTATGAGCGCATGCAGGGAGATCTCGGCCCACCGTCTGGAACGCCGGACACGCGACTCACCTACGACGATTTCCTGCTGTTCCCGGACGACGGGTTACGCCACGAGATTATCGACGGCGAGCACTACGTGACGCCGAGTCAGGTCCCTCGTCACCAGGTGCTGCTGGGCCGCCTCCACTTCGAGATCGAATACCACCTTCGACAGCATCCCGGCGGGCGCGTCTTCCTGTCTCCGCTCGATGTGGTGTTCACGAAGTGGGACGTCGTCGAACCCGACTTGCTCTTCATCGCGCGTAGTCAGACGGACATCATCAGCGACAAGAACATCCAGGGGGCGCCGGCGCTGGTCGTGGAGATCCTGTCGCCCGGAACGCGGAGGACCGACGAACAGATCAAGCTGCGGCTGTTCGAGCGTGGCGGCGTGGGCGAGTATTGGATCCTCGATCCCGATCGCGACCTCGTGAAAGTGTTCTCGCGCCAGCCGGACGGATCGTTTCCGTTGATCGCAGAGTTATCACGCGAGCGCTCGGACGTTATGAAGACGCAACAGATACCCGGCCTCGCGATCTCGTTGTCCGAGCTGTTTGCTCCGTAGTGTCCGTTGCCCGTCGTGTCCGCCTTTAGGCGGACCTTTGTCCGTTCAATCCGCTACCCGCCGCGCTGGATCTTGCCACCGCGCGCGGCGACCATCAGCTTGACGATCTCCTCGGTGATCTTCGGCTCGAGCCCTTCGGTGTGTCCCTTGTCGAGCCGCACCACGTCGGCGACGACGCGTTTGTCGCGGCAGCCGCGGAACTCGAGGATGTTCGCCGTGCCGGGTCGTGGCAACAGCCCCCATGACTTGCTGCCCGGATTCTGCCGCGTGCCGTCGTAGACGTAACCGGGTTTCACGTCGACGACTTCTCGTTGCTTTACCTCGCTCGAGCAGCTGTACTTCTGTGCCCGTTCGGACGCCTTCGGCAGCGCACTGATTTCGTGCTCTCCAGTTTCGAAGATGTGTGAGAAGTCGCAGCCTGGTGGCGGAGGAATCGTGAGCGCTCCGGCAGGCAGGCCTGCCGGCGGCGCCGCTCCTCGCCCGGCCTGAGGCGCCGCGCCCGTCGCGGGCGGGACAGCAAACCCCGATGCGCGACCGGCCTGGCCGCCGACGCGGCCACCCGACAGGCTCAGGAACCCATCGACCTTGGAACCAAAGAAGTCGCCGCACACCAGCCGCGTCGATGTGAGACCGCCCTGCGAATGCCCCGCCAGCCAGAACGCCTTGATGTTCTCGCGGCCGATCTGTTCGATCACCGTCGTCACGATGTTCTCGAGATAGCCGTCGTCCTCCATCGTCCACACACGGCGCGGCGAGAACGGCGTGGCGACGACGAGCCGGTACTTGTCGACGTAGTCGAGGATCGGAAAGTAGTGGCGCTGCCAGTTTCCGTACGAGCCGCCGCCATGCAGGCTGAGCACGAACGTCACCTTGTCGCCGCGCTTGAGATCACAGGGGTAATCGAGAAAGTACGTACGGCCCGTCTTCGCTTCAACAACGGAGCCGCCGCTGGTCACGACCTCTCGGCTGCATCCGCCATCGGGACAGTGCAGCTGCGGCGGCCGCGCACACGTCGCAGCCCCCAGTTGAAGCGGCTGCGCGAGCGCATTCGGCGCGTGGACGAGGGTGATGGCGACGAGGATCTGAAAAGCGTGGCCCAATCGCACGCGTGTCATGGCATTCCTCGCGCGGGGAACGATATGCCATGCAACGAGGATCGGACCGATCAATTTCTTGTCCAAATCCGCAAACGAGCCCGCACCGTCATGGACACCCGGACCGCGATCGCGTGCGCTCACGGCGGGAAACTGGCCTCCACTCGTCCCCTGACGCTTTCCGCGCGTCTAGTCGCTGACTCGTCGCGCCGGTCGTCAGGCGGCTCAAAACGACTGGGGCAATTCAGAACAACTCGAACGCACGGAGGGAAGACGCGCGGATGAATCGTTCCGGCCAGTTTCCAGCTTCGCCGCGCGCTCGCCGTGGCTTACGCGCTCGCAGTCCGGGTGTCCATGACGGTGCGGGCGCACCACGCGCGAAGAGCGTTCCCGCACCTCGCGAGGCGTCAGCCGAGCGCCCGCACCTCACGCGCGAAGCGCGTGCCCGCACC
>Ga0207428_10000751_pt1 | contig 37099 bp, 36 predicted proteins | sample RhiMethybrSRZTD1_FD_187600 | JGI IMG/M metagenome (GOLD analysis project Ga0207428, IMG submission 187600) | Populus rhizosphere microbial communities from Tennessee, USA - Rhizosphere MetaG P. TD hybrid SRZTD1 (SPAdes) (version 3) | ecosystem: Host-associated > Plants > Roots > Rhizosphere >...
GCTGGTAGTACGCAGCCTGGTGAACGCTCTTCCGCGGACGAGGCACGGCGCGAGAGAGCAGCCGGCGGCGGAAATCGGCGGCGTAGCCCCACCGCTCCGGGATCCCCGCTCGGCGAACCGCCCACGCCGAGGCGAACGAGTTCGGGAGCACAATCGCGACATCAGGCCGCGCTCGACGGACGGCATCGAGATCGCGACGGAGCGCGCCGGCACGCAGCAGTTTTCCGCTCCATTCGAGCACGAGCACCTCGTCCACCGGCGCGGCGAGGCGGAACACATCGGCCACGGATCGGCGCGCGGCCACGACGAGGCGAGCGTGAAAGTGCCGCTTCACGTCGGCGATCGCCGGCAGCGCCATCACGGCATCGCCGAGCCAGTTCGGCGAGACGACGAGCACACGCGACACGCTGCCCTTCGACTCGGCCGGGGCAACGTCGAGGGCCTCGCTCAGGACAGGGGCGTCAGGCATCCACGCCGGCATTATCGAGCGTCACTGGCTCGTCGGCGAGCGCCGGGTCGCGCTCGCGCCAGCGGCGATGCATCCACAACCACAATGACGGGTCGCGGCGCACGTACATCTCGAGCACATCGGTGCAGCGCTGCGTGAACTCGCGCACCGCGTCCGGCGAATCCTCGGCAGGTGGCGGGACTGGATGCTCGTAGACGAACCGGTATCGCCCACCCGGCAGCGGCAGCGCGAACACGGGGATGACGGGAGCACCCGTACGCAGCGCGAGCGCCGCGAGTGCGGACGTCGTCGCGGCGGGGCGATGAAAGAAGTCGACGTAGACCGCATCGGCCGAATGCAGATGCTGGTCGATCAGGATCGCGACGCCCTGGTTCGCGTTCAGCGCGCGCAGCACCCGGCGGATCGCGCCGTCGCGATAGATCACGTGATTGCCCGTGCCGGTGCGGATGCGCTCCAACATCGTGTGAAGGTAGGGATTGTCGAGCGGCCGTGCGATCACGCCGATCGGGGCGACGCGAAGCGGATGCGCAATCGCCTGTACCTCCCAGTAGCCGAAATGCCCGGTGAAGAACAGCACGCCGCGTCCCTGACGATGCGCCTGGGCCACGCGATCCTCGCCCTCGATCTCGCTGTGCGCGAGCATCTGTGCGTCCGAGAGCGTGGAGAACTTGATCATCTCCAGCACCAGGCGCCCGAAATGTATGAACATGCATCGGGCGATGGCCCGGTGTTCCCGCGCCGGGCGCGACGGGAACGCCTGCCCGAGATTCTCCAGGGCCACGCGACGATGAAAGCGGTCGAGCGCGTACGCGGTATACCCGAGCAGTGTTCCGCACATGCGCACGACGCGCAGTGGCAGCACGCGCAACGATCGGTCGACGACACGGACGAGCGCGTGTTCGAGGCGGAATCTCACAGCCGGCCCATCAGCCACTCGGCGAACGCCGGCAATGGCTCGATGTCGACCTCCAGCGGCAACGCCGCCCAGCGTCGCTGTGCGCCGACCCGTACGGCGTCCTTCTCGGTGGTGATCACGAGATCGGCATTGCCCCGCTCACGCGCCGCCTCGATCGCCTCGAGGTCGCGCCGTGTGTACCAGTGGTGATCGGGAAACGTCATCTCTCTCACCACGGTCCAGCCCTGGTCGCGCACCGCCGCAAAGAAACGTTCGGGCCGTGCGATGCCGGCGACGGCAACGACCTTCTGCGTGGCGGCCGCCTTCGTGGGGGCCACCTTTAGGTGGCCCGCTTCATCGAGCGGCCGAAGGTCACCGAACCGACGCGTCATCGTGAACACGGTCTCCACCGCGAGCGCCGCACCAACCGCAGTCGCTTCCTCAGCCGAGCCCGGCACGACGATCGCGTCGGCACGCCGACCGGCATCCGCAGGCTCGCGCAGCGGCCCGGCGGGAAGCACGCGTTCGTCGAGATCGGTCGGCGCCACAATCAGCAGATCGGTATCACGCGTCAGCTGCAGATGCTGAAAGCCATCGTCCAGCAGATGCACGGTGCAGCCGAGCCGCGTCTCGGCCAGACGGCCGGCCAGGTAGCGGTCGGTTGAGACGAGCACCGGCACGCCGGCAAGGGCCTGTGCCAGCATCAGCGGTTCGTCGCCGGATTCCTCGACTGGCGCGATCACCCTGCCACCATCGCTCACGACAACGACCCCCTCGGTCGTGCGCCGGCGTGCGTACCCGCGCGAGAGAATCGAGGGCCGCTGTCCGTGCAAGAGCAGCAGCCGTGCGATCGCCGCGACAACGGGCGTCTTTCCGCTGCCGCCGATCACGAGGTTGCCGACGCTGATGACAGGACGCTCGAGACGCCGGCGGGCATCGGGGTGTCTCGCGTACCACGAGCGTCTGAGTCGTGCCGCCCGACCGTAGATCCCGCCGAGCAGATTCAGCCAAGGGCGCTGCGGGTGATATCCCAGCAGCGCCCTCGGCTGAATGTCAGTTTCTCTCGGCGCGCTTCGCGCGTCTGGAACCGCTATGCGGGTCACAACAAAGACAAGATTCACGCAACGAGCCGCATACGGTTCAATGGACCACGCGGAAGGGTCGGACGACCGACGGGCCACCGCGATCGCGTGGCGGAAAGACCTCGACGAGCACGCGCAGCGTCTTGTCTTTGGCACCGCGATTGGCGTCGACCAGTGCACGCGCAGCCGCACCGAGCCGCGCGCGCCGGACGGGGTCTCCGATCAGGCTGACGACGACGTCTTCGAGCTCCCGTGGTGTGCGCACCTGGATCGCCGCACCCTGCGCGAGGAACACGCGCGCGATCTCGGCGAAGTTGTCCATGTGGGGACCAAACACGATCGGACGGCCGTGCACGGCCGGCTCGAGGATGTTGTGGCCGCCCGCGGGAATCAGGCTGCCGCCGACGAAGACGGCGGTCGCGATCTGATACAGCTGCGCGAGCTCGCCGATCGTGTCGAGAATGACGGCGTCGACCTTCGGCTCGTTGTCGATCGGCAGATCACTGCGCCGCACGGTCGACAGCCCTTCCTGCCGGCAGAGCCGCTCGACTTCGCTGAAGCGCTCGGGATGGCGCGCCGCGAGAATCAGCAGCGCGTTGCCGCCGGCCGTCGTCATCCGAAGCCGATTGAACGCGCGGATCACCGCGTCCTCTTCTCCCCGCGACGTGCTGCCGGCGATCAGCACGGGACGACCGGGTGCAATGCGGAAGAAGCGGAGCACGCGCTCGCGGCCGCGGCCCGGCAGCGTCGACACGTCCAGCGAGTCGAATTTCAAGCTGCCGGTCACCGTGATCCGCGCGGGATCGGCGCCGAGCAGCGTGAAGCGCCGGGCCATGTCTTCCGTCTGGACGCACAGGCGATCGATGTCGCTCAGCACCCCCTTGATGAACGGCCGCGCCAACCGATAGCGCTGATACGACCGAGGCGACAGCCGTCCGTTGACGAGCGCGGTGCGCACGCCGCGGCGGCGGCACTCGCGCAGCAGGTTGGGCCAGATCTCCGTCTCGATCATCACGAACAGCCGCGGCTTCACCAGGTTGAGCGTCCGCCGCACGATCAACGTGAAGTCGAACGGGAAATAGAACACGCCGTCGACGTCCGACACGCTGCGCGCCAGCTGCTGCCCCGACAGCGTCGTCGTCGAGAGGAACAATCGCAGGTCGGGATAGCGCTGCCGCAGGCCCGTGATGACCGGGCGCGCCGCGAGCACTTCACCCACCGACACCGCGTGCACCCAGATCGATTCCTCGGCGTCGAGGTTGAACGAGATCGGCAGATAGCCGAGCCGCTGACCGAGACTGCCGACGTACTTGTGGTGACGCAGCGCCTGGTACAGGAAGTACGGCGCGAACACGATCAGGATCAGCAGTGTTGCGGCGCTGTAAAGGAGATTCACGCGAGGTCGCGGGGGAATGTGGGTCTTACAATCACGAAAGTATAGCTGCGCGATTGACCCTGTTCAAGGCGCGTCACTACAATCGGGGTTTGGCGTTTCGTGAGGAGGCAGGGGATGGCAGTGAAAGTCGGGATCAACGGGTTTGGACGCATCGGCCGCAACATCATGCGCGCCGCTCTGGGCTCGAAGGACGTCGACTTCGTCGCGGTCAACGATCTGACCAACGCGGCGACACTGGCGCACCTGCTGAAGTACGACTCGGTACTCGGCAACCTGCACGCTGACGTGCGCGCCAGCGGCGAAGGGATCACCGTCGACGGCGACGAGTTCAAGGTCCTCTCGGTGAAGGATCCGGCGCAGCTGCCGTGGAAAGATCTCGGCGTCGACGTCGTCTTCGAGTCGACCGGACTCTTCACCAAGCGAGACGACGCCGCGAAGCACCTGGCCGCCGGCGCGAAGAAAGTGATCATCACGGCGCCTGCCAAGGGGCCCGACTTCAGCACCGTGCTCGGTGTCAACGAGAAGCAGTACGACCCCTCGACGCATCACATCATCTCCAACGCGTCGTGCACGACCAACTGCCTCGCCCCGCTCGCCAAGGTCATCCACGATCGGTTCGGCATCCGCAAGGGATGGATGACGACGATCCACTCGTACACCAACGATCAGAACCTGCTCGATCTGCCGCACAAGGATCTGCGGCGCGCGCGCGCGGCCGCGATCTCGATGATCCCGACGACAACCGGGGCCGCCGTGGCCGTCGCTGAGGTATTGCCCGAGCTGAAGGGAAAGATGGACGGGTTCGCGATGCGCGTGCCGACGCCGAACGTCTCGGTGGTGGATCTCAACGCGCTGGTCGACAAGAAGACCAGCGGCGAGGAAGTCAACGCCGCGCTGCGCGAGGCGGCCAACGGCGAGCTGAAAGGCATCCTGCAGGTGGTGGACGAGCCACTCGTGTCGATCGACTTCCGCGGCAACCCGCACTCGTCAATCGTCGACGCGCCGTATACGAAAGTGATGGACGGCGATTTCCTGAAGGTGCTGTCGTGGTACGACAACGAGTGGGGCTACTCGACGCGCTGCGTCGATCTGCTGCGCGTGCTCGTCGCACGGGGGCTGTAGTCGACATACCATTGGCACGGGTTCAAGGCTCTTGGCCTCAAGCCCAGAGCCTAGAGCCTAGAGCCTGCGACCGCATGGCCAAACGCACAATCCGCGACCTCGTACTCAAGGATCGACGCGTCTTCATTCGCGTCGACTTCAACGTTCCGCTGAAGAAGGGCGTGATCGGCGACGACACACGGATTCGCGAGTCGCTGGCGACCATCGACTTCGCGCTGAAGGCCGGCGCCTCGTGCGTGATTCTCGCGTCGCATCTGGGACGGCCCAAAGGCGCGCCCAATCCGGAGATGAGCCTGCGTCCCGTCGCCGAGCGCGCCGCCGAGCTGCTCGAGCGCGACGTCCTGTTTGCCGAGGACTGCATCGGCCCCGCCGCGGACACGGTGGTCAAAGGCGCGCCGCGCGGCGCGGTCGTGCTGCTCGAGAACCTGCGGTTCCATGCCGAGGAAGAGAAGAACGACGCGACGTTCGCCGCCGGATTGGCCGCACTGACCGATGCCTACGTCAACGACGCGTTCGGGGCCGCACACCGGGCGCACGCGTCGGTCGAAGCGATCGTGCGGCTCGTGAAGGAAGCAGGCGCCGGCCTCCTCATGGAGAAGGAGCTGGCGTATCTCGGCGCCGCACTCGGCAATCCCGAGCGCCCGTTCGTCGCGGTGCTCGGTGGCGCGAAGGTGTCGGACAAGATCGATGTGATCGACAACCTGATTCCACGCGTCGATCGCCTGCTCATCGGCGGTGCGATGGCGTACACGTTCTTCAAGGCGATGGGGAAACCGGTCGGCAAGTCGCTCGTCGAGGACGACAAGCTCGACGCCGCCCGGGCGATCATGGCGAAGGCCGAAGAACGAAAGCTCAACTTCTTTCTTCCGACGGACCACGTGGTCGCTCCGGCCATGGAGCCGGGCGCGGCGCACGAAACGCTTCGTGTGGACGACTCAGCCATCGGCAGCCGGATGGGCCTGGACATCGGGCCGCGCACGGTGCAAGCCTATGCGGGAGCCGTCCGCGACGCGAAGACCGTCGTCTGGAACGGCCCGATGGGCGTGTTCGAGATGGACGCGTTCGCGAACGGAACGATGGCAGTGGCGCGAGCCGTGGCCGAGGTGCGGGGCACGACGATCATCGGCGGCGGCGATTCGATCGCCGCGGTGAAGAAAGCCGGCGTCGCCGAGCGCATCACGCACATCTCGACCGGCGGCGGCGCGTCGCTGGAGTTCCTCGCCGGAGAGACGCTGCCGGGGGTGGCTGCGCTGCCCGACGTAGGTATGTAGTGTCCGGCTTTAGCCGGACGTGTAGTGTCCGGCTTTAGCCGGACGTGTAGTGTCCGGCTTTAGCCGGACGTGTGGTGGCCGCCTTCAGGCGGCCCAACGACCATGAAGACACCCATCATCTGCGGCAACTGGAAGATGTACAAGACGGTCGCCGAGACCGTGAAGTACATCAAAGAGTTCCGCAGCCTCGTCAAGGATGTCGTCGGCGTCGAGATCGCGATCGCGCCGCCGTTCACCGCCATTCACGCCGCTGCAGAAGCGGCGCGCGCGAGCAACGTCGCGATCGCTGCACAAGATCTGTATTGGGAGCGAGAGGGCGCGTTCACCGGAGAGGTCAGCGCGGCGATGGTGCGCGAAGCGGGAGCAGAGTTCGTGATCATCGGGCACTCCGAGCGGCGCACGCTGTTCGGCGAAACCGACGCCGCCGTCAACCGCAAGACGATGGCGGCGTTTGCCGTCGGCCTGGTGCCGATCGTGTGCATCGGCGAGACGCTCGATCAACGCGAGCGCAACGAGACGTTCGACGTGCTCGATCGGCAGATCAAGCAGGGGCTGGACCACGTCACAGCGGAGCAGCTGGCGCTGCTCGTGATCGCCTACGAGCCGGTATGGGCGATCGGCACCGGACGCAACGCGACGCCGGCGCAGGCTGCCGACGCGCACGGCCACATCCGGCAGCGGCTGCGCCAGTGGTGGGGCAACGACGCCGCCGACCAGTGTCACGTGATTTACGGCGGCAGCGTGAAAGTGGAGAACATCACCGATCTGGTGAGCCAGCCGGACGTCGACGGCGCCCTCGTGGGTGGGGCCAGTCTGGACCTGCGTGGCTTCGCCCAGATCGTGTCCAAGAGTCGGCGCGCGGCAGTATAATTAGCGTTTGGCTCTGAGCCTTGGGCTCTGGGCGACGCAGTGTGAACCGATGCTTTACTACATTCTCGCGACGATCTACGTGCTGACCTGCATGGTGCTGATGCTGGTGATCCTGCTTCAGCAGGGCAAGGGCGGCGACATTGCCAACGCCTTCGGCGGCGGTTCGAGTCAGGCCGCGTTTGGCGCACGCAGCGGCGCTACCGTACTGTCGCGCGCGACGACGATCGCGGCGGTGCTCTTCATGGTGGGAGCGCTGGTCCTCGGCATCGTTGGTCAGCGGGGAGGCGGAAGCGGCTCGGTGCTTGGCGGACGCGCGCCGGCGGCGCCGCGTCAGACCACGCCAGCGACTCCGGCTCCTCCGGAAGCGCCGGCACCCGCACCGACACCTGCACCCGCACCGGCGACGCCGCCGGCGAAGTGATCTCGCCGAGCGACGTCAGGTTGTCGCCGATCCACTCGACGCCGCATCGATATTGAAGGCGGCGAGACGCACGCCGAGCGTCACCACTGACGGCGCGTGGTCGTGTTGAAAGGTGACGCGGCACAGCGGCTCGCTGATGTCCACGCCAGCTCGCGTCGCGCTCAGCGCAACGTGGCTTATCAACTCGAGCAGCGAATCGCTCGATTCTGGCAGTGCCATCCGAATGGCGCGGCCATGTGAATCGGGCGGCGTGTCGACTGCGCATCCGAGGCCGCGCGCGAAGTCGGCGACATAGCGCAAGACGACTTCGCTCTTGCTCTCCAGTGTCAGGTGTCCGGTCATTGGGGCTCCAGCGCTGTCGGTGCGCAGCGTCGCCGATAGCGTATACTCAAATTTCCCTCTCGTCCCGCTTGCGGAAGTGGCGGAATTGGCAGACGCACCAGCTTGAGGGGCTGGCGGTAGCAATACCGTGGGGGTTCGAGTCCCCCCTTCCGCACCATTCGACTCGCCTTCCGGCTCGCTTCGCGAGCCGAAAGGCTCGCTCATGGCGAGCCATTCCATCATGTCGAATGTCCTGAGCGAGCCGTTGGCCGGCCGAAGGCTGGTCAATGGCGAGTCGAAGGGCTTCGCGAGCCGAAAGGCTCACTCATGGCGAGCCCTCCGATCATGTCGAATGTCCTGAGCGAGCGGTTCGCCGGCCGAAGGCTGGCGAAGCGCGAGTCGAAGGACTACGCGAGCCGAAAGGCTCGCTCATGGAGCCATCCAGACACGTCGAATGTGTTGAGCGAGCGAGTGGGCCGCCGCAGGCGGGCCAATTGCGAGTCGAAGGGCCAATCACGTCAAGTTGCCGCCTGACCACGACGATGGCATCGTCGTCGAGTGACGCACTACGTCTATTTACTTCGTTGCGCAGACAACAGCCTCTACGTCGGCGAGACTTCAGACCTCGCGACCCGCGAGCGACATCACAATGAAGGGCGGGGAGGCAGTTACACAGCCAAGAGGCGACCGGTTCAGATTGTCTACGCCGAGCAGTACAGTTCGAGAGAAGAGGCGCTCAGGCGCGAACGGCAGATTAAGCGTTGGCGCTCGCAAAAGAAGGAGCTGCTCGTCCGTGGCGACGTAGCGGCTCTATCAGGTGTCAGCCAGAAGGCTCGCGTCCGAACCGGCTTCACATGGAGGGACTGGCTGGCCGGGCGAACGGAATGACGGCCACTCTCTTCCGTCCGTAGCAACACTCGACCGTCGGCGTTTTGCGCCCTCAACGGTCAACGCGAACAGGCATCACCTCGTTTCAGCTAGCTGAAGCAGGACGTTGCCTGGCGGCTTTAACATCTGGGTGAGGCCAATGAGCGGCGGCGACCGCAAGCCCGCTCCCTTCATGCCGACGCGGTTCGCCATAGACGAGGCCCGCCTGTCACCCGACGGAAGATGGCTCGCGTACGTGTCGGGAGAATCCGGGCAGCGCGAGGTGTACGTCCGGCCATTTCCAGGTCCGGGGAAAAGGACTCCCGTGTCAGTGGACGGTGGCTCCAGTCCGCGCTGGCGCGGAGACGGGCGCGAGCTTTTCTACTTGGGGAAACCTGGAAGGACGGAGGATGAATCCGCGTTGATGGTTGCCGACATCAAAGCTACTACGGAGCTTTCGGTCTCACGGCCACGTTCCCTGTTCAAGAGGAGGTACGCGTTGGGGGGATGGGACGTGATACCCGACGGCCAGCACTTTGTGTTCATCCAGGACCTGGCGCAGCCACGAACCTCGATCACGATGGTGCAGAACTGGTTTGAAGAGCTGAAGCGACTCGTGCCAACGAAGTGACCGAGGCTGCGAGCTCAATCCACTCGCGGACGCCTGCCAACCAATGCGTGAGCGACGTCGGGGCGCGACTTGCACCCGCCTCGATCGCGCGGATTCGTGCGATCGCTCATGGATCGAGCGAGCTACGGCTCGCAGGCCGGCGAGCTCACAGAGAGGCGAAGGCGGTCCGCCGTAGCAGTTTCTCACCGGCGCCGCGCCCTACGACGACGCCGGATCAAACCTCACGATTACGGCGGTGATATTGTCGCGGCCGCCCGCGTCGTTCGCCTGCGCCACGAGCGTCTTGCAGGCAACTGCTGGATCCGATTCCGCGCGAAGAACCGTTGCGATCGCCTCGTTGGTCACCATCTCGGTCAACCCGTCGGAACACAGCAGCAGGCGATCGCCGGCATGCACGTCGAGCGCGTGCGCTTCCACGTAGACGCCGGCTTCGGTGCCGCCGACTACGTTCGTAATCACATGGCGGAGCGGGTGCTGGGCGACCTGCTCGGGCTGGAGCTCGCCCCGGCGGACCATGTCCTCCGGGACCGTGTGGTCATGCGTGATCTGGCGCAACACGTCGCTTTCGAAAATGTACGCGCGACTATCGCCGACGTGGACGACACATAGCCGGCCGTCGAGATGATAAGCCAGCGTCAACGTCGTGCCCATGCCGCTCAGCTCCGCGTGCTCCAACGATTCCTCGACGACCCGATAGTCGGCCTGATGGAGCGCTGTCTGAAACTGCTTGAGGGCAGTCTGGGCTTCGGGTTTGTCCGAATGGAAGAACCACTTGAACGTATTGAGCGCGAATTGCTCGATCGCAACGACGGCTAGAGCGCTCGCCTGTTCGCCGGCGCAGTGGCCTCCCATACCGTCGGCGACGAGAAACAAATGACCGCGCTCGTTTCCGAACTGCGCCTTTTTCTCCGGCAGGCTCGTCTGCCAGATGCGCATGGTCTTGGTGAGGTCGGCGATCAGAAACTGATCCTCGTTCGACGGGCGCACCCGGCCGGTGTCGCTGATGCCGAAGGCCTTCACATCCAGCGAGGAGCGTCCGATTTGCGTATCGAGCTCGCTCATCGACATCACGGAATCGACCTCACCGTGATCGCGCGCGCAGTGCCTCCATTCATGAGTGTCACACTGTAGCGCTCTTCTCATCTTGTGACCGTTCAAGACAGCACACCGCTGCTCGGTCCGCCACCGATGAACTGGATCCTACGGTCGTGCTTTTTCCGCGGGCAACGGCGGTCTGTCGCTCCCTCATCGTCTGGCCGATACGGACTACGACAGGTCAGGTCAAAGGCTGCGCGCCAATGCACACGGAGGCGACCATGGAAGAACGAATCCGGACATCAATTCTCGCGCTGCTGTTCGTCGGTGCCATATGGCTACCAGTCTCTGCTCAGGAGCACGTCGCGGACCAGGCGACCCTCGATCAAGTGGTTGCCGATCACGTCCGCCAAAAGGCCGACGACCGGGAAACCATACGCCGCGTGCTCGAACTCGAACAGGTGCGCAAGGTTGCGGCAGGCGCTGGTCTTGACATGAGACGCGCGCAGACAGCAGTCGCAGCGCTTGACGATTCCGAACTGGCGCTCCTTGCTGCCAAGGCCCGAACGGTGAACGAAGCCCTGGCGGGAGGCCAAGGGACAATCGAGATCTCAACGACCGCTATCATCGTCATCCTTCTCCTGCTGATTCTGATCATCGTCGCGGTGTGATTCGAAGCAAAGACATCACGAGAGCGCAGGCTACTTCCGCAGCATCTTTTCGATTCGGCCAGTCGCTGGCGTCGAGCCGGCGCCTTGTTGCCGGCGCATCGCAGGCGTGTGGATGCCCGTGATCGGGTACCGTCTTACTTCAACTCGTCGAAGACGACCTGAACGTTCTGGAGCAGCCTCACCGGAGTCGGCGTGGCATAGCCCGCGTACTTCGCCGGAATCTTCCAGGCTTTCGCCACGTCATCCGCCGACTTGCCGGCGCTCTTCGCCGCGCGGACGTCGTTCGCAAAGTCACGATTGAACTGCGCGTACTCACGGAGATCCGCCACCGTCATCGTGCGGCTGTGCCCCGTGATGATGGTGTCAATGTTCTTGACCGTGTCGGCGGCCTTCGTGAGCGTGTCGGCGATGGCGAGACCGCTTCCGCCGTTGACGGCATCGAGGCCCGGGATGTTCTTGCCCGAGAAGATGTCGCCGGCGTGCATGGCGCGCAGCGCCGGAAACACGATCCACGCGTCGCCGTTGGTGTGACCCCGGCCGAAGTAGTACAGGTCGATGCGGTCGCCCCCGGCGCCGATCGTCATCCGATCCTTGAAGGTCTTCTTTGGCATGCCGCGGCCGTTGTTGGCCTTGAAGATGTTCGGGGGCTGACCGTTCGGCGCCGTCTGCGTCGACGCGCGCATCTCCTGCATGTTTGCGGCGGTGTTCTCGTGCACGACGACCTCGACGGTCGCCGGAAACTCGACGTTCCCACTCACGTGGTCGCCGTGCGTGTGCGTATTGATGATGGTCGTGATGGGCTTCGGTGTCAGTTCCTTGATCTTGTCGAGGATCGGCTGGCCCCACCCGGGATTCTTCGTATCCACGACCACCACGCCCGAGGCGCCGACGAAGACAGCCGTGTTACCGCCGCCACCCGTCAGCACGAACAGGTTGTCGCGGAGCTTCTCGACCTCGACGACCTTGGGCGCGGCCTGCGCAGCCGCACCGCCGGCTGGCTGCTGCGACGCGGTAACCGCCACCGACAGGGCTCCGACTGTCAGTAACGTGCCGAGCACGATAGTCCTCTTCATTCAGCCTCCAATCTGGGCGTCCTATGCGCGCAACGCATCAGCAATAGTACCCGCCCGAGAGGAAGGGCGTAGAATTCAGGCGGAGGACAGACACGTGCGTCGAACGATTGCGACACTGTTCGGGATTGCGGTGACCGCGTGTGCCGTGCCGGCGCAGGCGGAGGTCACCGTGATGGCGGTCCGCCTTGGCGCAAACGACGTCGTCGCATTGGCGAAGTTCTACGAGGCCGCCTTCGGTCTGAAGGAAATCGACCGCGTCGGGAATCCCGCGACGGAGATCATCATGCGCTACGGCGCAACCGTCGCCGAGGCTAAGGCCGGTGCCTCGCCGGAGTTCCTCGTCCAGAAACGCGAGGCCTCGGCGGTCAAGGATCCGATGCACCATGCGATCTTGCGCGTCTCCGACATCAGAGCCTCAGTCGCCGCGGCGAAAGCCGCGGGCGCGAAGGTCGAGCGCGACGTGATGACGGCACCAATCGGCGGCACTCCGATCAAGATTGCCATGCTGGTCGATCCTGATGGCAACGCCCTCGAGCTGATGGAGCTGCCGCCAACCCTCACTCACCTCCCCCACTGACTGAACAACCCGCGCTTCGCGCTCGGTCTTGGCACGTTCCTGCCCCTAGCGCCACCATTCCTTGTCGCCGTAGAATTCCGCCGCCGGTACCAGTCGGCGCGCCTCGCGCGCCTCCACAAGGAGTTTCTATGCGAACCATCACCGCCCTCTCCCTTTGCCTTCCACTGGTGGTCGTCTCCGGCTGCAGCCGCAAAAGCGGCGCCGCTGCCGCAGCCGATGCGATGGGCGCGACGAGTGTGAACTCCATCCAATTCTCCGGCAGCGGAACCAACTACGCCTTCGGCCAAGCATACAGTCCTGGCGGACCGTGGCCGCGATTCGAGGTGAAGACCTACACGGTCGCCGTCGACTATCAGACGCCCGCGATGAAGCTCGACATGCTGCGCGCGCAGGGTGAGCATCCGCCGCGCGGAGGAGGCGCACAGCCGTTCGCGACCGACCAGCGGACCATTCAGGTCGTCAGCGGGAAAAACGCGTGGACCGAAGGAGGCGCACAGCCGGCGCCAAATCCCGGTGCCGTCACCGAGCGCCTGCGACAGATCTGGCTGACGCCTCACGGCGTCGTGAAGGCCGCCTTGGCAAGCGGCGCGCCCGCGGACGGCAACGTGTTCACGTTCAAGGCGGAGAACCGCGACGTCAAGGTGACGCTCAATCAGCAGAACCTCGTCGAAAAGGTCGAATACCTGACGACGAACTCGGTCGTCGGCGACGTGCCGGTCGAGTTGACGTATTCAGACTACGCGCAATTCGGCAACATCCAGTTCCCGAAGCACATCGTCGAGAAACAGGACGGGTTCCCCACCCTCGACATCACGATCGACAACGTGCAGCCGAACGCAGCCGTTTCGCTGCCCGTGCCGGGCAACGTGGCCTCAGCGTCGGCTCCGCCTGCCACGCCGATGGTTACGATTGACAAGGTCGGTGACGGCCTCTGGTCGCTGAACGGCGCGGGCACGCGCAGCCTCGCCGTCGAGTTCGGCGATCACATCGTGATGCTCGAAGGGCCGACGAGCGACGTGCGATCCAAGGTCGTCAACGATCTCGTCCGTCAGACGGTACCGAACAAGCCAATCCGGTACGTCGTGAATACGCATGCCCACTACGATCACGCCGGAGGCCTGCGTGAGTACGTCGCGGAAGGCATCACCGTGATCACGCATGAGAGCAACAAAGCGTTCTTCGAGCAGGCATGGGCGAGGCCGCGGACGCTCGAGGACACAGCGCCGACGACAAACAAGCCGATGATTGAAACGGTGGGCGACAAGAAAGTGCTGAGCGATAAATCGCGAACCGTGGAGCTGTACCACCTGCCGGGCCACGGACATCACACAGGGCAGCTCATCGCCTATCTCCCGAAGGAGCGCATCCTGATGTACGGAGACGGCTACAACCCACCGGCCGGTGACGAGATCAAGACGCCCGAGCGCGGGCCGGAATACGCCGCACAGATCGTTCAGAGGGTTCAGGAACTGAAGCTGAATCCAGAGCGCATTGCGCCGGTACACGGCCGCGTCGTGCCGTACAAGAACCTGCTGATGGCGTTCAATCTTGGCGGTGGAGTCAGCGGAACACGATAACTCGATTACAGGCTGGATCGCGAAGGACCACGCACGTCAGAGCAGCAGGCCGTCTTTGGCGCGAATTCACCGGCCACGATCTCGGGGGGTGCTGCCGGTTCCTGGGATCGCAGCGGCCCCCTACCACGTTCCGCTCCTCACTTCGCCCTATGGCTACAGTACCGATCGAGGTGTGTGACACCACGATTCCCGCGGCGTTCAGGGCCATGGTCGCCGCGTCACCCGACCACGTTGCGGTGCGCACATACACGCACGAACTGTCGTACGCGCGCCTCGACGCCTGGTCCGACGCCATCGCGGGTCAGCTGCTCGATCGCGTCGGGGTCGTCCACCAACCCGTCCCCTTTCTGCTTCCGCAGGGACCGCTGGCCATTGCTACCACGCTCGCCATCCTCAAGACCGGCTCGTTCTACGTGCCACTCGACTCGTCATGGGGATCGAAGCGTACCGTCGACGTCGTCCGTGCGCTGAACGCCAGCGTGATACTGACCCACGCCGAGTTGGCTCCATCGCTCCCAAGGCTCGACGCGGCCGTCATCGTGCCATCTCCGGAGCCGGCGCTCGCGGTGCCAGCAGTCCATGTCGAGATATCGCCCGACCAGCCCGCCTACGTGTACTTCACGTCGGGGTCGACCGGTCGGCCGAAGGGCGTGATCGACTGTCACCGAAACGTCCTGCACAACGTGATGCGGTACACACGAGCCCTCCACATCACCCCGGGCGATCGCCTGTCGTTGGTGCAGTCATGCGGTTTCAGCGGAGCCGTGTCCAGCATGTTCGCGGCCCTCCTCAACGGCGCCACATCGTGCCCCGTCGACATCCGCCTCGAAACGCCGGCACGACTAGCACGATGGCTCGACGATCTGTCGGTCACCATCTATCATTCCGTTCCTTCGCTCTTCCGCAGCGTGGTGTCAGCTGGCGACCTGTTTCGCCATGTGCGCCTCGTTCGTCTGGAGGGCGATCGGGCAACGCGGCTCGACCTCGATCTGTTTCGCCGGCACTTTGCGGCGCCAAGCAAGCTGGCGGTGGGCCTCGGCACCACCGAGACGGGCCTCGTCTGTCAGTGGTTCTTCGACCACCGCTCGACTGTCCCCGACAACGTGGTGCCCATCGGCTACCCAGTTACCGACATGCAGTTCGAGGTTCGGAGCAACGTCGGTGGGCTCGCGCCGCGAGGGGCCTCCGGAGAAATCGTCGTTCGCAGCCGGTTTCTCGCGCTCGGGTACTGGAACGACCCCGAGGCCACCGCGCGCGTGTTCGAGCAGGTCGCAGGATCGGCGGAACGCACGTACAGAACGGGAGACCTGGGGCGTATCGCGGCAGACGGGAGCCTGGAATACCTGGGCCGGATGGATGGTCGAGTGCGGGTGCGTGGACAGTGGATCGACCTGGCCGACATCGACGCAGCCCTTGCTGCTCTCGCGGGCATCCAAGAGGCCGTCGTGGTGGCTCACTCGCGAGCGACCGCGGATCCCTGGCTCGTGGCGTACTACGTCAGCGAGATGGCGACAACCCCTTCCGGGTCCGAGCTGAGACGCGAGCTGGCCCGGTCGCTCCCTGCGCACATGCTTCCGGCACAATTCGTCCGCTGCGAGCGCCTGCCGCTCAACGCGAACGGAAAGATTGATCATGGCGCGCTGGCGCCCCCGACATCCGCCCGTCCGCACACGGCCGACTCGATTGTCGAACCGGTGAACCTCGTGCAGCGGCGCATGTGCGAGCTGTGGGAAGAACTCTTGGGCGTGTCGCCAGTCGGCATCCATGACGACTTCTTTGATCTCGGAGGCGACTCACTGCTCGCGGTACTGATGCTCGATCGCATCGAGAGCGTCTTCGGGTGCAGCCTCGACGCTTCGCGTCTGTTGGGGCCTGGCGAGGCCACTGTGGAGCGGTTGGCCTGGCTCGCCGTCACGGGCTCACCAGAATTGGAAACCCCAGTCGTCACTATTCGAAACGGAAACCATCGACCGGCATTCTTCTTCCTGCACGGCGACTACTTTTCAGGCGGCATCTACTGCCGAGAACTGGCGCGTCATCTCAATTCGGAGCAGCCGTTCTTCGCACTGCCGCCATGCGGCTTCGACGGGAAACCCATTCCAGCCAGTTACGAGGCGATGGCCCGACGGCACGTGGAGGTCATTCACGCGATTCAGCCCCACGGCCCGTACCTGTTGGGAGGTGAATGCAACGGCGGCTTAGTGGCGTACGAGATCGCACGTCTTCTCGAATCGCGCGGTGAGCGCGTGTCGCTGTTGCTGCTCCTGTCCGCGTCGGCGCAGAACGTCCGACTGGCCTCACTGCCGACATGGTTGCTGCGCGCAGGCGGCGCCATCGGGATGGCATCGGAGACTCAGCGGTACGTGCTGCGCCGGTTTAGCGATTTCCTTCGCAACCAGCAGGAAGCCCACACCCTCGCCGCGCTGATCGACCTTCTCCGCAAGCTCCCCCGCCTTGCTACGGAACTCCTCGCCTTCGCGCGCGAACGCAACAGCGAAGTCCCGTCCAGCCTGCAGCCAGGTCCGTTCCGTTTGGAAGGCTATCGGGACGAGGTGCGAACCATCTACCAGCGAATCGACCGAGACTATGTGCCAGGCGCGTTCGGGGGCCGTGTCACGCTGATCCGCGGCCGCGAAGAAACGCCTGATATGACCACCGAACGTACCTGGTGGCAGCGGGTGGCCGCGGACGTCGAGACCTTTGAAGTTCCCGGAGACATGGTCACCAAGCTGACCCGTCACGTGAAGCCACTTGCGCAGACGATGGATCGGCTCCTCGAGCGAGCGCTCTCGACGTGAATCGGCTTCGCCAGCGTACTGTTGCCGGCCTGGGATGGAGCGGAGCCAACCAGGTCATCGGTCAGCTGCTTCAGCTCGTCTTCTCCATTACGTTGGCTCGCATGCTGAGCCCGGCAGAGTTCGGACTGGTGGGCATGATCGTCGTCTTCACCGGCTTTGCCTCGAACATTGCTGACCTCGGTCTTGGCGCGTCTCTTATCCAACGGCCGTCGATCTCGGAGTCGCACCTGAATGCGGTGTTTTGGCTGAACGTGGCGATGGGAGCGCTGCTGACGCTCTTGTTGAGTGCAGCAGCCCCCATCATTGCAGGGTTCTATGGCGACCCACGGCTCCAACTCCTGACGATGGCCGTGGCGGGAACGGTGCTGCTGGGTTCGCTCAGCGCGGTGCAGGGCGCGCTTCTGAGCAAGTCGATCGACTTCCGTCGGCGCTTCCTGGTGGACATAGTGGCGACTGCGGTGTCTGGCACCGTCGCCGTGGGACTCGCGCTCGCCGGGGCGGGGGTCTGGAGCCTGGTGGCACAATCGCTGGCCCTCCCGGCAGTGCGCTCCGGTCTCCTCTGGTGGGGCACACCGTGGCGACCCAGATGGTCGCTCGAGATGACCGCCGTCAAGGACCTGCGACGGTGGGCTCGACACATGACCCTCTTCAACATCGTCATCTACTGGGAGAACAACGTCGAAAAGATGGCGATTGGCCGCTTGCTCGGCAGTGCGCCACTCGGCATCTACAACGTGGCCGAACGGATCATGCGCATCCCTTCGACCAACGTTACGGCCACCGCGAGTAACGTCATGTTTCCGGCGGTGAGCCTCATCCAACAAGATATCGAGTCGGTGAGGCGCGTCTACCTGAAGTCGAATCGGCTGATCGCGGCGGCGACGTTCCCGGCGATGGTCGGTTTGATGATGCTGGCGGAACCCACAATCCTCGCGCTCCTCGGTCCCAAATGGCGCAGTTCGATTGTCCTACTGCAGCTGCTGTGTCTCGCGGGCCTCGCGCAATCGGCCTACAACACGGCCGGATGGATCTACCTCTCGTACGGCCGGCCCGACCTGCTGCTGCGAGCGAGTCTCTTCGCCTTCGCCGCGCGAGTGGCCGGGGTCTTCATCGGACTGCCCTGGGGTATCGTGGGCGTGGTCAGCGCCTATGTCGTGGGCGTGTATGCGTGTGTCTTGTACACGACGTGGTCTCCTGCCGGAAGGCTGATTGGGCTGCGAGTGATCGAGGTCATGAGGAACCTCGCAGAACCCTTGTTCTGCGCTGCCGGCATGGGACTGGTCGTCTGCGCTACAGACTGGTGGCTGCGCGAGGCACAGGCCGACTGGGTCCGCCTCACGGTCGGCGTGCCGGTTGGCGTCATCTCGTACAGCGTGCTGGTGCGTCTGTTCTGGATCGGTGGCTGGCACGAGATCGAAGACCTGCTGCGCGGGCAGGCCCAACGCGACGCCGTGACAGACGGCGGCCCGCCGATCGCTGGCCCCTCCCCGGCGACAGCGATCCGGAGCAAGGAGTAATTTGAGCGCGCCGTCGTTTGCCCAGACGAGTGGCGTCAGGCTGGATGTCGATCGGTGAGCGCGCGGAGCGTGCCTTACAAGAACCTGCTGATGGCGTTCAATCTTGGCGGTGGAGTCAGCGGAACACGGTAACTTACTTGCGATTGCAGGATCGCAACGATCAACGCGCCCTCGGCCTCACCACCCCCTGCTCTGCCTTCGTGACCGGGCCGACGCCCTTGTACACGAACCGCTGGACGCGCGCGCCGGTGTAGGTTTCGGTCGCGTAGAGATTGCCCTTCGAATCGGTCGCGAGATTGTGGACGCCAAAGAACTGTCCGGGTCCGCGTCCGCCATCGCCGAACGAGGTCAACACCTCGAGTGAACTCCGGAGCAGGACGTTGATCTTCTCGTCGACACCGTTGGCAGCGTAGATATACGTCTGCTGCGGATCGCGTGAAAACGTCATATCCCAGACCGAGCCCGATCGATACGTGTGGGTGTCGATGAACGCTTCCCTCACGAACGCGCCGTCCTTGCGGAATACCTGAATGCGATCGTTGACCCGGTCGCAGACGTAGACGAACCCGTCGTTCGAGACGATCACGCAGTGAACGGTATTGAACTGCTTCGACGGCGTCGCCTTGGGATTGTACGCAGGCATCGGCTCGTCGCTCGGCTTGCTGCCGTAGGCGCCCCAGTGCCGCTTGTACTTGCCGGTGGCGACGTCGACCACGATCACTCGACGATTGCCGTAGCCGTCGCCGATGTACATCTCATTCGCCGGGACGTCCTCCCAGATCTTCGTCGGCTGCCAGAAGTTGTCGACGTCGTTGCTGCCGTTGTGGACGCCATGCTTGCCGATCTGGAAGATGAATTTTCCGGCAGCATCGAATTTCAGGATCTGCGTGTCCTTGGCACCGTTGCCGGCCAGCCACACGTTGCCCTGATGGTCGACGGTGATGCCGTGATTGCTGTCCGGCCAGTCGTAGCCTTTGCCCGGACCACCCCATGACTTGACCAGACTGCCCGCCTGGTCGTAGACGAGCACGGGCGGCGCCACTTTGCAGCACTTGCCGATCGGCATCGGATTGGTTGGAGCCTTCGATGCCGCCGCACCAGGCTGCGCTTCGTCGTCCCGCCCCTTCGCGTCGCCGACCATGATGTCGGCGGCCCTGAAGTTGTCCTCGACCGTGTTGGGACGATGGATCGTCCAGACGTTGTCTTGCGCATCGACCGAGAGCCCGATCGTCGAGCCGGTGACCCAGTGGTTCGGCAACGGGTTGGGCCATAGCGGATCGACCTCGAAGATCGGCGCCTGCTTGCTTTGGGCATTCAGCGACTGGCGATCGGCGGCGAAACCGGCAAACGTCGCAGCGACGCCCGCGGCAACGACGACGGAACGTGTGAGTTTGAGTATCACAGTCATTCCTCCGGTGATGAGATGGCCCGCGATAGCCGATTCCGCGGCTGCATTGCAGCACCCAACGGCGTCGTGACCACTGTGACTTCACCCGCCTTCGAGCGCGGGCACGATGTCGATCTGATCGCCTGGCCCCACGGGAGTTCCGATCTCCGCGGCGCCGAGCTGGTGGTCGTTCAGGAACACCACCATGACGGGATTGAGCGCGCCGTCCTTCGCCCAGACGAGCGGCGTCAGGTTGGGATGTCGATCGGTGAGCGCGCGGAGCGCCGACACGACAGTCGCGGCCGGTACGTCAACGGAGTTGACGCCGCCGATGCGCTCGGCGAAGAGGTTCGTGAAGCGGATCCGGGGCATAGAACAGTGGGCAGTCCCTGGCGAGACCGATGACGACGGTCAGGTCGTCGCGATCTCGTCGATTTCCTTGTCGAACACCGCCCAGACCCGATCGCTGAGCTGCGAGAAGAACTCGCGGGTCACGAACGGGGGAACGCCAAGGTTGGGGTTGGGCCGGTCGAACACTTCCGACGGCAACGTGTAGTCCGATCGATCGTACCCCTGCTTGCGCTCGAGCCACAATGCGCGCATGAACGCGCGCCGCACGGCGGCCTGCAGCTCCGCAGACGTCACCTCGAACCCGCTCTCGTGCTTCAGGCCCTCGACGACGTGGTCGGCGGTGACGCCGGCGAACTTGCACAAGCCGAGCAGGTCGTCGCGCACGAAATACAGGCCGCGTTCAGTGATCAGTTTGGCCCAGTAGTCGAGCGAAGTGTTGCCCTCGAGCGCCAGCGCCATGTAGGTGGCCATCGACATGTGTCCGCCCGCGATCGCCCACGGATAGCCGGGGTTGGTGTCGGGCTGGTACGCGGGGAACTCCAGGCCCTTGCAGTGCATGGCGTATCCGGTCTCCCCGAGGCTCTCCGACAGCCGCTTGACGCCGCGGCCCACCTCGGGAAACCGCCCCGTGGCCGCGCCCTCGACGAGCTCGCGCGCTTTGTCGAAGTCTCCGAAGGTCGCGCCGTTCAAGATCGGCGCGTCCGGATGTCGCTCGTTGTAGTCCATCACGTACGAGATCGTCGTGCCCAGCGAGATGTTGTCCATCCCGAGCCGGTCGACCAGGCTGATGAGCGTGGCGGCTTTGCGCGGATCGTGGATCCCGATATTGGTCGACAGCAGGTTCACCGGCTCGTAGTCGAACTTGGCCAGGAAGGCGCCGCGCGTCCCGTCGGCGTTCTTCTCGTACACGTTCTTGTGGCAGTTGATGCCGCAGCGAAAGCACGACTCGGCCTTGACGACGAAATCCGGCTGGACGTGATCGCGGAACATCAGCTCGGGCTTGCCGTCGCCCGCGGGCCGGAAGTTGTTCTGGGGGACGAAATGGAACTTCTCGAGCGGCTCGTAGTTCGACCAGGTCCCGCCGAGCCCTCCTTTATCCTTCTCGCGGAACTTGCGCGATCCGGGGCCGGTCGACGCCGCCTTGTTGATGTCGCGGATCTCCGGCTTCAGCTTCGTGATGCGGTCTGGCGCCTGCGCGACGATCGCCAGCACGCGCTTGTACCCCATGATGGCGCCCATGCCGCCGCGGCCGGCCCATCGGCACTTGTCGTCGCCCGACCTGAGCTGGTTTTCGGTGCTGAGCGCCACCGCCGCCATGTAGCAATCCTGATAGTGCTCGCCGGCGGGGCCGATCGCCGCGAAGTGCGCGTCGGCGTATCGATCGCGCAGCCACATGATCTTCTCGTGGCAGGTGAGCCCGAGCAGATCGCCGGCGGGCTCGAACGCAATCCGAGGACCTTGCTCGCTGTGCTGGATCACCAGGTACACAGGCACGTCGGCCCGGCGCTCCAGAATCAGCTCGTCGAGCCCGGTCCATTTGAGCTTCGGGCCGAACTTGCAGCTCCCGGCGGACCATATCGCGGCCGGCAGGCCCTTGTTGGAAACCTTGAGTGGGCTGTAGGCCGAGAAGTACGTGCGGAGACCGGTCATGACGTTCGACGCCGTCAGCACGCCGGTGTTGATGATCAGGGGATTGTCGGGCGTGAACGCGTGCGTGATGGTCCGCTCCGCCAGGATCTGGAACGATCGCCCGAATCCTCCCAGCACATCCTCGACGTTCCGGCACGGCACGTCTTCGATGCGGACGTCCCGTGATCCCAGGTCGATGGTCGCACGCGCGTAGACGACGGCGCCAGGGTCGCTACGTGATCCGTTGAACGAGGTGCGCATCGCGACAAATCTATCACTGTGACGTCGCGTGTCTCCAGGCACTCGTCGACACACCCGACTCGGGGTGCATCGCGGCAGGTAGTAGCGAGCCTTCCGCGCCTCATAGGCCGGGAGCGTCGGCGTGTACCGCGCGACTGGAGCGGCGTCCCCCGACAGCGTGGCCCGCAGCGCGGCTGCCACAACCTCGGCAATCTCCTCCTGGATCGCGAATACGTCCTCCAGCTCCCGGTCGTAGCGGTGTGGTGGAACTACGCTTCGTTGGTGGACTCGGTCTCGAGGAGACCGCCGAAGCGCTCCACGTCACTCGAAAGAGTGACCTCGCTGTGTCACGCAACGGTGTCCGGAATGCCACAACGCCAGGACCAGCACGAGGCGTACACTCATGTGGCGACTGAACACCGCAGAATGGAACCCCGCATGACAAAGCGTGACAGCGGAACAAGACACCCAAACCGTGAGACAACAACGTCCAGCGCGTCAGGCGCCACGACGGCCGACCCGGTAGAGCAGCATTTGGTGGCGTTTGCCGAGCAGCTCGGACGAATCGTCGGGACCATTCAAGCGAAGGCCGAAGGCTGGATGGACCGCGAGATGCTGAACCAGCAGATCGCCAGTGTGCGTGACGGCGCGGCGCACCTGCTCGATCAACTCGCGGATGCGACGAAAGCCACGAAGACACCGGCCGTCGCAGCGGCGCGCGGAGGAAACAAAGGGCGCAGCGGCGGCACGGTCGATGCGCCCGGTAAGAGACATCGGAAGCCGACAGGGAACGACCCGAGCGCGAACGTTGCGCATAGCCAGGCAGACAAATTGCGAACGGCAAAGACGATGAAGAAGACGTACCGGCGCCGCGGGCGCGGCTAACGGTGAGGGTCGCGCAACAGACGGCAACTGCGGCGCGTCAGCAACGGCTGGCAAGCCAGACGAAGGCGCTCGCCGAAGCGCAGCTCGATCGCTTCGGCGACATTCTTTACTGCTTGTCGTAGACCGCGACGCTATCGATGTTCTGCCCCTGAGCGTCGGTGCCCGTAGTCGTGATCGTCAGCTTCTTCCCATCGCCGGACGTCACAAGGGTCACGTTGCTCAAAGTTTTTCCACCCTTCTTGTTGACCAACTTTGTCGTGGTGGCGTTGACTCGCGTGCGAGCGGCCATATCGGCGTTCGGGTTGCCGACGACTGGATTGTCCTTCCCGTCATAGTTCGCCGTGTAGGCATAATGGATCGGAGCGCCGTCGGCAGGTACCGAGTCGACGGTGACCGTAATCCCTTCGCCCGCCACCTCATACTTGAGAGTGGTGCTCTTGGGTACCTGCCCTTTCTGATACTTCGATTCGGCGACGTTGAGTTTCCAGGTTCCGGCTCCTTGAGCGAATGCCGTGGCGCCGAGGGCAACCGCCAAGACAATTGCGACCGCAGTGAACAGAGACCTCTGGCGCATTCGTGTGTGCATCGAATCCTCGCTGAGTTGTGCTGACGTGTGACCGAAGAGATGAGGAGATAGGGGAGGCGACGACGAGAGGCCCTCAGTCTACTCGACAAACCGCAACTGTGCCGTGAAAGTGCCGGAAGATTACGCCATTCTGAAAAGTAATTCCGGGACTTGGCCGCAATAGCTGTAGACTCATTGCGAACCCGCACAATCAGTTCTAAGACCATCTCAACAACACTTTCATCACTACAAAGTTCACGCTGGGGAACCGGGCCACGGCCCTGCTGCCTCGATGCGCGACTGGTGTGCGACGAGACCAGGACCCACTCGGCAGGTCACGCGGCCAATTTCGGCCAGTTCTCCAGAGGATGTACACATGTCTACCAACGGCACGATCAAGCGCATCACCGAAAAAGGGTTCGGCTTCATCGCCACGCCCGAGGGCACCGAATATTTCTTTCACCAGTCCGCGTGTACGAGTACGCCATTCGACTCCATGCGCCCAGGCGACAACGTGACGTTCACCATCGGCCAGGGCCCGAAAGGCCCGCGCGCCGAGAACGTCGTTCCGGCCTAAGCGCTCCTCTCAGCCGAACCCCGGTGGCCTCGCGGGACATCGGGGTTCGCGCCCCACCGTGCTACGATCCGGCCGATCAGCTATTGGGAGCTTCCATGAGCACACGAACCGTTCGACTCCTCGCTCTGTGCGGATTACTAGTAGCCGGCGTCCTGCTCACGGGCGGCGCCCTGCAGGCTCATCATGCCGTGGCGGGCGTGTACGACCTGAATAAAGAGGTGGTCCTCGAGGGCCGGCTCAAGAAGTTGAACTTTACGAATCCGCACGCAAGCATCGAGCTCGAGGTCCCGGACAAGAAGATCAAAGGCAAGGTCACGGAATGGAAATTGACCACTGCCTCCGTCCAGACACTTACCCGCGAGGGAATCAACAAGAGTTCGATGAAGCCTGGCGAGATCCTCAAGGTGACGATCCTTCCGGCGATCAACGGGAACCCGGCGGGGTTCATCAGGAATCTCCAGCTCGGTGACCGCGAGATCAAGCTGTTCTTCGGCGACGGACGCGACTAACTGAACCGTCTGGAGCTGGCCATGTTTGATCGACGAACTCTCGCGACAGGTGCGCTCGCGCTCCTTGTCGCGATGAGCCAGGTGGAGTCGGGAGGTGCCTTTGGACAGGGGACCCAGGGCCCGGCCGCTGGAGCACCGCAAGGGCGTGGCGCCGGAGCACCTCAAGGACGTGGTGCCGGACCGCCGCAAGGCCCAGGGGCCGGAGCGCCGGGTCGAGGTCGTGGAGATGCAGGACCGTTTACGCCCGAACCCGGGGCCAAGGACCTGAAGTCGGTCCTCTTCAACTGGACGTGGCACATGGGGATGCTGCGGAGTGGTGCCGAGTCCGAGCTCGTGAAGACACTCGACTACCACGCTGCGGGCGGGACGATCCAAGTGGAAGGTCAGCCTTGCACGCTGACGAAGTATCGCGTCCAGGCCAACTACCAGGTCCCCGGGTGGCGCACGCAGATCCAGTGCGTGCGTGCCAACAAACAGAAGTATTCGAACGTTGAAACGGTGAGCGGAACCTACGCCTGGGATGAAGACATTCCCGGCGCGGAACTCGTTCCCGGCAAAGGCAAGGCGACGCCGAATCCCACTGCGCTCGAGGAACGGCTGATCCGTTTGTGGGCGAGCCCACACGGCGCACCCAAAGCCGCCATCGCCGGCGCGGCAGGTCTGCCGCCGGCGGAATCCTTCGGCGAGAATCCCGCGGTCCTGCTCGATTCCCAACAGAAAGCCGGGGCAAAGGCGACGACGACGCTGACATGGGCAGGGGAGAAGGCGGTTATCACGTTTCCGATCCCGGGAGTCGACGGGGCCATGGCGACCGCCACGCTCAACAACTATCTGCCCGAAAGCGTTGTGGTCACCCATGGGACGAACAAGACGGAGTTCATCTACGGCAAATGGGCGGACTGGAACAATCCGCTGTTCAAGATCGAGGCGTTGTACGCCGGCACGATCGTCGAGCGCCGGAATGGCGCGGTCGTTCGCAGCCTCACCGCGAAGGTGACGGAGATCGGCCAGATATACGTCGTCATGCCCGTGCCGGAGAGTGTGCGGAAGGCTGGAAAGTGAGGAATGCGATGAAAGCCTCAATGGTGGTGATCACTCTCAGTCTTCTCGTTGCGCCGATGGTCGCGCAGGATGGGTTGGGCCAGGGCGGCCGCGGAGGAGGCGCTCCCGCGGGCGATCCAGCGGCGGCGCCGACGCCCAGGCTGGCCAATGGGAAGCCCGACTTGACTGGCTCCTGGGGTGGAGGAGGCTGGAGTTTTACGGGCTCTGGTGCCCCGGGTGCGACCGTGGGCAACATGTTCCGGCGGTGCACGCCCTTCCAGTCGAAGAACTGTATGGAGTGGACGAACCAGAGCGAGGACTGGGTGTTCATGTCGACAGCGCGGCTCGATATGCGCGTGCCGATCTACAAGCCCGAGCACTGGGACAAGATGATTGAGATGGATCAGTGGACGAACAGGGACGACCCGGTCATGACCTGCCTTCCGCTCGGAATTCCGCGGCAGGGGCCACCGGCGCGAATCTTCCAAACCGATACCGACATCACGATGCTCTACAGGGCGGGTGTCGACGGCGCCGGTGGGTACGCAGAGCACCGCATGATTGCGCTCGACGGCAAGCCCCATGATCCCCGGCGGGCGGCGAGCTACACGTACATGGGATACACGGTCGGCAAGTGGGAAGGCGACACCCTCGTCCTCGACTCGATCGGGTTCTCCGACGAGACCTGGCTCGGGCGCGGCGGCTTCTTCCATTCCGACCAGATGCGGGTCATCGAGAAGTTCACCAGGACCGGAAACCAGTTGCTCTATGAAGTCAGGGTCGAGGATCCGGTCGTGCTGGTCGAGCCATGGGACATGCCGGCGCGGACGCTGCGGCTCGGCCCCAATACGATCATCGGCGAGCGCGGAAGCTGCACTGATAGCGAGCACAAAGAAGTCTCCACCCAGATGCGGCACTAGCCTAGTGGAGCGTAGTGCTTTCCTGGCTTGAATCGACCGCGCTTGCGGTGTGGGTTGGTGAGTCGCCTTCGATCTGGGCGCTCCCGACCATCCTGACCCTTCACACGACGGGAATGGCAGTACTCGTCGGTGTCAGCTGGATGCTCGATCTGCGTCTGCTCGGCGTCGGCCGTGGCGTTCCGCTGTCTGCATTCCGCTGGGTCTTTCCTCTAGCGGGAATCGGCCTCGTCGTCAATCTTCTCACCGGCGCTCTGCTCTTCATCAAGAGCGCCACGACATGGGGGACGTCAATTCCGTTCCTGATCAAGATGTTGTTCGTCATCGCCAGCATCGTCACGCTGGTGCCGCTGCGCTCCTACGTTGTTGGCGGCGACGCAGAGCAGCCCGTGGTGGGCGGGAATGCCCGTCTGCTCGCGGTCGCCTCAATTCTGGCCTGGACCGGTGCTGTGACCGCAGGCCGCCTGCTGGCCTACGTGATGCCGTGAACGTCGCCCAACTGCATCTGCTGCTCAATCACATACCGACGGTCGGCTCGGTAATCGCACTCGGCGTGCTGCTCCTGGCCCTCGCCCGGCGCAACGAGCACCTGACGCACGCCGGGCTGGAAGTGCTCTTCGTGATCGCCGTCCTGACCCTTCCGGCCTACGTGACCGGCGTTGCGGCGCAGCAGCAGCTGCGCGAGCGCTCCGTCGTCGCATCCGACGCCATCAGAATCCATCACGACGCAGCGCTGGTCGGATTCACCGTCACGGAGGTCGCGGGGTTCCTCGCGTGGGTGGCGTTATGGCAGACGAGGCGCCGCGGCCGTGCGGCACGCGGCCTCGTCTCCGCGGTGATCGTCGTGCTGTTCGTCGCGCTCGCGCTCATGGGTCGCGCGGCGACGTTTGGCGGCGAGATTCGGCATCCGGAGATTCGCGCCGACGGCGCTGCCCTCGCCCTGAGCGCAGTCGAAGGGGCAACGGCTGGCGATCCCGATCGATCCATGACGTCGTCGATCAGCGACGTCGCGACGAACAGCAGATGGGCGTGGCCTGCGGCCGAGGCCGTGCACTTCCTCGGACTCTCGCTCTCGTTCGGTGTGCTGCTGGCCGTGAACCTGCGAATACTCGGAGTCATGCGTCAAATCCCATTTGCCGACGTCCATCGTCTGCTGCCGTGGGGGATGCTCGGGTTCGGCGCCAATCTGATCACGGGGATGTTCTTCTTCATCGGCCAGCCCGGACAGTACACGGGGAGTGCGCCGTTCTTCTGGAAAGTCGTGTTCCTGATGATCGCCGGCGCGAACTTTCTGTATCTGACGGTGAGCGGCAAGGGCTGGACAGGCACGGACCGCGGCGACGGCATATTCGACGCGACTGTCGCCGACAAGGCCATGGCGATCGTTTCGATCTTTTCCTGGTTCGCCGTGCTCTACGCCGGTCGCATGCTGCCGTTCCTCGGAAGGGCTTTCTAGAAAGCCGCGATGGTCGCGTTTGCCGTCACTGCGGTCGTCGTTGTCGCGATGCTGATCGTCGCGGCGCTTGGATACCTGATCGATCGCAGCGGATGACACCACTGATGAGGCTCGCGTTAGCTCTGCCGATCGATCTGGCAGACGCGCGTCGCGCCTTGCTGTGCTTGAATGCTCACGCCACGCGGCGTAGCGTACCAAGATGCCGTCGCGTGAACGAAGGAACCGGTTGCGCGTGGGTTGTCCGCGATGCGACTGCGCGGTTCACCGGTCTCGCATGCGATGGTGGGAGCGACCACTCCGCTTTGTTTCCGGCCGAAGGCCGTATCGCTGCAGAGTCTGCGATACACGGTTCTGGTTGGGGCCTTGGCACGAGCGACGAAGAAGCGCCTCGCGCCCATGACGGAATCGCACCCGCAGTCGTGACGCGCCTCGACTCTGGTGCGCTTATTGGGTGCTCGTGCCGCTGATTTCAAACAGCCGCGACGGCATCGAGATGTAGTAGTAGGCGTAGCCGCGGCCGTCCGGTGTGATCGAAATGCCGCTGCCGCCGCCCTTGATGCCGGGCTGGCCGGCGAGCTCGAATTGCAGCGCCGGGGTTCGCTGGCCAGTCGTGAGATCGAGCCGGTCGAGCCGCATGTCGACTGCCGCGCCGACGAGCAAACCGCGCCTGTCTGGCGTCCAGGCAAACACGGCATCATTGCCAGTCAGCCCCTCGAAACGACGCATCGCTCCGTCCTTCAGCGAGAGAAGATGACCGGTTCCGTCTGGTGCCTGGACGACCATGACGCTGCCGTCGGGTGAGAACGGTCCGGGCTGCGTGAAGCCTTCCGGCGTGAGCGGTGTTGGTGGCCCGCCGTCAACGTCTTTCGCGAAACATCGAGCTGCCTTCGACTTCTCGTTGCCGCAGATCACGATCCGGCGGCTGTCGGGAAACCACTGGATCGGCTGTGCGTTCTCGATCGGTGCGATGTCGACGGTACGGGGCTCGCCCGCGCCCGTCGGGTAGACGACGATCCGGGGTGTCGGACTGAAGAGATACGCGAGGGCGTACTTGCCGTCTGGTGATAGATCGATCCCGTTGCCTTCGCCGAGACGAAGCGGCGGCGAGCCGTCGGTCTTTCGCAGCGAGACGGCATAGTTGCCACCGGCTGATTGATTGCCATCGGTGAACATCACCAGGGTTCCGTCGGCATTCAGCTTGGGCACCCACTCGGCGTCCATCCACGGAAGATCGATTTCCTTCTCCGCTCCCGGCCGCCGAACCCGGATACTGAATCGGTTGTCGGCGCTCAGCACCAGCCACCGTCCGTCGCGCCGCACGTCCAGCACGATCATGTTCACGGGACTCGGCATCGCAGGGCGCGCGATGGATCCTGGCGACGTCGCCACCTCGTGGATCTGATACAAGACGTTGACCCCCGCGCCAGCTGAGAAATACACGGACTGACCGTCTGGCCCCCATGCCAGCCCTTGCATGCCCCAGTATTCCCCTGCCAGCACGCGGACGCTGCCACCGCGCTCCCAGATCTTCACGAAGCCGCGGTCGTCGTATCGAACCGGATGCTCGAAGAACGCAACCTGACTGCCATCCGGCGATACGCGAAGATCGCTGAGATAACCGGGCGACCTGTGCAGGATCGTTCCGACCGGGTACTCGAGCAGGTCCTCGCTGTTGGTCACGCGAATGGCGGCGAGCGTCATGCCGTCAGGCGACCACTCCGCTTCGCGGACGTTCTCCAGCCACGGCCGCGGCGATCCGTCGAGCGTCATGCGTGCGAGCGTGCCCCTGAACACCCGTTGGTTGATAAAGGATGCGTCGGTCAGTACCGCGAGCTCGCCGCGCGACGACACCGACAGGAGGTGCGTACCGGGCGGGCCGATCTGCTGGGGTGTGGAAGCGCCGGCTCGCGCGACGAACAGGTCCGGCCTCAGCCCGCGCGGTGAGGAGCTGAAGACGATGGTCCCATCGTCGCCAACGAAACGGGCGGCCCAGATGATCTGCGGGTCGAACGTCCGCGGCGTGAACGTGACAGGTCCGGTGGGTGCTGTGGTAATCAGCGCGCGGGCGCCGAAGAAGCCGGCCGCAGCAGCGACGACGATCAGCGCGGCGGCCACTGGCCACGCGGCGCGGCGCTTGCGCGGCGCGGCCTCTACCGTCGCCGGCATCGAGCCCGACGAGGCGGTGAGCGCTTCGAGCGCGAAGCCGAGATCGCGTGCCGATTGAAAGCGCTCTGCCGGATCCTTCTCGAGGGCGCGGCGGACGATGCGGTCGATCGCCGGCGGCAGCGCCTGGTGAACGATCGAGAGCTCCGGCGGGTCCTCCTTCAAGATCGCGTTCATCGTCTCGACCGGCGATGGCCCGGTGAACGCACGCTTGCCCGAAAAGACTTCGTAGAGCACTGCGCCGAGCGAGAAGATGTCGGAGCGGTGATCCACCGACTCGCCGCGCACCTGCTCCGGCGACATGTAGCCGACGGTCCCGAGAACGGTGCCGGGTGTCGTCGGTGTGTAGGTGGCCGCGATTGTTCCGGCAGTCGCGGCGATCGGCGCCGCCGGTTTGGCCAGTCCGAAGTCGAGAATCTTGGCGCGGCCGTCGCGCGTGATGAAGACGTTCTCCGGCTTCAGGTCGCGATGCACCACGCCGCGCGCGTGAGCCGCGGCGAGCCCCGCGGCGATCTGTGCGCCGTAGTCGATCGCCTTGCGTGGCGCCAGCGGACCGTCAGCGAGCAGGTCGCGCAGCGTGCGGCCATCGAGCAGTTCCATCACCGCGTAGGCGACGGTGCCGTCCTGACCGAAATCGTGGATCGCAATGATGTTCGGGTGGGACAACGAGGCGACGGCACGCGCTTCGGTTTCGAACCGTCCGCGTGCGACCGCATCGTTCGCCAGCGCGTCGGGGATGATCTTGATCGCGACGTCGCGCTGCAGCCTCGTATCGCGGGCGCGATACACCTCGCCCATCCCGCCGGCACCGAGCAGGTCGAGGATCTCGTACGCGCCAATTCGACTGCCGGGCTGGGCCGCCATGCGGTGCGGCCATTATAGGTGTGAGCGCTCCGCCATCCTCCAGGCGCCATCACTTCGCGCCTGCGGCGTGTGCTTGCGTCGAGACTGTCTAGACAGTACTGTCCATGCGTGCACGACCCGCGCTCCTGCGGGTTCCCAGTTGCATGACGGAGGCTGAGTACACCATGGCGATAGGGATTTACTTCTCACCTGCCGCGATGTCCGCGGCGCAATACGACGAGTGCATCAAGCTGCTGCGAAAGGCTGGCGCCGGCAACCCGCCCGGCCGGGCGTACCACGCGTCGTTCGGGCCGAAGGACAAGCTGATGGTGTTCGACGTCTGGACATCACAGGCGGCCTTCGACAAGTTTGCCAAGACGCTGATGCCCGTTTTGCAACAAATCGGGCTGGATCCCGGTCAGCCAAGCGTGATGGAGATGCACAAAGTCATCGTCCCGTCGCCGAAAGTCGCGTCCGCCAAGAAGCGCGCGAAGACAACCCCAGCGCGGCGGCGAAAGCGTTAGCTACGGCGAAAGCGCTGTGAGCAATAGTTGTAAACTAGTTGTCAGCCGCCCCATCAGTTCTAAGACGATCTCAAAACACCCTCATTCACTTACAGAGCTCACGTTGGGGAACCGCGCCACGGCCCTGCGGCCTCGATGCGCGGCCAGTAAGCGACACAGTTTACGCGGCCAATTTCGGCCGCCTCTTCCGGAGGATACATATGCCTACCAAAGGTACGATCAAGCGCATCACTGACAAAGGCTTCGGCTTCATCGCCACGCCTGACGGCACCGAATATTTCTTTCACCAGTCCGCGTGCACGAGTACGCCATTCGATTCCATGCGCGAGGGGCAGACTGTGACGTTCACCATCGGCCAGGGGCCAAAAGGCCCGCGCGCTGAGAACGTCGTTCCGGCCTAACTGCTCAACAGTTGAACCCCGATAGCCTCGCAGGACATCGGGGTTGGAGTCCTTCGTTGTCGCGCCCAGAGCCGCCGAGGCCGGTTGTGCGCGCAGCCTGCGCGGTCGCGTTAGGCTAACGGCATGAGGATTCCGTGGCGCTTGGCGTTGAAGGCGATTCCCTGGAGCACGATCCTGGCGAATGCGCCGGCCATCTTGCGGTCGGCGAACGCGATGCTGTCGGAGACGAAGGTCCGCTCGGGTGCGGCCGCGTCTCGCAACGACGTTCAGGCGCTTGCCGATCGGATCGCGGTGCTGGAGCAACGCGACAGAGATACCGCGGAATTGGTCACGCGTATCTCCGCTCAGGTCGCGGCGCTGACCACGGCTGGCGAGGTGCTCGAGGCACGCGCCCGCTGGCTGCTCGCGATGGCCGTCGCGGCGTCGGTGACTTCTGTTCTGGCGTGCGGCATGGCACTGTTTGCTCGATAGTCATCGCCAGACCGCGGGCGAGCGATCCACCTCGCCCATTCCAACTAGCAGCTCCCGGGTGCTGGTGCTGTCTCGGAGTCATCGGAGGATTACACTACTCCTGCGTCACGCTCCGAAACTGCAGGGGTTGAGCTATGAGCGATTCCACCCAGACCGTACCGGGTGAATCCGATCCCAGGCAGGCCTTGAAGGCGGTCGCACTCCGCCTCGCCCGCGAACGCGTCACGGACGCGCGACCGCTTCGTGATGTGCTCAAAGTCGTCACCGAGATCGCCGCAGCCGCGCTGCAGGTGAAGCGTGTCAGCGTCTGGTTCTTCGTCGACGAACCTCGCTCGATTCGCTGCGACTATCTCTACCAACCCGATCGCGGCAATATCTACGAAGGCGCGATCCTCCACGCCCGCGATTTTCCAGTCTATTTCAGCGTGCTGGAGAGCTCGCGCGTCGTGCGATTCGTCGACCGGGGCGGCGATCCCATGTCGGAGGAATTCCGTACGTCGTATCTGTCGCCACTCGGAATCACGGCGATGCTCGACGCGCCGATTCTCCAAGGCGGCGACATCATCGGCATCGTCTGTCACGAGCACGTCGGCAGCGCCCGGGAATGGACCGATCCCGAATGCGAATTTGCGGCATCGGTCGGCGACATCGTCGCTCGTCTCTACGCGGAAGCCGAACGGCTGCGCGCCGAGAGCGCGCTCGAAGCGCAGCAGACACGTCTGGCGGAACTGCAGCAGTTTGGAGAGATGGGCCGGCTTGCTGCGGGCGTGGCGCACGACTTCAACAATGTGCTGAACGTGATCTACGCCTACGTCGACCTGATTGCTGACGCCGGCGGCGGCAACCCGGAGGTAAACCGGTTGGCGGCCGAGCTCGCCAGCGTCGCCGATCGCGGCCGTGAGCTGACCCACAAGCTGATGACGTTAGGGCGCGTCGACGTGCAACGTCCGCGCGTCGTCAGTCCCGCGGACGTCCTCAACGACTCGTTGCCCCTGCTCCGCGGCGCCGCCGGACCACGCGTGCGGGTCGAGACCCACGTTCCCCCGCACGTCAGCCGCATCTTCATCGATCCCGTTCAACTCGAGCGCGCTGTCGTCAATCTCGTCGTCAACGCCCGCGACGCGATGCCAGCCGGCGGCGTTGTGACCGTGGAGCTCCGAGAAGAAAGCGTGGGCCACAGCCCTGACCGCCAGAGCACCTTCGTCGCGCTCGAAGTGAGCGATACCGGAGTCGGCATGGACACAGAGACACGCGCGCGCATGTTCGAGACGTTTTTCAGCACGAAAGGCACGAAGGGACACGGCCTCGGCATGTCGATCGTCAACCAGATCATCACGCTGGCTGGCGGCTTCATTCAGGTCGACAGCTACCTGGGAAAAGGCACGAGCGTTCGCTTGTACTTGCCAAGCATCGCCTGAAGCCATTAGTGCCATTGTGCTATTCCACTAGTTCATTGACTCTGATACTTCTAGGCGCGTGCCAGGACGGTTCCGCATCGACCGCGCGAGCCCGCTTCCGGTCTACGTGCAGCTGGTCGAGCAGATCCGCCTGCTCATCCGCCGCGGCGCGCTGAGCGCGGGCGACCCGCTCCCGACCGTGCGCGAGCTCGCCGTCGCGCTCGGCATCAACGCGAACACGGTCACACGCGTGTATCGCGATCTCCAACAAGAGGGGCTGCTCCGGCTCGAGCGCGGCCTCGGAACCTTTGTCACATCGCAGCAGCGCCAGCCGACGCTCGTCGATCGCGACTATCAGCGCATCGTCAAGCGCACGAGGGAACTGGTCGCGCTCTGCCGGGAGTCGGGGATCACGGCGCGGGAGCTCGCGCAACTGGTTGACGGCGTCTGGAAGGAGGTCGATCGTGAAAGGTAGAGGGAATCCCATCGCCAATCTGATCATGCTCGTCACCGCCATCGTTGCGCTCGCCGTCTGGCTTGCCGGCGGCGCGGTGGCCGCGATCGCGATCTTCGCGTTCGGCATCTACGTCGGCCTGTCGCCGCGGCTGCTGAAGGAATGGGAGCGGGGTGTGCTCCTGCGACTCGGACGCTACAAGCGGGTGCTCGGTCCGGGCATCAACTGGACGTTCCCCGGCTTCGACCGGCTGGTCGCGACCGTGGACATGCGCATCCGCTCCACGCCTTTTCAGGCCGAGAAGACGCTGACAAAGGACACGGTACCCGTCAACGTCGATGCCGTGCTGTTCTGGGTGGTCACCGACGCCAGGAAGGCGATCGTCGAAGTCGAGCACTACGCCGCCACCGTGAGCTGGGCGGCCCAGACGACGCTCCGCGACGTGATTGGGCACACCGAGCTGGTGCGCATGATCTCGGACCGCGAGCAGGTCGATCACCAGTTGCAGGAGATCATCGACGCGAAGACCAGCGACTGGGGCATCACCGTGCAGTCGGTCGAGGTCCGCGACGTTCGGCTGCCCGCCATACTCGAGGACTCGATGAGCCGCAAGGCCCAGGCTGATCGCGAGCGCGAGGCGCGAATCATCCTCGCCCAGTCGGAGCTCGTGGTAGCCGACGAAATGCAGAAGGCGTCGGCGGTCTATCGCCGCGACCCGATTGCACTGCGGATTCGCGCGATGAACATGACCTACGAGTCGATCAAGGAGCGCGGCGCACTGATGGTCGTGCCGAGCGACATGGTCGGCTCGATGGGTGGGCTCGCCGCATTCGCTCCGGCGGCGTTCGAACAAAACACCCCGCGCCTCCCCGACAGCGCACCCGACGAGGCTGACACGTGATGGACCTCTGGGCCCTGCGCCGCCTCGTCAGTCAGCGGTCGCTGAAGTCATGCCGCCTCGAGTTCGAGGATCGGCCGCTCGAGGACGCGTCGCTCTTCCCGCTGTTTGACGAGGAAGGGCGAACTCGGATGGTGATGATCACGGCCGAGGAAAACGCGCGCATCATGCTCGCCGACTGGGCACCTGGCTTGTTCGTGCGCGACTGGCCGTGGCGAAATCGCCTGCGTCTGCGATTCACCGATCTCGACGACGCCTTGGTGTGGGACGAGGAACGCCTTGACGACCTGTGGCACTTCGATCCCTGGTGGGTGCTCGGCGAAGAGCGGTATCAGGGTCACGGCTCCGTGCCCGGCCTGCGGCGCACGAACATCCCCGGTTACGACTCGACGGTGTCCGACCTTGTCTTCAGTGCCGACCTGGAACGCGCCTCGTATGTGGTGAAGAAGGGGTCCGGTCACTCAGTGAAGGTCCGGCGGTTTACTGCCGACACGCTGGTGGCCATGGCCGGGCGCCGCCAAGCCACGCCCGAGCGGCCTCGCGCCACTGTTGCGGCCACCTGGCGGTTGCGGCCGCTCTGGCGCTTCCGGTAACGGGCTGCAGACGCGCTCCTCAGATCCTCGGATCTTCGCCCGCGTTCGATGCGCGCCAGATCCGGATGACAGCTGGCAGCGGCGTTCTACGCATAGGTGAGTAGCGGGTCGCCCCAACTCCCGCTCAGGAGACCGCCGCCATGACCGAATCCCCTCACGTACTCAGGCGATTGCTCGTCCTCGCGGCCGTCGCCGGACTCCTTCTCACGCCGATGGTGATCGCGGCACAGACACGGACGCCGGACCTCGTCAGCATCTACGTCGGCATGCCGTCGGATGCTGCAAAAACAGCCCTGCAGAAGCGCATGGCCCAGAGCACCCTTCAGCTCGATCCAGGCGGAGGGTTTACGCTGTTTGTCACCGACCCGATGAATCGGGACATGGTGCAGGTCTTCGTCACCGCCGAGCCCAACGACCCCGCGGTCTGGATGATCCGACGAGTGCAGAACTTCTCGGCGCAGAATCCGATGACGAAAGCCGCCCTGCTGACGGCGCTCCATGACAAGTACGGCAAGGAGTCGTTGACCGCGCGTAACGGATCATTCCTGTATTGGATCTTCGATCAGAGCGGCCGGCTGCTCACCGCCGCAGACCCTGGCCTGACGGCGTGCGACGGCAACATGTTCATCAACAACATCCGTCAGGGCCCGCCACCATCGCCGACGCCACTCCAGCCACTCTGTTTACACCCGGTTCTTCTCGGTCACCGCGATGCTCAACAGCAGCGCCGATGAGCAGCTCCTCCAGGCCTACTCGATCGAAATGGTCAACCTGCCCTACGCGCTTGTGGCCGCAACAGCCACCGGGAACGCCAGGAACTCCGAGGCCGAAAAGGCAAGGCAGAAAGTCATCGAGAAGGGCAATCGAAAACCGGACCTCTAGTTAGCTAAAACGTCGCACACACGGACGAACTCTCCCACAATACAGATTCCTGCTCGAATCGCTGTTTGTAAGCCGTCACGAGCTCGCCGAGGGTTGCGCGCGCCAAGACCGTGTCATCGTGGACGAGCAGCAGAACCTTGGCACGCTCGCGAGCGATGCGGCCGTCGGCGCGTCGCCATTGCCCCTGCGCTTCCCACACTGTGAGTCCGTCTGGAAATCGCGGCGTGACTTGCTGCCGAAGGAAGATGCGCCACTCGTCTTCGCTGACCCGGCCGCTTGGCCGTGTCATGCCGAAATAAAGCGTCGTGCGTACGTGAGCCGTG
>Ga0207428_10000752_pt1 | contig 37021 bp, 30 predicted proteins | sample RhiMethybrSRZTD1_FD_187600 | JGI IMG/M metagenome (GOLD analysis project Ga0207428, IMG submission 187600) | Populus rhizosphere microbial communities from Tennessee, USA - Rhizosphere MetaG P. TD hybrid SRZTD1 (SPAdes) (version 3) | ecosystem: Host-associated > Plants > Roots > Rhizosphere >...
GCGGCGAGCGGCTGCCATTGGGCCGCGGCGAGCGGCTGCCATTGGGCCGCGGCGAGCGGCTGCCATTGGGCCGCAGCGAACGGCTGCCATTGGGCCGCAGCGAACGGCTGCCATTAGGCACTGCCATGGATTCATCGTAGGCGGCGCCACAGTTGGCGGGAAATTAGGTGAATACGGCACCCTTAGTTCTGTGAGTGTGACTTCCCCACCTGAGCCTGACGAACCGGTGCTGGAGCGGCTGCGGCGCCAAGACACGCGCCTTGATCACTACGTTGACCGGTATGCCGAGCGTGCGCACGGCATGACGGCGTCGGCAATTCGCGCCCTGTTCGCCGTGGCCAACCGCCCCGAAGTCGTCTCACTCGCGGGCGGCATGCCCAACATCACCGATCTTCCGCTGGATGTGGTCGGTTCGCTCCTTAACGAACTGGTCCTCACCGACGGAAGGCGCGCCATGCAGTACGGCTCGGGTCAGGGCGAGCCTGCGATCCGGGAAGCCATTTGCGAAGTAATGCGGCTGGAGAACATCTCGGCCCATCCAGACGATGTGATGGTTTCAGTTGGTTCGCAGCAAGGCCTTGATCTTCTGACCCGAATCTTCTGTAACCCGGGCGACGTAGTGCTCTGCGAGGCACCCAGCTACGTCGGGGCACTGGGGGTCTTTCGCTCCTATCAGTGCGACGTCGTTCACGTCGCGATGGATGATCAAGGGCTGAATCCGACTGCGCTCGCCGATGCGCTCAGGGCGCTGCGGCGAGCGGGGCGGACCGTCAAGTTCCTTTACACCATTCCGAACTACCACAATCCTGCCGGTGTCACCCAGACGCTGGATCGACGGCTGGAGCTACTGCACCTCGCCGAACGGGCGGATCTGCTGGTGGTCGAGGACAACCCGTACGGGCTGCTCGGCTTCGATGGCGAGCCCATTCCTGCCCTGCGGTCGTTGAACGAAGACCAAGTGATCTACCTCGGCTCGTTCTCCAAGACATTCGCCCCGGGCTTCCGAGTCGGTTGGGTACTTGCCCCCCACGCCGTACGCGAGAAGCTGGTGCTGGCCCAAGAAGCCGCAACGCTGTGCCCACCGGTCTTCTCCCAGTTCGCGGTCACGGCGTACCTGGCGAATCACGACTGGCGTGGGCAGATCAAGGTCTTCCGCGAGATGTACCGGGAGCGACGCGACGCGATGGTTGCCGGGCTGACCAGTCACATGCCGACCGGCACCACCTGGACATATCCGGAAGGCGGTTTCTTCGTCTGGTTGACGCTGCCGCCGGGGATCGATTCGCACGCCATGCTGCCCCGGGCAGTCACTGCTCGCGTCGCGTACGTGCCGGGAACGGCGTTCTATGCGGATGGTTTCGGCAGCAGACATATGCGACTGTCGTACTGTTTCCCCACGCCACAGCGCATCATCGAAGGCACCCGCCGACTCGGTGAGGTGCTGGAGTACGAGGCGAGAATGCTCGAGATCTTCGGTACCGCCGTCGAACCTGAGAGCGGTCGCCGCGCCCTCGGACCCCGTGAGGCACCTGGGCCCAACCAGGCATGATGATCATGGAGTCTGACCGGAAGTTGATCTTGTTCGATGTTGATCATGAAGTGTTGATCATGAAAGAAGGAGTTGGGTGGCCGACAACGGATACCTGCAAACGGTGATCGTGCTTTCGGGGGGTCTGTCACACGAACGCGATGTCTCGCTGCGCTCCGGCCGACGAGTGAGCCAGGCCCTGCGCTCTCGGGGAATCGAGGTCGTCGAGTCCGACGTTGATTCCAACCTGCTGTCACAGCTGGCCGAGCACACCGGATCGGTTGCTTTTCCGTTGCTGCATGGGGAAGCGGGCGAGGATGGCGCGCTACGTGAGGTGTTCGAGCTGCTGGGCGTGCCCTTCGTCGGCTCGGTCGGCGCGGCCTGTCGGGTGGCATTCGACAAGTCGATTGCGACGACGGTCGTTGGCGCCGCTGGCATTCGAACGCCAACTCAGGTGGCACTGCCACACGAGACCTTCCGCGAGCTGGGAGCACGCGTACTCGTTGACGCGCTCGGCGATCAGCTCGGGTTCCCCATGATGATCAAACCCTCGCGCTGCGGCTCCGCGCTTGGCTGCAGCAAGGTCGCGCGGGCTGATGAGCTGCCGGCAGCCATGGTCGGCGCGTACGCGTACGGCTCAGTTGCAGTGATCGAGGAGTTCGTCGCAGGAACCGAGGTCACCGTCGCCATCGTGGATCGTGGGAACGGTTCGATTGCCCTTCCTGCGGTGGAGATTCGACCAGAATCCGGCGTCTATGACTACGCCGCCCGCTACACCGCCGGCGCCACCCGATTTCTCTGTCCGGCTGAGGTCGAGTCCGATGTGGCCGATGCTTGCGCAGACGTCGCGCTGCGAGTACACGGGGCGCTCGGTCTTCGCGATCTGTCGCGTACCGACCTCATCATCACCCCAGACGGCGAGCCGGTCTTCCTGGAAGTCAACGTTGCCCCCGGCATGACCGAAACCTCGGCGGTGCCGCTGGCGATCGAGACAGCCGGCTGGAGCCTGGGGAAGATGTGCGCCGACCTCGTTCGTGCGGCCGCCGCACGCGGTGGTCGCACCAGGGCGATCTCGCTGGCGGCGCCGTAACCATTGATGACCCGGTTGAGGCAAGTCCTGGTCATCGCCTTTGGCATCGGCTTGGCGGCAGTCATGGTGGTTCTCGGTTTCTGGCAGCTGGAGGTTTACCACCACCAGGGTGCAGCGGCAGCTGCGCGCCGGGCGTCGGCACCGCCAGTCACGCTGAGCTCGGTGGCTCGCCCTGGAGAATCCGCCAGTGCGGGATACGGACGCTCTGTGGCGTTCGAGGGCAGCTACGATCCGACGTTGCAGTTGCTGGTGCCTGTGGAAGACGAAGTGGGGCAGTTCCGGGTGCTCACCGGGCTCCGGCAAGCCGACGGCACTGTGGTGGCAGTCGTGCGCGGAGTGGTCTCCGAGCCAGCCGCTCCGCCACCGCCCAGCGGCCCGGTTCAGCAGGTCGGTGTACTACTGCCCACCGAGGAGTACGTGCCCCAGACCAATCTCGCGAGCGGTCAAATGGCCTCCGTACGCCTGCCGGCCCTTGCACAACAGTGGCCAGGCCCGCTGCTGGATGGCTGGGTCAACTTGTCGAGTTCGGACGCCACCGGCCAAGGACTGACACCGGCCCTGCTGCGGTTGCCGGAGTCGCCGGGCCGGCTGCGTAATGGCGCGTACGTCGGGCAGTGGTGGCTGTTCGCCGCGTTTACCTTGTTTATGGCGTTTCGGATAGCACGCGATATTGGCCTTGACGAGGCAGAGGTGGCGGAGATCACACCAGAGCGCCCGAGCGAGTCGGCATAGGCTTCAGCCCATGCGCAACGCGTGGATCCGTTACCGGATCATGGCCTGGCTCGTTGGCACCCTACTTGTCGTTCTGGTGTGCATCGGACTGCCGCTGAAGTACCTCGGCGGCGACGAGACGGTCGTGCTGTGGACCGCAATCCCGCACGGCTATCTCTACATGATCTTGCTGATCACCGCGGTTGACCTGGGCCTGCGTGCGAAGTGGAGTTGGAAGCGGCTGATCTTGATCGCGTTGGCCGGCACGGTGCCCTTTCTGTCCTTCGTGGCCGAGCGCTCCGCAACCAAGGACATCAGGAGAAAGCTTGCGGCTCAGTCCGCGGCCGCTGCGGCTGCGGCTACCTCCTCTTGAATGTCGCTTTGTCGATATTGTTCGGCCGACTCTGCCTAGGGTTGCATCAACGCCACAATGCGCTCCAAGTCGTCGATCGTGGCGAACTCGATGATGATCTTCCCCTTGGTTCTGCCCAGTTCGACTTTCACCCGAGTCTCGAAATGGTCGGAAAGTCGATCGGCAAGGTCCTTCGCCTTTGGCGCAACGATCTTGGGCTGATGCCGTTGCCGGCGAACGCGCTCCCGATGGTCGCCCAGGGTCACCAGTTCCTCGACAGCGCGAACGGATAGGCCCTCAGCGACAACCCGCTGGGCGAGGCGCTCCTGACCGGCCGGGTCGTCGATGGCCAGCAGAGCCTTGGCGTGCCCGGCACTGATCACACCAGCAGCGACGCGCCGCTGAACGGTCGGCGGCAACCGGAGCAGCCGGATGGTGTTGGAGATCTGTGGGCGGGAGCGTTTGATGCGTCCGGCGAGCTCCTCCTGAGTGCAGCCGAAGTCTTCGAGCATTTGTTGGTACGCCGCCGCCTCTTCAAGGGGATTGAGCTGGGCGCGGTGCAGGTTTTCCAGTAGCGCATCGCGGAGCAGATCATGATCAGCTGTCTCACGAACGATCGCCGGAACCATGTCGACGCCCGCGTGCTGTGCAGCCCGCCAGCGGCGTTCGCCCATGACGAGCTCGAATCTTGAGCCACCCAGCGGCCGAACCACGATCGGCTGCAGCATGCCGACCTCGCGAATGGATTCAACAAGCTCGCTCATCGCGTCCTCGTCGAAGACAGTTCGGGGCTGGCGAGGATTGGGCGAAATGGAGTCCACTGGAAGATCGGTGAAGTAGGAACCCTCGGGGACCGGCGCCAGGGGAGGGACCTCGGAGTCTCCGTTGGGTGAGGCTGAGATGGGCTGCGGCTCGGTTCGCTGGAACAGCTCACCCAATCCCCGGCCCAGGCCGCGGCGCTCGGTACGAATGTTCATGCGCTCTCCTCTGTCGCCCTTCGGGCGATCTCTTGTGCAGCTTCAAGGTATGAAAGGGCTCCCACCGAGCTCGGCTGGTAGGTCAGCACGGTTTGCCCGTAGCTGGGCGCCTCCGAGATGCGGACCGACCGCGGTATCACCGTCGGGAGGGTCTCGGCTCGGAAATGCTGCCGAACCTCATCGGCGACCTGAGCGGCAAGCTTGGTGCGCCCGTCGAACATGGTGAGTATTACCGTGCTGAGCCGCAGGTCGTCATTGAGCTCGCCCTTGACTAGCTCGATGGTTCGCAAGAGCTGCGTCACGCCCTCGAGGGCGTAGTACTCGCACTGAATAGGAACCAGGATCTCGTTGGCGGCAACCAGCGCGTTGACTGTGAGGAGGCCGAGGGACGGCGGGCAGTCCAGGAAGACATAGTCGACGTGATGGTCGGTGAGATACGCGCGCACGGATCGACGAAGCCGGCTCTCGCGGGCGACGATGGAAACCAGTTCGATCTCTGCGCCCGCCAGGTCGATCGTTGAGGGGAGAACCTTCAGGTTGGGCGCCTCGGGGGAGTCGACTACGTGATCAGCTAGCGCGGCGCCGGACATGAGCACCTCGTACGTCCCTGGAGTGCCTGGTGGATGCTCGACTCCAAGCGCGGTAGTCGCGTTGCCTTGCGGGTCGAGATCGACAACGAGCACAGCGAGTCCGCCAAGCGCGAGTGCGGCGGCCAGGTTCACACTCGTCGTGGTCTTGCCGACGCCGCCCTTCTGGTTTGCGACGACGAAGATGCGGGTGTGTGCTGGCGCTGGCAGTGAACCGGTCGCAAGCCGCTCAGTTGTGGAAGTCGCGGGCGGATCATCCTCGACCGCCGCAGGCGGAGCGAACTCGTCTTCGTCAAAACGTGCCCGTCGCGGACCTGCTGGAACCTCGATGGATCGTTTGGGCGGCGACGCAGCGAGGGGTCCGCTGGATAGCGTGAGCTTGCCAGCTACCCGCTGCGGCCAATCAAGCGTTTCACGTGGAACATTGGGCCAGCCGATCCGTGGATCGACCTGGACATCCAGCGGCCAGCCAAGCCCCGGCGTGACCCGAAATACCGCATCCGGCGGTGCAATCATGCAGATCCCTTCCAGACCGTTCCGCCAAAAAGGTAGCAATCGGGAAGCCGCCGAGTCGGGCGCCGCGCCAAAATGTGCCCTGAGCTTGTCGAAAGCCGGATCTAGGCTTCGGCAGGCTTAGTCCCCATCCCGCTCTGGCACAGGAGCGACTGAAGCCGCACTACTGTTGCGGGCTCCGCATCCGGATGCGCTCGCACCAGCAGCACCTCGGCATCGAGACTCGCCGCGGCCAATTGCCGCTCGGCCGCGGCCACTTCGTCGGCCGCGGAGCTGCCCTTGAGCGCCAGGATCACTCCGTCAACAGCTCGCAGCGGATTGCACCAGCCGACTAACCGGTCCAGGGGAGCGAGCGCCCGTGCCGTCACGACGTCGTAACGGCGATCATGATCCTCGGCGCGGGATCGAATCACCTCGACTCGATCGGCGAGTCCGAGCTCAGCCACTGTCTGATTCAAGAATGTCGATCGGCGGAGCAGCGGCTCGATCAAGGTCATACGAACGTCCGGCCGCAACAGCGCGAGGGGAATACCAGGCAAGCCAGCGCCGCTGCCGACGTCGGCCACGACGCTGCCGGACCCGACCAGTCCGCTTAATGCCGCGCTATTGAGAATGTGGCGATCCCAGAGCCGCTCAGCCTCACGCGGACCGAGCACCCCCCACTCGATGCCGGTCGACCCAAGAATGTCGACATATCTATGTAGAGATGGAAAACCGGCGCCATATACCTCTCGAGCGATCTCTACCGGTTGAGGCAGATGATCGGGGATCACGAAGACGAGAAGGCGTCAGCCAGCACGTCGAGACCTTCGTTCAGCAGCTCGTCGCTGATGGCCAGAGGGGGCAAGAAGCGCAGCACATTCCCGTAAGTACCGCACGTCAGCACGATCACGCCCTGTTTCCGAGCAGCATTCGCCACGCCGGCAGCCAATGTTGGGTCCGGCTCAGAGCTGTCTTGTTGAACCAGCTCGATGGCGATCATCGCGCCGCGTCCCCGGACATCGCCGATGCGGCTGTCGTCGGCCTGCATGCGGTGCAGTCGGGTGAGCATGATCCGTTCGATTTCTCCGGCGCGCGCCACGAGATTGTCTGCCTCGATCGTCTCCATTGCGGCGAGCGCTGCCGCGCAGGCGACCGGGTTGCCGCCGTACGTCCCACCCAGACCGCCTACGTGGGCCGCATCCATGATCTCGACACGGCCGGTGACGGCCGCCAGCGGCAGCCCGCCGGCGATTCCCTTGGCCGTCACGATCAAGTCGGGCACGACCTCGAACAGCTCGGAGGCAAACATGGCGCCGGTTCGCGCGAATCCGGTCTGAATCTCGTCGGCAATGAAGACCACGTCGTTGGTACGACACCATTCGGCTAGTGCCGGCAGGAATCCGTCAGCCGGAACGATGAACCCACCTTCTCCCTGGATCGGTTCGATGATCACCGCGGCCAGGTTGGCCGGCCCGATCTGCTGGTCCATCAGATCGGTGGCGCGCCGGGCCGCGAGCTCGCCGTCCATCAGTTTGTCGTCGCGATAGGGATAGGACAGTGGGGCCCGGTAGACCTCCGGGGCGAAAGGCCCGAAACCGTGCTTGTACGGCATGCTCTTCGCGGTCAGCGCCATGGCGAGGTTGGTACGACCGTGGTAGGCGTGATCAAAAGCGACGACCGCCTGCTTCTTGGTGTACGCGCGAGCGATCTTCACCGCGTTTTCCACCGCTTCAGCTCCGGAGTTGAACAGGGCGCTGCGCTTCTCGTGGTCGCCCGGGGTGAGCCGTGCGAGCTGCTCGCAGACCGCGACATAGCCCTCGTACGGGGTAATCATGAAGCAGGTGTGGGTGAAGAGTTGCACCTGATCCCGCACTGCCGCCACCACCCGAGGCGCGCTGTTGCCGATCGTTGTCACGGCAATTCCCGACCCGAAATCGATCAAGCTGTTGCCGTCGACATCAACGACCACGCCGCCGCCGGCCCCTACAGCAAACACCGGCATCGTCGTACCGACGCCGCGCGCAACAGCGCCGCTCTTCCTTGCCATCAATTCGATTGAGCGCGGTCCCGGGATCTCGGTCTTCAGGATGCGGCGCTGCTCCAGTTCAGCCATGCGGGCATTCTCCACCATGGGATCTGTCGGCCAAGATCAGCCCTTGACAGGCGGAACGTTCAGCAGTAACCAGTAGCGTTCTGCGACGTCGCCACAGGCTTTCACAGTCCGACGGCTCATGGATCCTCGAGGACGTCCGGAACCAGATCCGGGCCGACGGCAAACAGATCAGGCGGGGAGTACGACGACGTGACGGTCGGGTTCTTCTCCCTCAGATTCACTCGTCAGGCCGGCAGCGGCGACCGCATCGTGTACGACCTTGCGCTCGAAGGGATTCATCGGCGCCAGCGGCACCGGCTCGTGCGACTCGCGGGCCTCTCCGACCGCATTCGCGGCGAGCTGCATCAGTTCTTTACGCCGCTGATCGCGATATCCGGCTATGTCCAGCATGAGCCGGCTGCGCTCGCCGGTTTCGGTCATGACCGCCAGTCGGGTCAGCTCCTGCAGCGCATCGAGGACCTCACCGTGTGCACCGACCAAAATATGGGAATCGCTGACGATCGACACATGGGCCCGGTCGCCCTCGATGTAGGTGTCGATATCCCCATCGAGGTCGGCAATGTCGAGCAGCTCCTCGAGATAGTCGGCGGCAACCTCGGCCTCTAGGTCGAGCGGGCTTTCCGCGCTGGACTCGGCTTCCGCCAGGTCCGGCTCGACATCATCGCGCTCGGTTTGCGGCTCGTCGGCCACCTCATCCCCCTCCGTACTCTGTTCAGATTTCAGCGCTTACGCTGGGCGCGCGGTTGCTTCTTTGGTTGCGGCCGTGGCTGTTGCCGAGCCACCTTGCTTGGAGTCTTCTGACCGTTGGTGTTGGGAGACGCCGCCTCGGGCGCCGGCTCGGGGTCGGCCACAGCAGCCAGCGCGACGTCCGCCTCGCCCTTGGACTTGCGCCGTACCTCCCAGGCGTCGTACGCGGGGGTACCCGGTGCCGGGTTACGGCGTATCACATAGAACTGCTGTCCCATGGTCCACAGGTTCGAAGTGAACCAGTAGATCAAGACCCCGACCGGAAAATTGATGCCGCCGATCGCGAAAACCAGCGGGAAGACATACAGCATGATCTTCTGCTGCTGCGCGAACGGACCACTCAACGCCTCGGGCGGCATGTTCTTGCGCATCAGCTGCAACTGCGTGATGAATAAGGTGACCGTCATGGCGATGATCAGCACCAAGGTGACGACGTGCACGCTGGTGATGCCGTTGGCGAAACCGACCTTGAGGAAGGTGTCGGAGATCCGAGCGCCGAAGATCGTTGCCTGGTTCAGCGAAGTCAGCAGGTCAGGATTGACCACAAGCCAGTGGCCGCGGGGAATGCCGCGCGCCGCGCCGTCGAGCACTCGGAACAGCGCCAGGAAGATAGGAATCTGGAGCAGCAACGGCAAGCATGACGCCAGCGGATTCGCATTGTTCTCTCGGTACAGCTTCATGGTCTCCTGACCGAGCTTCTCTCGGTCGTGACCATGCTTCTTCTGCAACTCCCGGACCTTGGGCTGCAGCAGCTGCATATTGCGTGAGGACTTGATTTGCTTGACGAACAGCGGGATCAACGCGATTCGGATGACAACGGTGAGGAACATGATGGACAGCACCCATGTCCAGCCGTTGTCGGCGCCGAGCATGGGCGAAAAGAGGGAGTGCGCCAGCACGAGGATGCCTGAGACCACCCAGTAGAGCGGCTGCATGATCGCGCTACCGACGGCGATGAAAGGGTCCCAGATCGACATCGGTATCAGCAGTAGTTCCATCAACTCACACCTCGTTGTGGCGCCAGCTCGGCATCCTCACCCATTCTTCCTGTATGCAGCGCCTGCTCACGCATCTCTTCCTCGAATTCAGGGGTTCCCGGTACGGGGTCATACCCACCTCGAGCCCAGGGATGGCAGCGCAGCAGCCGCCGAAGCGCCAGCCAACTGCCACGCGCTGCACCATGTACCTCTACCGCACGCAGGGCGTATGCCGAACAGCTGGGGTAGTAACGGCATACGTTGCCGTACAGGGGGCTGATCACCAACCGGTAGAGCTTGAGCAGGCCGATCAACACGTACTTCATCGCGCAACGCCGTTCCGGTTGCGCTCGGACGCAGTTAACCGAGACAGCGCGTCATGCCACGCGGATGCAAGATCCGTCGATACTTCCATGGGATCGGTCGCCGCTCGCGGCAGCGCACGCACCACAATTCCGATTTTTTCTGGTCCAATTTTCTCCGGTCCAACTTTTTCTGGGCCAATCGCGGCAGCCGTTTCCGCCACATGAGCAACTGCGAGGTGTCGCAAGCGGCGCTTGACCCGGTTGCGCGTCACAGCGTTCCCCACAGCGCCACTGACGACGAAGCCAATGCGCGGACCGGAGCGCCCAGGATCATTCCTATTCAACGCATCCTCGTTCGACGCATCGTCGTCAGGAATCCGCGCGGCATGAACGACAAGCGTGGGCCGACTCGCGCGAACCCCGCGCCTAGTCGAGCGCTGAAAGTCCTTCGACCTGCGCATCCTCAACAATCGCGGCAACACTGGATATTCGAGCCGTCAGGCGGACAGTCGGGCGCGGCCCTTGCGACGCCGGGCCGAAATGATCGAGCGGCCGGCGCGGGTCCGCATCCGCAGGCGGAATCCATGGGTACGGCTGCGACGCCGATTACTCGGCTGGAACGTGCGCTTGGTCACGGGAAAACTCCCAAACCTTCGGAGTGGTCGACAATTCAGGTACGGTGCTCACACGGCACGCATCGCAGGCGGGGCGAGCAGGTGGCAGCGGCCGCTATGGAAGCGACCTTCTAACGGTACGGGGCACCGCCAAACCGGTCAAACTGATGCAAGCAGGCCGATGCAAGCCTGGCCAGCGCGACTTGGGGGGATTAAACGGATGTTGGGCCTCGATGTCCAGCGGACACGCCGAAGAGCATGGCGAATATCGCAGACTCGCTTGCACGGCGACTCTGCGATTGCTAGCGTCGCGCTTCGCCTCTCAGTTTCCACTCAGCTACCGCACCCGGCGGTAGGCAGGAGTGGGGGGTGCATTTATGCACACTCTGTGGATATCTGTGTGGAAGCAGCAGAGGTCAACATCCCCCGAGTACCGACGCCGCAGCGCGAAGGTGCAGACAACAGCAGATCTTTGCTGCGCGTATCCGGATTGAGGTCGGACGCAACAAGATTGCGGAGTCACCAGTGAGCGAACCTTCTGAGAGCGCTGCCGAATCCACAAGTCTGGCCTGGGACCATCTTTATTCGTCCTCATCGCCAGGCTTGCGTCGCTGGCTTACCACGGGCCAGCCGGTTGCGCTGCATCAGGACATGTTGATGGTCGCCGTGCCCAACATCTTTACGCGCAACCAATTGGAGAACCGCTTCCGTCCCGACATCGAGAGCCTGCTTTCCGGTTACTTCGGTCGCAATATCCAACTAGCCGTGATTGTTGACGAGTCCCTGAAGCCCGCCGAAGAATCCATTGGCGATGAGCCAACCTACGACGACGCGCCCGGACAGAGTCGGCCGACGCAGTTCGGCGACGCGGGGGCCAATCGCCATGACTATCCTCGCGAGGGCTACCGGGAAAACGGGTACAGCCAACAAGCCTTTGGAAACCAAGGTTTCCCAAGCGAGGAACAGTACGGTCAGCACCACTTTCGCGGCGATACCGGGTCGCAGCCGCCGCCCGCGCGGTCGGATATTCCCAATGTCGAGTCGCCATACCGAGATCGCGATGCTTATGGAGATGTCGAGGGATTCGGGTCGCGGCGTGACAAGGACTCGCGCCTCAACCCCAAGTACTCCTTTGAGACCTTCGTCATCGGTGGGTCGAACCGCTTCGCCCATGCGGCTGCTATCGCCGTGGCAGAAAATCCGGGCAAGTCGTACAACCCACTCACCATCTATGGAGACTCAGGCCTCGGCAAGACGCATCTGCTGCATGCACTGGGGCACTACGTCCGCAACTATTTCGACCGGGTTCGCGTTCGCTATGTCTCCACAGAAGAACTGACCAACGACTTCATCAACGCGATCAGCCAGAACCGGGGAGCCGACTTCCGGCGACGGTATCGCGACGTGGACGTGCTACTGATCGACGACATCCAGTTCCTGGAAGGCAAGGAACAGACTCAAGAAGAGTTCTTCCATACCTTTAATACCCTGCACAATGCGCAGAAGCAGATCGTGATGACGTCCGATCGTCCACCGAAACTCCTGGAGAACCTGGAGCCGCGGCTGCGCAGCCGGTTCGGTTGGGGATTGATCACCGATGTCCAGCCTCCGGACTTGGAAACCAGAATCGCAATCTTGCGCAAGAAGGCCGCGCAAGAGCGTCTGGTGGCGGGACCAGAGGTGCTGGAGTTCATCGCGAGCCGGATTCAGACCAATATCCGCGAGCTAGAAGGTGCGCTGATCCGCGTTACCGCCTTTGCGAGTCTTAATCGCCAACAGGTGGATTTGTCGCTGGCCGAAATCGTGCTGAAGGACCTCATTCCCGAGGGCGGCGAGGCGCAGATCACCACCGGGATGATCATGGCTCAGACGGCGTCCTACTTCGACATCACGATCGATGATCTTTGCGGGCAGAGCCGAACCCATGTGCTGGTGACCGCGCGTCAGATCGCGATGTACCTGTGCCGCGAGCTGACCGATCTGTCACTGCCCAAGATCGGACAGCAATTCGGCGGGCGTGACCATACGACAGTCATGCACGCAGATCGCAAGATCCGAACCCTGATGGCTGAGCGCCGCAGCGTTTTCAACCAGGTCACCGAGCTGACCAACCGGATCAAGCAGCAAGCCACTGGTCGCTGACCCTGATCATTGCGTTCGCAGCACCTGTGATCATGGCTGTTGCTGCGATCCGATCTTGACCTCATCGCTGACTCTGACCATGATCACTCAGGTTGTTCTCAGGTAGAGTGAATCCTTAGCACACAAGTGGGGACAACGTTGTGGAAAACGCTGATCACCTGTCCCGCCTCCTGGGGATGCTGAGGGGAAGAGCGTGTTGAGCCGACAGTTGATCCCAAGATCCTCCCCGTGTGATTTTCTTTTCTACACAGGGCTATACGCAGCGCTGAATCCGATCTGACTGGGCAAAAGAGACGTTGTCCACAGCATCCACAGCAGCTACGACTACGACCATGAGATACATAAGGTGAAGAGGGTCTAAGTCTGCCTGGTTGAGCCCTGTGAAAAGAGGCGCGCGGCGCAAGCCCCACCCATGAAGGAGGAACGGTGAGCTTTCTGCGCAAGTGGTTCGGCCGCGAGGAACCGGAGGACGTCCCCGTCACCCTCGATGTCGAGATCCGCAAGAAACAACTGCTTCGCCTGGAACGTGCGCTCGATGCGCTGGCTGCCGAGATGCGCAACGATCACACCATGAACGATCCGGCGTGGCGGGAGCGGGTCAACGAATACAGCCGGCTCGCTGGCGACGCGATGAACCTGCGACGCGGCGAGCTAACGCGGGAGAACGTACTGGACCTGGTGTTCGAGATCCGGCCGCTTTTCACCGGGCCGATTCCGGACGGTATGGAGAAGTGCGGGCCGCTTCAGGACGAGGTGATGGCGGCGGCAGAAGACCTTCGCGAGCTACTACCTGGGGAGAAGGGGTCGAAGTAGCCGGATGGATCGGCCTGCATGGGTATCATCACCCGTGCCCGTCGCTGAGGGGACAGAGGAGGTAGCGTGAAAATCCGACTCGAGCGCGACGTCTTGGCGGAGGCCGTGCAATGGGCGGCACGCAGCCTCCCGCTACGGCCGAGTGTGCCGATCTTGGCCGGTCTGCTCGTACGTGCCGAGTCGGAGGGTGTCACGTTCTCCAGCTTCGATTACGAGACCTCAGCTCAGATCCATGTCAAAGCTGCGGTGGCCGACGAAGGTCAGGCTTTGGTCTCGGGACGGCTGCTAGCTGACATTTCTCGTAGCCTGCCGGCCAAGCCGGTGGACATCACCGCAGACGACAACAAGATGGAGTTGATCTGCGGCAGCGCCCGATTCACGCTGCAGACCCTGCCAGTCGCTGACTATCCCTCACTTCCCGCGATGCCTGAGGCCACCGGTACCGTGCCCAGCGCGGCGTTCGCGCAAGCCGTCGCCCAAGTCGTGGTTGCTGCCGGCCGTGATGAACTGCTGCCGGTTTTTACCGGCGTCCGCGTCGAGATCGACGACGACACCATCTCGCTGCTCGCCACCGACCGGTACCGGATGGCGCTCAAGGAACTGAACTGGAACCCCAGCAGACCGCAAGTCTCTGCCACGGCGCTGGTTCCGGCCAGAGTGCTCAGCGATACGTCACGCTCGATGACCGCTGGCGAGGAAGTAACGCTGAGCCTCTCCGATGGCGGTGTCGGCGACGGGATCATCGGGTTCCAGGGCCACGGTCCGGCGGGGGAGCGCCAGACCACCACCCGGCTCCTGGACGGAGAGTTCCCCAAGGTCCGGCACATCATGGACACGCCGGCTCTGATGAACGTCCGGGTCAGCACTGCCGAAGCCATCGCGGCCGCAAAACGTGTCGCCCTGGTTGCGGAGCGCAACACCTCCCTGCGGATGCTCATGAGTGACGGCTTTGTCACCCTGGAAGCCGCAACCGGTGATCAAGCTCAGGCATCAGAAGCGATCGAGGCGACGATTGACCAGCCTGGTGGGGGTGATCCGGCGGTCATCGCGGCGGGTTTCAATCCGAACTACCTGCTGGATGCGCTGGGAGCGTTCGATACCCCGTATGTGAACTTCGCATTTACAGCACCGAGCAAGCCTTGCCAGCTCACCGGCCTGGCCGATCTGGACAGCACTCCGCTGACCGATTATCGTCACGTGATCATGCTGATGCGCCTGCCAAGTTGATTGTTCCGCTCGCTGTGCTCGCTCCGCGCGGATCGCGCTTGGCACGCCGCCTAGTTCGTCGTCAGTCGGGGCCGAAAAGCATGTCCCCTCGCTCCTTCTCACCACGGCGGCGCGCGATCCGAGTTGCGGATTGGCTTGCTGATTGCCGTCGTTGTGTGCGTCGCGAGTCGGACCTATCGGGCGCTGATCAACCTCTGTTATGTTGACGAAACCATCGAGCTTAAGGGGTTTCCATGCAGCTGGGAATGGTCGGTCTGGGTCGGATGGGCGCCAACATTGTTCGTCGGTTGATGCGCGATGGGCATGAGTGCGTCGTTTTCGACGTGAATCCCGATTCGATCAAGCAACTCGAAGGCGAGGGAGCGACCGGCGGCTTCACGCTTCAGGAGTTTGTCGCCAAGCTGCAGCAGCCTCGCGCGGTCTGGGTGATGATCCCTGCCGGAATCACCGGCAAGATGGTCGAGGAGTTGGCCGGATTGCTCGATGAGGGCGACATCATTATTGACGGCGGCAACTCGAACTACCGCGATGATGTCCGCCGCGCCGCCAAGCTTCGCGGGCAGGGTCTGCATTACGTCGACATCGGCACCAGCGGTGGCGTATTCGGTTTGGAGCGCGGCTACTGCCTGATGGTGGGCGGCGACGACGAAGCAGTCAAGATCATCGACCCGATCCTGAAGACGGTCGCTCCGGGCGTCGGTGACATTGCGCGTACGCCGGGCCGATCCGGCGAGCTGGCCCCAGAGGAACAGGGCTACCTGCACTGTGGGTCGTCCGGCGCGGGCCACTTCGTCAAGATGGTGCACAACGGCATCGAGTACGGGATCATGGCAGCCTTTGCCGAAGGCCTCAACATCTTGGAAAACGCCGATGTCGGAATCGAGGCGGGAGAACACTCGGCCGAGGTTGCGCCGATGGAGGAGCCGGAGTTCTACCAGTTCCAGATCGACACGGCCAAGGTCGCTGAGCTCTGGCGTCGCGGATCGGTGATCTCCTCTTGGTTGCTCGATCTAACGGCTGCCGCGTTGCAGGCCAACCCCAGCCTCGGTGGCCTGGCCGGCCGAGTGTCGGATTCGGGCGAGGGTCGCTGGACGGTGAAAGCCGCTGTCGATATCGGCGTACCGGCGCCGGTGCTCGCAGCCTCGCTGTTCGAGCGCTTCGCCTCCCGTGACGCGGACCACTTCGCCAATCAGGTGCTTTCGGCCATGCGACAGCAGTTCGGTGGCCACCAAGAGCTTCCCGCCGGCAGCGAGCTCGAGGCGGGAGGCGAGAAAGCGGACAAGGTCGGCGCTCCGAGCAGCTGAGCCTGCGCAAATACCGGCGGTAGGGTGTCGGCGTTTTATTCGCCAATTGCTGCGCGCAGTTGCTCCAGCATGCTTTTCTCGCCTTCACTGACCTGTACAGCGCCGATGCCCAGGAAGCCGCCTTCCTTAGCGGCGTCCGCTGCAGCCTGGGCGGTGGTGAGCAGCCATTGCTTGAACGCAACAGTCTCCTCGGCGGTCGCCTTTGAACTCACGATGGCAGTTACGGCGCCGAGCTCTTCGACCATCTGTTGACGTGGATCGGAGCCTTGCGTCGGTTTGAAGTCGGTGAGCGGGTTCTGTCTTTGTTGGGTCATCGCCTGAATGTCCAAGGCGATCTCGGCGAGTAGTTGCTCGCGGCTCGGCGGATTCGTCGCGGACTTCAACGATGCCGACGTCTCCTTGGTGAGTTCAATCGGACCCCCGGGATCGGCCATGGAGATCGCCATCCCAGCCACGAATGGCGCCCGCCGAACGCGGACCCATTCTTCTTCGGTGAAGTCACTCTTGGTCGTCATGAGGTGTCCTCTCTCTCGCCAGAATCGTCGCCGCCACGCTAGCTTGGCAGGTTGTCGATGAGCATGCACCTGCGCACCGCCGTGAGCTCAGCACGAGTCCAAGTCAGTGGGGGAGCTGACAGTTAGGCTTCGAGGCATGTATGTCGACCACCTGCAGCTGACCGATTTTCGGTCGTACGCGTCGGTCGACGTGCCCCTCGAAGCCGGCGTGACGACCTTCGTCGGGGCCAACGGGCAAGGCAAAACGAACCTCGTCGAGGCCGTCGAGTATCTCGCGACCATGAATTCGCATCGTGTCGCCTCAGAGGTGCCGTTGGTGCGGTCAGGCGCTACCAGCGCCGTAGTACGAGCGGGCGTCGTCGCGGGACTCAATGACTCGCGCCGCTTGACGCTTGAGCTCGAGATAAATCCCGGGAAGGCCAATCGGGCCCGACTCAACCGTTCCCCGCTTCGGCACGCCCGCGAGATCATCGGCGTGCTGCGTACGGTGGTGTTCTCGCCGGTAGACATCGCGATCGTCAAGGGCGATCCCAGCGAACGACGACACTTCCTCGACGAGCTCCTCGTCGCACGCTGGCCGCGGCTGGCCGGCGTACGCGGTGACTACGAACGCGTACTGCGGCAGCGCAATACGCTGCTCAAATCCCTCAGTGGCCGGCTCCGCGGCGGCCCGCCGCCAACCGATACCGAGGCGACGCTCGATGTGTGGGATAGCCACTTGGCCCGGGCCGGCGGTGAGTTGCTGGAGGCGCGGCTGACGACCCTTGACGACCTGGCTCCTCACATCAGCAAGGCGTACGCCGATATCGCTCCGACCAATAACGACGCCATCGCGGAGTATCGAGCCTCGGCGGATCTCGACGTTCCTCGCCAGGTCGAGCATGGCACTGCCCGAGCGGATCTCAGTGCAGCGCTCGAGTCGGCAATGGCGGAGCGCCGGGCCGAGGAGATTCAGCGTGGCGTCTCGCTCGTCGGGCCTCATCGTGATGACATCGCGCTCTCCTTGGGCATGCTGCCAGCCAAAGGCTATGCCAGCCACGGTGAGTCGTGGTCTTTTGCCCTCGCTCTCAGACTTGGCAGCTTTCACCTGCTCCGAGCCGATGGGGTAGAACCCGTGCTGGTGCTCGATGACGTATTTGCCGAACTCGATTCAATTCGCCGGGAGCGCCTGGCCTCTGGGGTACGAGTCGCTGAGCAGGTGCTGGTCACTGCCGCCGTTGGCGCTGACGTCCCGGAACTGCTGGCAGGGCAGCGGTTCCGTGTGGCCGGCGGGGATGTGACGCTGGATGACTGAGGGACGCCCGCTGCCTGATGAGCAGGGTCCCGAGGGCGCACCGAATGAGCAGCCAAAGCATGATCCGAGCGGTCTCGAACTCGCCCAGAATGTTGCGCGGTCTCTCGGCGCGCAGGTACGAAGGCGGCGGCGGTCAGGATCGGCCCGACATGTCGGGCCTCAGATTTCCGGTGCTCGAGCCGACGATCGCGATCCCAAGCTGCTCGCCGATGCGGTCGAGCGACTGGTGGAAACCAAGGGGTGGACGACCGAGATCAATGTGCGCACGCTGCTCGCCCGTTGGGGGTTACTGGTCGGCGCGACCAACGCCGCACACTCCCATCCCGAGGCGTACGCGGACACCGTGTTGACCGTTCGCACCGACTCCACGGCGTGGTCGGTGCAGCTGAGGTACCTGGCACCTCAGCTGGTTGCCATGCTGAATGACCAACTGGGCGACGGCACGGTTACCCGGATCACAGTCCTTGGTCCGGACGCTCCGTCCTGGAAGAAGGGCCGACGCTCGGTCCGCGATGGTCGCGGTCCGCGTGACACTTATGGCTGACGAACCAGCCCGACCTTAGGATGCTCGGGTGTTTTGGACCGAGCTCAGAGTCCTGCTCCGACCGGCAGGCGGCCACCACGCGGGATGGCCAGTGTCGGATTCAAGCCCCGCAGCGAGCTGATTGGCCTCAGTCGGTGCCGTCTGCACCGGCTCAGTGTAAGTGTCTTGGGTGGCGAATTGATGCGGTGAGGGCGCGACGAGTGGCCCCGCAGAAAGCCTGTACAGGCCATCAGGACAAGTGGGCCTGTACAGGGGTTCCTCGGCTCCCTCCTACAGCCGCAGACTGGCCACCTAGACCCTTCCAGGCGCATTTTGTGTTGTCCGAGGTCCGCCGTCAGCCCACGTCACGCACGCCAGCGCGCTAAACTTGATGAGGTCACATGGACCGGTCGAGTGCTTCGTTTGGCAGCCCAGAAAGGCGATCTAAAAGACACCGTATCTGTCAACGTGACCATCAAGAATCAAGCGAACAACAACTTTGGCGTGCCGCCTGCGTCACCTATTCACGAGGTGAGGCTCGGGCGGCGCACGTCTGACAGGAGCCCCGCGCCGGTGCAGCAGTTTGACCAGCCCGACGACCGCAACCCAACCCACCCTGACAACGTCACTATGGACAACGTCGCCGTGGACAGCGTTGCCGTCAACTCCAGGTCGCATCTGACCGCCAGCGATGTCATCAACCACATTGAGCCGGGCGCCTATGACTCGGAGTCGATTACCGTCCTCGAGGGATTGGATGCGGTACGCAAGCGACCCGGCATGTACATCGGCTCAACGGGCGAGCGTGGCCTGCACCACTTGGTCTACGAGGTCGTGGACAACGCGGTCGATGAGGCTCTGGCGGGCTTCTGCGACACGATCCTCGTCCGCATTCTGCCGGAGGGTGGAATCCAGGTCGTCGACAACGGGCGTGGCATCCCTGTCAAGGAGCATCCGAGGGAGAAGATCCCAGCTGTCACCTTGGCGCTCACTGTGCTGCACGCGGGCGCCAAGTTCGGTGATGGCGGCTATAAGGTCTCCGGCGGTCTGCATGGCGTGGGCGTCTCGGTGGTTAATGCGCTGTCGTCCCAGCTGGTCGTTGAGGTCAAGCGCGACGACTACCGGTGGACCCAGACCTTCACCTACGGAGAGCCGGACGGGCCGCTGGAGCGGTTGGAGCCGAGCCAGGAGACCGGAACGACTGTCACCTTCTACGCCAGCACCGACATCTTCGAGACCACGAACTATTCCTACGACACCCTTGCGGCTCGGTTCCGCGAGATGGCCTTCCTCAACAAGGGATTGACGATCACCATCGTGGACGAGCGACCCGATCACAAAGACGAGGATGGGAACGCGTACACCGACACCTTCCGCTACGACGAGGGCTTGATCGACTACGTCCGCTACCTGACCGGCAGCAAGGAGCCAGTGCATTCCTCGGTGATCGCGGTCGAGGCGGACCGACCGGATCGGGGCATGAGCCTCGAGGTCGCCATGCAATGGAACCACTCCTACACCGAGTCGGTGCACACCTTCGCGAACACGATCAACACTCATGAGGGTGGCACCCACGAAGAGGGCTTCCGGGCCGCGTTGACCAACACAGCCAACAAGTGGGGTGAAAACTGGGGATTGATCAAGAAACCGGAAGATCGGCTTTCCGGCGACGACATTCGCGAAGGCTTGACCGCGATCATCTCGATCAAGCTCGCCGAACCGCAGTTCGAGGGCCAGACCAAGACCAAGCTCGGCAACACCGAGGCTCGCTCATTCGTCCAGCAGGTGGTCAATTCCAAGCTCGGTGATTGGTTCGAGCAGAACCCCGGTGAGGGGAGGTTGATCATCCGGAAGGGTCAGGCGGCAGCTATCGCGCGGATGGCGGCGCGGAAGGCCCGGGATGCGGCGCGTGATCGTAAAGGATTGTTGGGGCGCAGCGGGCTCCCCGGGAAGTTGGCCGACTGCCAGTCGACCGACCCCGATGAGTGCGAGGTCTTCATCGTGGAGGGCGATTCGGCCGGCGGCTCGGCGAAGGGCGGTCGCGATCCGAGAATCCAGGCGATCTTGCCGATTCGCGGCAAGATCCTCAATGTTGAGAAGGCGCGGATTGATCGGATCCTGCAGAACACTGAGGTGCAGGCGATCATCTCGGCACTCGGAACCGGCGTTCACGAGGACTTCGACATCGCCAAGCTGCGCTACCACAAGATCATCTTGATGGCCGATGCCGACGTGGACGGCGCGCACATCCGTACGCTGCTTTTGACGTTGATGTTCCGCTTTATGAGGCCCCTGATCGAGGCCGGGCACGTGTTTCTCGCCCAACCGCCGCTATTCCGGATCGGTTGGAGCAACGCGCCGCACGAGCTGGCCTACACCGATGCCGAGCGGGACGCGCTGCTCCGAGTCGGAGCCGAGGAAGGCAAACGGCTGCCGAAGGAGAACGCGATCCAGCGCTACAAGGGACTGGGTGAGATGAACCCTGATCAGTTGTGGGATACCACCATGGATCCGAACAACCGCATCCTGCTGCAGGTGACCCTCGACGACGCGGCCCAAGCCGACGAGATGTTCTCGATCTTGATGGGTGAGGACGTCGAACAGCGTCGGATCTTCATCCAACGCAACGCCAAGGACGTCCGCTTCCTTGATATCTAACTCAGCGACTTCTCAGAACTCGGCTGTGAGTATGGAGAAGCTTCGTTCCCGAGGGTCTGGCGCGAGCGAACAGGACAAAGAGGAGAACCGCTAGTTCATGAGTGACATCCCTCTGGAGCCGATCACGGACCGGCGCGAGCCGGTCGATCTGCAGGACGAGATCCAGAAGTCCTACCTCGATTACGCCATGAGCGTGATCGTGGGACGTGCGCTGCCGGAGGTCCGTGACGGGCTCAAGCCGGTGCATCGCCGAATCCTCTATGCCATGTACGACGGCGGCTACCGGCCGGACAGGGGTTGGAACAAGTGCGCCCGTGTGGTCGGCGACGTTATGGGTCAATATCACCCGCACGGCGACACCGCGATCTACGACACCCTGGCCCGGCTCGCGCAGCCGTGGGTCATGCGGTATCCGCTGGTCGCCGGGCAGGGAAACTTCGGCTCGCCGGGCAATGACAAGGCCGCCGCCATGCGCTACACGGAGTGCCGGATGGCGCCACTGGCCATGGAGATGGTGCGCGACATCACCGAGAACGCGGTTGATTTCAAGCCCAACTACGACGGCAAGGAGCAAGAGCCGGTCGTCCTGCCGAGTCGCTTCCCGAACCTGCTGGTCAACGGTTCCACCGGCATTGCCGTCGGCATGGCGACCAACATTCCGACCCACAACCTGCGTGAGGTCGCCTCAGCGGTGCAGTGGTCGCTGGAGAACCCAGATGCTCCTGCGGAGGAGCTGCTGGAGGAGGCGATTGCGCGTATCCAAGGTCCTGACTTCCCGAATGGTGCACTGATCGTCGGTCGCCGTGGCATCGACGACGCGTACCGGACCGGCCGCGGTTCGGTGATCATGCGAGCTGTCCTCGACATCGAGGAGGACAAGGCCGGCCGGACCCTGCTCGTGGTCACCGAGCTGCCGCACATGGTCAATCCCGACAACTTGGCGCTCAAGATCGCCGAACTGGTGACCACTGGCAAGATCAACGGCATAGCCGACATCCGTGACGACTCTTCAGCGCGTACCGGACAGCGACTGGTGATCGTGCTGAAGCGCGACGCACAACCGCGGGTGGTGTTGAACAACCTCTACAAGCACACCCAGTTACAGGAGACCTTCGGCTGCAACATGCTGGCCCTGGTCGACGATGTGCCGCGTACGCTGCGGCTGGACCAGTTCATCTCTTACTGGATCGCTCACCAGATAGAGGTCATCCAACGGCGTACCCAGCACCGGCTGGACGACGCGCAGGCTCGCGCCCACGTCTATCGCGGCCTGGTCCTCGCGCTGGACCAGCTAGACGCGGTGATCGCGCTGATCCGGCGTAGCCCGAACACCGACGAGGCCCGGGAGGGACTCAAGACACTGCTGGAGATCGATGATCTTCAGGCCAATGCGATCTTGGACATGCAGCTGCGCAGGCTGGCGGCTTTGGAGCGGCAGCGGATCATTGATCAGCTGGCAGAATACGAGCGGATCATCGCTGACCTGATCGACATCCTGGCCAAGCCGGAGCGGCAACGAAATATCATCAGCGAAGAGTTGGCGGAGATCGTCGAGAAGTACGGCGACGAGCGGCGGACCGAGATCATCGGCGCTGATGGTGATCTTTCCAACGAGGACCTGATTCCGGACTCAGAGGTGGTCGTCACGATCACCCGCGGCGGCTACGCGAAGCGCACGAACACTGACCTCTACCGAGTACAAAGGCGCGGCGGCAAGGGCGTACGCGGGGCGACGCTGCGCTCCGACGATGAGGTGGAGCATCTGTTCGCCACCACCAACCATCACTGGATCTTGTTCTTCACCAACAAGGGTCGGGTGTATCGAGCCAAGGTCTGGCAGCTGCCCGAGGCCGGCCGAGATGCGAAGGGCGGACATGTCGCGGGATTGCTGTCGTTCTTGCCCGACGAGGAAATCGCGCAGGTATTGGCCATCCGTGACTACACAGCGGCGCCCTATTTGCTGTTGGCCACTAAGCGGGGCCTGGTGAAAAAGACAGCGCTGACCGCGTACGACTCGCCCAGGCAGGCTGGGATCATCGCCGTCAACTTCCGCGACGAGGACGACGAGCTGATCGGCGCCGAACTTTGCGGCCCTGATGACGAGGTCTTGTTGATCTCTCGGAAGGGTCTGTCGATCCGCTTCCCCGCCAACGACTCCGAGCTACGGCCGATGGGCCGGGCAACGTCGGGAGTCACGGGAATGAAATTCCGCCCTGGGGATGAGCTCTTGTCGATGTCCGTCATCCGAGCGGGCTCTGTGGATGATGAGCACTTTGTGTTTACCGTGACCGATGGTGGGTTCGCGAAGCGGACCCATGTCGATGAGTACCGTCAGCAGGGCCGTGGCGGCCTGGGAATCAAGGCAATGAAACTCAACGAGGATCGCGGTTCGTTAGTCGGAGGGCTGGTGGTGACCGACAATGATGAGGTCATCGCCATCAAAGCAAGCGGTCAGATCACTCGCAGCGCTGTCGCCGAGGTTCCGGTCAAGGGGCGTGACACGATGGGAGTCAGGTTTGTCGGGGTAGGAGACAGCGACTCGGTTGTCGTCATTGCCCTCAATCCTGAGACAACTGCAGAAGCGGTACGACTTGCAGGCGAGACTGCTGCAGGTGATGATTCGAGTTCGACCGCTAGCGTGGCTGAGGAGAATTCCTCGCTCGGTTCGGAAGCAGAAGGGTCACCCGTGACCCCGCACGGGGTAACCGAAGATCCGGGGGTCCAGGAGGATGACGGTGAGTAGAGGCAACGCGGACCAGCCATCCGCCCAGGCGCCGAAAGGTCCTACTTCCCCGAACCGCGCCGAGACGGCAGTGCAGGACCGTCAAAAAGAGGCGGGCCCGCAACCGCGTCAAGGTGTTCAGGAGAAGGCGGACACACGCGGCCCACAGGACCAATCCAAGAGCAACGGTTCTCAGAGCCCTGCGGCTGGTCCTCAAGCCCCGCAAGGTAAGTCACCTCACGAGCGGACTGAAGGTCCCCGGGAGAAGTCTCCTCAGGAGAGGTCTCCGCAGGACAGGGCGCCTCAGGAAAGGTCACCGCAGGAGGGGGCGCCCAAGGACAGGGCGCCTCAGGGCGGGGCGCCTCAGGTTAGGGCGACCGGCCCGCACGACCGGAAGCCAGCTGGCGAGCCTGGTAAGGATCCCAGTCCGAAGCCCTCAGACCAAGAGCACAAGAGCCCGAACGGCCAGAGCAAGAACTCGCCCGAAGACCGGCTGGCGGCCGCCCGTACGGGCGCTGCAGCAGCCGGACGCGGGAGCGCCGGAACACAATCTCCTGGAACTGCCGTTCGCCCTCCACCGACCGCCGGTCCACGGCCAGTGACGCCTGTAAGCGGCGCATCGCCGCAGGCGAAGCAGCAGCCGCCGCCGACCCGGCCGGGACCCCAGCCCAAGCCCGCCGACCCGCCGACGCAGGCCGACGACCCGTCGGCGAAGGCCACCACTCAAGATCAGCCTCGTGCCGAGACGCCAAGCAGCCCGGTGGCCCCCAGCGCCCCGACTGAGCGTCCGCCAACTCAGAGTGCCGTACCTGTTTGGGATCCGCCGCCGCCACCGCAGCCTAAGCAGTCACTGTTCGCGCGGCTAGGGTTCGGAAAGAAGGCTGGGGAGCCTGAGGAAGACTCCGCTGCCCCGGCCGTACAGCAGATTCCGGCTGCCGCTCCGGCACAGCAGCAGACTCCAACTGCGACACCTCCGCCGCCACCACCAACCGGTGCAGCCACGGCGGCGATGGGTGGGAATGCACCGCAGGCTCATACGCCAGCGCAACCGCGGACCGGAACCCAGCCTGCGCCGCCAGGCGGCCCTGGAATAGGGGCAGCCGCGGGCCTGACCGCAGCAGCTACGACACAGGCCCGTCCGCAAGCGCCGGCAGCACAGCCGGGCATGCCGCAACCGCCGGCTCGTACCGATGACACCAGCGGGCGTACGCCATCCGTCCCGGGTGGCACCCGTCCCACCACTCAGGCTCCTCCGGTTCCCGGGCCGCAAGCGCGGATGCCGGCACCCCCTGCACCGCCGCCGGGGGCACCAGGGCCGTTCCCGATGCCAGCGCCTGTCCAAGCGCTCAAAGACGCTGCGACGCAGACCAACCCAGCCATCGCGGTCGTTCCGGAGACCGCCGCTCTGGAGGCTCATCCCGCCGCAAAGCCCAAGGTTGGCGTTGCTCGACGAACCCGGAAGGCACGTCTCCGACTGTCGCGATTGGACCCGTGGTCGGTGATGAAGACGTCCTTCCTATTCTCGATCGCTGCCGGGATCATGCTGGTTGCTGCGGTCTACTCGATCTGGACGGTGCTGAGCACCTCCCAGCTCTTTGACTCGCTCAACGAGATCGTCCGCAGCGTCGTCTCGACGCCGGGGGACACCACGCCGTTCCGGATCCAGGAGTACATCAACACTCAGAAGGTGATGGGTGTCACAGCGCTGATCGCCTGCGTGGATGTGGTGATCTTCACTGCGCTCGCAACGCTCGGCTCGTTCCTGTACAACCTGGCCGCCACCATGCTCGGTGGTCTGGAGATCACCCTCGCCGAAGACTGACGCGGCCTCAGCCGCCTGCTGTTTGACGCCGCGGGCCGCTGCAACGAACGCGCACGTTCGTTGCTATCGCGATGCACGCGTTGCGGCGGATGCATCGCGTAAGGAATGTGTGCGGAGTAGGGCGATGTCCGCATCGCTGAGGGGTACGCTGCGAGGCGTCGGATCCCTTTGCGGCGTACGCGGGACAGATTTGAGGCCGTCGCTGCGGATCAGCTAGCCTTTCGGTTTGCGCCCACGTGGGTGTATTCCGGCAAGAGTGCGGGCCTATAGCTCAGTCGGTTAGAGCGCTGCCCTGATAAGGCAGAGGTCAGTGGTTCAAGTCCACTTAGGCCCACCCTCGCAAGGTGCTTCTGACTAGCCTAAATGCTTCTTCGGAGTGCTTATGTCGATCCGGCCTAGCCGTAAGAATCGGCTCGGGGACTCTTTCAGGACTCACCTCAGTTTCCGCGTGTCCATCTGAAGTACGTTGTCTGAGTCCTTCGAGCCGCCGCCCAGCAGCGTGTCCAGACGGTCCACCGCCGACTCCGAACCATCCTCGAAGAGGCCGCCGTAGCGGGTCAGCGTGAACGCGACGCTGTTGTGGCCGGCCCATTCCGAGACCTCCCGGACGTTGAGCCAGCGGCTACCAGGATCGCCACAAAGCTGTGCCGCAGGCCGTGGAATGTGATGCTGGGGATCCCAGCACGGATGACGGCCGGCTGCCAGACGCGGCGACTGAACAGGCTGCGGGCCAGTGGACCGCCCCGCGGGGCCGTGAAGACCAACGCGTCGGACTGCGGACCAACGAAGTTCGCGAGGTGCTCCTCCAGTCGACGCATCACCGACCGGGCCACCGGAACGGTGCGCTCGGAGCGGGAAGTCTTCGGCTCGTTACCGAGGGTCACGTGACCGCGCACCTCAACGGCTGTGCTGGCGACTGTGATGCGGGACCGCAGGACGTCGATGCTGGCCCTGGTCAGGCCAGCCGCCTCACCCCAGCGCAGACCAGCGTAGGCACCAACCAGCACCATGGCTTTGTACTTGTCGGGCATGGCGTCGACCAGCTGCTCCACCTCCGACTGGGAGAGGAATCGCGGCGGCTTCAGTGGCTCCGAAGGCAGCGGCACGCTGATCGCTGGGTTGATCGCCAGTCGGTTGTCAGCAATCGCCGCATCGAGACATTGGCGAAGCGCGAAGACGGCTTTGCGGATAGTCGAGGGGGAGAGGCCGGCGGCGAGCATCTCGGCCACCCAACTGCGTGCGGCAGCGTTGGTGATTCTGACCAGTGGGGTGCTGCCGAACCTGGGCACCACCTGCACCTTCAGCGTGATCTCGAGTCCCGTGCGGGTGGTCAGCCTGAGGTCGTGCCGGGTCTGGATCCAGTCGGCGGCCCACTTCTCAAGTCGGATCTCACCGCGACGGGGATCGCGCCATAGTCCGTTGCCGACGTCGAGCTCGATCTCAGCTTTTCGGCGTTCCGCGTCCACGAGCCGCCGCTTTGTCTCGCTGTGCGGCTTGCCGGCCGCATCGCGGTAGCGCACCTTGTAACGGACGACCGACTTGGTGCGTCCCGACTTGTCCCGCTGCTCTAGCCGGCGGCGCTCGATGTACGCCATTGATCAGTGTCCAGAGATGTCTTCGATCGGCCTGGCTTTCGAGCCACGCCTCCACAGTTGATCGTCTGTAGCGAACGTGTCGCCCCACCCGATACCCCTGTGGCACCTCGCCTCGGTGACGCCAGCCGTAGAGCGTTTCGATCGGGATCCCCAGCATCTCAGAAAGGTCGCCGATCGTCATCAGGCGCTCGTCGGTGGTGCCGTTCATGATCAACTTAGTCATCTCAATGCTCATCCCTCGTCTGGTTGACGTTCTCTGTCTCCTGGTCGGGCTTCATGGTTCGCGGGACGTCTCGCGCGAGGTTGCTGTTGGGGAGTACCGATCGCCAGCGTGTCCAAATCGAGCTGGTCCGTTCAACAACTGCCCTTTTCCTTTGCCTGGCCGTTTCAGGGAGGTCATCTATTCACAGATGGCGGGGACTGGTCACGAATGCGCTGAACCTGTGGACAAGCACCGTCGGAATCCCGAAGGCCTCTAGCCCTGACTGGCGGTCACAACGGCCAACTTTTCTTGACAGAGTTTGAACGGCCCTAGCGAGACCTTCCCCGATGGCAGGGCCCATCGACGGCAAACGCATATGCCAGGGAGGCGGCCGAAGCAGCAGTCGCTCAACACAACGGTCTGCGCGAAGCCGGCTGGGCCCGTTCCGCGAAAGGCCTTGGGCCTCTAGGAACTCGCTGCGCGATCTCGCGCACGCTCCGAGCCAAACCGCCTATGGGCGCTGGGTGAAACCTGCTTCTTTTCGTAGAACGGCGCGGAGGCCTACTAGCGGCAGACGTACCAAGCTGTGCAACGTGGGCGACCGCCCCGCGAGGCGTGCCAGAGGGTGTCGGCGCACGCCGAGCTTGGGGTGCCGTGACGGGCCACCCCGGCACATGCCCCGTCTCTCGGTGTCGAAATTGCATCCACGCAACAAGATGCGCGTAGTAGCACGCCTGGAATCCAGGCCTCCGCGCTTGCCGATAACGGATGCCTCAACCGTTGGGACCCTCTGATAGGAGGACACGCCTCAGGCTGACTTCCAGCCCAGCCACCGCCCGTGTCACCTGCTTGCTGTCTGGACGTTCGACGTAAATCCGCCGAAGGAGCGGCACGTGACGGAGCCCGCACCTAGCCACACCACGTGGGAGCTCACTGAGGACTAGGGAAGGCAGTAGGGCAATACCCAGGCCTGCCGCCACGAGGTTGATGACAGTCCGAAAGTCATCCCCGCGAAAGGTCATCTTGGCGCGGAAGCCGGGGAGGCCAGTGATCTCGGCAAGCGCATCTAGTTGCGAGGCAGTCACCGGCGTCTCGATCCATGGCTCGGCGGCGAGCTCGGCCAGGTCGATGACCTGCCCGGCAAAACGATGAGACAGCGGAACCGCAACCTGAACCGGGTCGTCGACGGCCGGACTGCGCGTTAGCCCCCTCGGCACTGACACGGGGAACCGGTTGTAGTCGAAGGTGACCGCGATGTCCAGTTCACCGCTCAAGAGCAGGCTGTGCGCCTCAGCGGTCTCGCACTCGACCAAGGCGACCTGACCGCCCGGGAAGGTTTGCCGAAAGTCGCGGAGCGCCGTTGGGAGCAGCCGCGCACAGGCGGAGTCGAACGCTCCGACGCGAACCTCGCCCGCCTCACCCTCTGAGATGGCGGCAATCTCGGCTTGAGCGGCCGCCAGAACGGTGACAACCTCATTGCCGGCTGCCAAGAGGACCCGTCCCGCATCGGTCGGTCGCAGTGGGCGGCGATGAAGGACGAGAACACCAAGGTGCATCTCCAGCTGGGCGATCTGCTGCGAAACCGCTGGCTGCGAACAGCCGAGTACAGCAGCTGCCCCCGCAAACGAACCCTCTTCAACCACAGCGCGCAAGGCCCGAAGGTGACGCAGCTCAGGTCCGGCATTTGCTTTCATGATCGGATCATAAGCACCGATCATTGGAACTTATCCTCAGATTCAGTGATGCTCGGCCCATGACAAGTGCCATCCACGGGTTGCCGGTAGATGAAACGGTCTTTCCTGCCCGAGACGTTGTAGAGCTCCTCCGGGCGCTCGTCGCTATCGACTCCGTCAACCCCAGCCTGGTTGCCGGAGCGGCCGGAGAAACCGCCGCCGCCGACTTCATCGAGGACTGGGCCAGCCACACCGGGCTGGTCACCCACCGGCTGGAAGGCTCACCTGGCCGTCCCTCGGTGATCGTCGAGTCGCGCCCGACGAGCAGCGGGAAGTCCTTGCTGCTGTGCGGGCACGCCGATACCGTCGGGCCCGGCCAAATGGAGAACGCATTCCTACCCCGCGTCGATGGGGACCGCCTGTACGGGCGCGGCGGCTACGACATGAAGGCTGGGCTCGCGGCAGCGCTGATCGCGTGCCGCGAGGCCGCTCGGCTGGATCTGCCCGGACGAGTCGTCGTGGCGGCTGTTTCCGACGAGGAGCACTCCAGCCTCGGCGTGCAGGAGGTCCTCGGCCGGGTCAGCGTCGACGCAGCCATTGTCACCGAGCCGACCGAGCTGGTTGTTGCGGTCGCCCACCGGGGTTTCGTGTGGACCGAGATCGAGGTGATCGGGGTCTCGGCGCACGGCTCCCGTCCCCACCTGGGACGTGACGCCATCCTCAAGACTGGACCCATTCTGGTCGCACTTGAGGACCTGAACACCGCGCTCCGCGGGCGTACCCATCCCCGCTTAGGCCGCGGCTTCGTGCATGGCTCCCTCATCGCCGGCGGCCGGGAGGAGTCGACCATCCCCGACCGGTGCCTGCTCACCATCGAACGCCGCACGCTGCCGGGCGAGTCGGTCGAGGACGTTGAACGCGACATCGCCGAGCTGCTCGCGCGCTGCCAGACGGCCGACCCGGAGCTGATGACGCGGACCCGGACCATCCTTGCTCGGCCGCCGTTCAGGATCGACGAGCGTGCTGAGCTCGTCACCATCGTCCGGGAGGCCGCCGCGGATGTGCTCCGTCATCCGGTCGATGTCGCGGGGGTCAGCTACTGGGCCGACGCGTCGCTCATCGCCGCCGCCGGTATCCCCACCTTGCTGTTCGGGCCCAACGGTGACGGCGCGCACGGCGACCTCGAGTGGGTCAGCCTGTCCGGCACCGTGGCCTGCGCCCAGACCCTCGTCGCGGTCGCCGAACGGTTCTGCCGATGAACCCCGCGGCAACCGACCCTGGTAACCCTCGATCCGCTGGCGCCGGCCGCCCCTGGTACCTGAACACGGACGGGCACAAATGGCGCACCGCGCCCAGCCCGCACCGCCCGTACCTGTTCCACCGCAGCATTGCCGGCTACCTGCCGACCCCACTCGTCGACCTACCCGACCTGGCCGCCGACCTCGGACTCACCCGCCTGCTCATCAAGGACGAGTCGAACCGGCTCGGTCTACCCGCATTCAAGATCCTCGGCGCCTCCTGGGCCATCTGCCGCGCCCTCAGCGCCCGGCTAGGTGTCAACGCCGGCAGCGCGACGCTGGACCTGCTCCGGGAACGTCTGCCCTCCGAGCCGCCCCTCACCTTGGTGACCGCCACCGACGGCAACCACGGCCGGGCCGTCGCCCGGATGGCGCACCTACTCGGGATCGATGCCCGGATCTACACCCCCCGCGGTGTCAGCCAGTCAGCACTGGACGGCATCCGCGGCGAAGGCGCCCAGCTGATCGAGGTCGACCAGCCTTACGACCACGTCGTGGTCACCGCCGCCAAGTCCACCGCCAACAAGTTGGGCACGCTGCTCATTCAAGACACCAGCTGGGACGGCTACAAAGAGATTCCCGGCTGGATCGTCGACGGCTACACCACCATGCTGGCCGAGATAGACGACCAGATCGCCGATGACGACACCCACCAGCAAGCGACCCACACTGTCGTGCCGGTCGGCGTCGGTTCCCTCGCCCAAGCCGTCCTACAGCACTACCGGTCGGCATCCTCCGCCGGTCCGCGGGTGATCAGCGTCGAACCGGCCACGGCCTCGTGCGTCGCGAAGTCGCTGCTCGCCGGAAGGATCACCTCGGTCAAGACGAGCGAGACGATCATGACCGGCCTGAGCTGCGGCACACCGTCACAGCTGGCCTGGCCGTACCTGTCCTCCGGCCTGGACGCGGCCACCGCCGTCACCGACGCGGAGGCCCTGGCTGCCGTCCGGGACCTCCATCGGGCCGGCGTTCGCTCCGGACCCTGTGCCGCCGCCGGACTTGCCGCTATCCGCGCGATCACGGCTGCGAACCTCGGCAGCCAACTCGGTCTCGGCCCCGAGTCGACCGTCGTACTGATCGGCACCGAAGGCTTCGACGCCAACCCCGTCACGCTCTGACCACCCCGTCCCCAAAGCCTTGGCCCCCAAGGAGTTCACCTCATGTCCGCGCCGTCCACTGTCCTGCGCGTTAACCGCGACCGGCTCTGGTCCGACCTGATGCAGCTGAAACAGATCGGTCTTACCGCGACGAGGCCACCGGCCTCGAAGGAATGAAGCGACTCGCCTTGAGCGACGAGGATGCCGAAGCGCGCCGCCTCGTCATCTCATGGATGACCAAGGCCGGAATGGAGGTGCGCATCGACCAGATCGGCAACGTATACGCCACCCGCCCCGGAACCGACCGCACCCTGCCCTGCGTGCTGATGGGCTCCCACATCGACACCGTCCCCACCGGCGGTGCTTTCGACGGCACGCTGGGCGTCCTCGGCGCCATCGAAGTCGTCCGCACCCTGAACGAGAACCACGTCACGACACTCCGCGACATCGAGGTCGGATTCTTCACCGAGGAAGAAGGTGTCCGCTTCGGCACCGACATGCTCGGCTCGGCCGTCACCGCCGGCCGGATCACTCTGGACGATGCCCACGCCCTGACCGACGACGACGGGCACACGGTCGCCGACGAACTCGTCCGGACCGGCTTCGACGGGCCTGCCCACCATCGAAGGCCGATCCCGCACGCCTACATCGAGTGTCACATCGAACAGGGCCCGATCCTCGCAGGCGCCGGCGTCGAGGTCGGCCTCGTGACCGGCGTCCAATCAATCTCTTGGCAGCGCCTCACCGTCCGTGGGGAAGCAGCGCACGCCGGCACCACCCCAATCGAATACCGGCACGACGCCGGGCTAATCGCGGCCGAAGTCATCGTCAAGCTTCGGCGGATGTGCGACAGCGGCACCTACGGCGCCCTCCGAGCGACCGTAGGCAAGATCACCTTCGGACCCGGACAAACCAATGTCATCCCCGACACCGCAACGTTGACAATCGAACTGCGCAACCCCGTCGACCAACAGATGAGCGCCGCCGAAGAGCACCTCGCCGACGTCGTTCGCGACCTCACCGCCCGTCACGGAGTGCAAACCACACTCGATCGCATGGCCAAAACGGCCGTTGTGCCGTTCGACGAACAGGTGCAAAAGCTCATCGCCCGGACCGCCGACGACCTCGGACTGGACTACGCACAGGCCATGTCCGGTGCCGGACACGACGCCCAGGAAATCTCTGCGATCTGCCCCACCGCCATGATCTTCGTCGCCGGAGAGAACAACGGAATCAGCCACACCCCCAAGGAGTGCTCAAACCCCCGCGCCTGAGGCAACGGAACCGACCTCCTCGCCAACGCAATCCTCCGGCTGGCCAATCAAGCCGACACCTGAGCGAGTCGCGGCCGAGAGTCCTGTGCTTCCCGAACTACCAGATCCGCGGTCTCCGCGCGCATGTGTCGAGCGACTCCAGCGCGACGCAATCCAGTGGTTGATGACGGCCCGCGTCACCCATACAAGAAGTCACGCCGCTGATCGCATCCGCTATACGTACCCAACCGGAACTCGCACCCGTAGATCGGGAGAGGCCGATTCCTGACCAAGCCCGCGTACCTCCACCGATTCTGACGACCCCGACTTTGACACACCTTCTGCATCGCCGGTGCGCACCCACCACCTGGCTGACCGCGAGGTCGACCCGGTTCGCCTTTAGGGGTTGTGACGATGAGCATCCACAAGCTCAGCGCCGGGTCGGGGTACGACTATCTGACCCGGCAGGTCGCGGCGTTGGATGCCACCGAGAAGGGTCATGTCGGGTTGGCCTCCTACTACGCCGAACGGGGAGAGACTCCGGGGTCGTGGATCGGCGCAGGCGTGGCCGGCATCGACGGCCTGAGCGCCGGGGATGCGGGGACTGCGGAGCAGATGCGGGCTCTCTTCGGCGCCGGCCTGCATCCTCTCGCCGCCCAGCGGTTGGAGCGGCTAGACGCCGCCGATTTGACCGAGGCGAACCTGCGGGCAGCGACCCGGCTGGGCGCACCGTTTAAGGTTTACGTCGGCGAGGTCAGTCCTTTCCGCATCGAGGTGGCGAAGCAGATTGCCGCACGACAGGCCTCGGCCGGACAACTGAGAGACGAGCCAATCTCCGCAACAGTTCGGGCGCGGGTCCGCACCGAGGTGGCGCGGGAGTTCTTCCGAAACCAGCATGGCCGCGACCCGATCGATGCTCGCGAGATCGCGGCCACCATCGCGAGGGAGTTGCGTCCGCGCACCCACACGGTTGCCGGCTTTGACCTGACCTTCTCCCCGGTCAAGTCGGTGTCGAGCTTGTGGGCGGTCGCCGACCCACACGTCGCGGCGCAGATCGAGGAGGCGCACCAGGCCGCGGTGCAGGATGCGCTGCACTTCATCGAACGCTACGCATTGCTCAGCCGGCAGGGACGTAACGGAGTCCGTCAGGTCAACGTCACCGGCCTGGTCGCGGCCGCGTTCACCCACCGCGACTCCCGAGCCGGGGACCCGGATCTGCACACCCATGTCGCCGTGGCGAACAAGGTGCAGACCTTCGACGGGCGCTGGCTGTCCATCGACGGACGGGTCTTGTTCAAAGCCACGGTGGCGGCGTCGGAAACCTACAACACCGCCCTGGAACACCACCTCCACGACCGGCTCGGCATTCGCTTCACGGAACGCGTCGACGGCGATCCGCGACTCCGGCCGATACGAGAGATCGTCGGCGTCGACCCCGCGCTGAACCGCCGCTGGTCGGCGCGGCGGGCCAGCATCGAGACTCGACGCGGTGAACTGGCGACGCAGTTTCAACGTGATCATGGTCGGCCGCCGACTCCGGTGGAGATGCTGCACCTAGCCCAGCAGGCCACGTTGGAGACTCGTGATGCCAAGCACGAACCCCGCACCCTGACCGAGCAGCGGATTGCCTGGCACAACGAGGCCGCCCAGGTTCTCGGCGGGCGTCAGGCCGTGCACGCCATGGTGCATACCGCCCTGCACCCCTCCCACACATTGAGCCCGATCATCGACGCGGCTTGGGTTGCTGCGGCGGCCGATCGGGTGCTCACGGCGCTGGAGGAGCACCGCTCCACCTGGCAGATCTGGCACGTACGGGCCGAGGCACAACGCCAAATCCGCGCCGCCAACCTCACCACCGACAAGGTGGACCAGCTGGTCGACCTGCTCGTCGCCGAGGTACTCAACACCAGATCAATACCGCTCACCCCGCCGGATGACACCATCGTGGAACCGGTGCCGCTGCGGCGGGCCGACGGTTCATCGGTCTACACCGTCGCCGGCGCAGACCTGTTCACCTCCACCCGAATCTTGGAGGCCGAGCGACGGCTCGTCGCCACCGCGGGCCGCACCGATGGACGCACTGTCGATGCGGTCGCGGCCGACCTTGCGCTGTTGGAGGCGGCGGCGAACGGGATGGCCCTGGACGCAGGGCAGGCCGGGCTGGTCCGATCCATGGCCACTTCCGGTGCCCGGCTGCAGCTGGCGATCGCGCCAGCCGGCGCGGGCAAGACCACAGCGCTACGCACCCTCACCCAGGCGTGGCTGGAGGGCGGCGGGCGGGTACTTGCGCTGGCCCCGTCCGCCGCCGCGGCCGCACAGCTTCGCGAACACACTGGGGCGCCCACCGACACACTCGCCAAACTCACCTGGTCCCTCCAACACGAAAACGCCGAACTGCCCGACTGGGTCCACCGCATTGGCCGGTTGACGTTGGTGCTGGTAGACGAAGCCGGGATGGCGGACACGCTCTCCCTTGACACCGCCGTCCAATTCATTGTTGGCCGCGGCGGCAGCGTCCGGCTGATCGGTGATGATCAGCAGCTGGCCGCCATCGGCGCCGGCGGTGTCTTGCGCGACATCGAGCGCAGCCACGGCGCGGTTCGGCTGATCGAACTGCACCGCTTCCACGACCCCGCCGAAGCGGCCGCATCGGCGGCGTTGCGGGACGGCAGACCGGAGTCGTTAGGTTTCTACCTCGACCGGCAACGGATCCACGTCGGAGACCTGGCCGCACTCACCGAAAACCTGTTCGAGGCATGGCGAGCCGACCGCAGCCGTGGACTCGACTCGGTGATGCTCGCCCCAACCCGCGACCTGGTCGCCGAACTGAACCGGCGAGCCCGGGCTCACCGCCTCGCGTCTGCACCCATCACTGGCCCGGAGATCCGCTTGGCGGATGGAAACCGGGCCAGTGCCGGCGAGTTGATCATCACCCGTCACAACGACCGTCGGCTCCGCACCTCCGCCTTCGACTGGGTGAAGAACGGCGACCGCTGGATCGTCCTCACTGCTGATCGAGATGGCGGGCTGCTGGTGCAGCGTGGCCATACCGGCCGCACCATCCAACTCCCGGCCAGCTACGTACGCGATTGGGTAGAACCGGGCGACGCCACCACGATTCATACCGCCCAAGGGATCACCGCCGACACCATGCACGGCCTGATCACCGGCCACGAGTCGCGGCAGCAGCTGTACACCATGTGCACCCGGGACGGTTGGCCAACCACATCTACCTGCAACTGGTCGGCGACGGCGACCCGCACACCGTCATCCGACCCGACATCATGCGACCCTCCACCGCGACCGAGCTGCTCGAACACATCCTGGCCCGAGACGAAGCCCCAAGATCGGCCAGCACCCTGCTGTGCGAGCAGCACGATCCCGCCGTCCGGCTCGGCGATTCCGTCGAGCGTTACATCGACGCCTTGCATGTGGCCGCCGAAGACGTCGGCGGTGGGAGCGCAGTGCTGGCATTGGAGGCCTATGCGAACCGGTTGGTGCCTGGGCTAACCGACGAGCCGGCATGGCCGACCCTGCGTGCCCACCTGCTCCTCCTCGCCGTGCACGGTGCCGACCCGCACGAACAGCTGCGTGCCGCGCACGACGTCAAAGAACTCATCAGCGCTGATGACCGAGCCGCCGTGCTGGACTGGCGTCTGGACAACACCAGCCCGTCCGGTCGTCGAGACGGTCCGCTGCCGTGGCTGCCCGGCATTCCCGACCGCATCGCCGCCGACCCCAACTGGGGACCATACTTGGACGCCCGATCCCACCGGGTTGCTCAGCTCGCCGACCAGGTCCGCCTCACCACCGCAGATCAAACGCCGGCCTGGGCGACCCAGCAGCACACTCTCGTGCCTGCCGAGCTGATCGCCGACCTGCAGGTGTGGCGCGCCGCCACCCAGGCCGACCCCAGCAACCCGCGGCCCACCGGGGCACCCCAACTCGGCCACGCCGCCCGACTTTGGCAACAGCAACTCGACAAGCGGCTCGCCGCCGCGGACACCCGTACAGAATGGCAATGGCGGCAACTGCTCGCTGCAGAAGTTCCCGGTACGACCGCGGACTCATTCCTGCCAGAGCTGACAGAAAGGTTGAGCAACCTCACCCGGGCCGGCTTCGACGCCGTCCTGCTCGTGCGGTCGGCGGCCGCCGCAGGACCCCTACCCGATGACCACCCTGCGGCAGCCCTGTGGTGGCGCATCCTCGATCAGCTACCGCAAACGCACCAGGAGCCAGGAACCCCCAACGCCGACCCAGCGACCAGTCCGCGGGTGAGCCGGTGACTGAGCGTAACGACCTCTTCGGCGCCACGGTGCAGCTTGCCGCGCGGCTGTGTTCGCGAGCCGACCCAGGGGGCATCCTCGTCGCGGGCGCGGTGCATGAC
>Ga0207428_10000753_pt1 | contig 37020 bp, 31 predicted proteins | sample RhiMethybrSRZTD1_FD_187600 | JGI IMG/M metagenome (GOLD analysis project Ga0207428, IMG submission 187600) | Populus rhizosphere microbial communities from Tennessee, USA - Rhizosphere MetaG P. TD hybrid SRZTD1 (SPAdes) (version 3) | ecosystem: Host-associated > Plants > Roots > Rhizosphere >...
CGCGACGCCGCCGCTCGGAGATCGCGTTGTCGCAGAGCTTGCTCCCGGCGCCGGCACCATCTCGCGGCGAGACTGGGAGCATTATCTGCGCAGCGACAGCATCACGATTTTCCACCCATGCGGCACCTGCAAGATGGGCATTGACGCGGCGGCCGTCGTCGACCCGACACTCAAGGTGCATGGGGTCGAGGGCCTGAGCGTCGTCGACGCCTCCATCATGCCTCATCTCGTGAGCGGCAACATCAATGCACCGGCCATCATGATCGGTGAAAAAGGCGCAGACCTGCTCTTGCAGCGGCAATCCTGAAATGTGTTGTCGTGAAAGAGATTCCTTGCTCTCGGAGCTGGGTATCGAGATTCAAGGACGACGTGTCGATCACGAAGTGATAGCGCACGCCGGCAAGCACGCTTCATCCGCCCAAACAGTCTGTTCTTGCCACGGTCGGGCGGGCCAGCTTTGGGTAGGCGTTCGATGAAATGCTGCCGATCGGTCTGGAACTTGTGAAGCTTCACAAGGCTAGAAGGTCTGCTACTAGCACGAAGCGGACAGTCGATGATTTCGGATTGCGAGGTTTGGCCTATTTCGGGATCGGGCCGCCGTGGACAGTGCTGTCCGCGTTAACGTCCATGGAATCGTTCTGGTAGGCGTGGATGGTCTACGCCTCGCGCTGCACCGGTTCTTTCGGCATGAGATGCCGTGCCGCGACCAGGCAAAGCACGGTCGTCAGCCCGAGGATGATGGCCACCAAGGCATTGATGTCCGGCGTAAAGCCCAAGCGCATCATCGCCCACAGCCGTATCGGGAGCGTGTTCTGCGTGCCGGTGACCAGGATGGTGATCATCGTCTCGTCGAACGACAGCGCGAACGCGAGTACCGCGGCGCCGATCATGGCGCTGGAGAGGTTCGGCAGCAGTATGTAGCGAAAGGTCTGCCAGCCGCTGGCGCCTAGGTCGTACGAGGCCTCGGCCAGGCTGCGGCTCAGGGACTGCAGGCGGACAAGGATGGTGCGGTAGACCAGCGCCAGCACGAACACGGTGTGGCCGATCACGATAGTGACCATGGACCGTGCGAAATCGATCTCGCGAAAGAAGATCAGCAGCGAAAGGCCGGTGATGATCGGCGGCATCAGAAACGGCAGGAAGACGATGAACTGGAGAAACGAGCGTGCCTTGGACCTGCCGCTGTCGTAGTAGAAGGCGATCAACGTGCCGAGCACGAGCGAGCAGATCACGGCCGAAAAGCCGACGATCATGGTATTCTTCACCGCCTCGAGGATGCCCTCGTTGTTCGTCAGCTGGACGTAAGCATCGAAGTTGGCGGCGCTCCAGTCGATCTGGCCCTGCTTTACGGTGAAGAAGGATGAGACGATCGGCACGAAGATCGGCCCATAGAGCAAGACGAACACAAGCCCGGTGATGAAAACCAGCGCCGCAGTCGCAAGCTTGCTCCGCTTCATGGCGCGATGCCCCGCTTCGAGCCGAAGCGCGCGCCGATCGCGATGGCCACGATCACGACGATCGCCAGGATCACCGAAAGCGCCGCGCCGAACGGCCAATTGAAGGCCGCGCCGAACTGGCTGTAGATGATTCTGCCGAACGTGAAGCCGCTCTGCCCCCCGACCATCTGTGGCGTGAGGAAATCGCCAATCGCCAGGACGAAGACGAAGGTGGATGCCGCGATCACGCCAGGCAGGCTGAGCGGCAGGATCACCCGGGCGAAGGTCTGCCAGTTCGAAGCGCCGAGATCCCCCGACGCTTCCAGCAGGTTGCGGGGAATGCGTTCCAGCGACAGGAAGATCGGCAACACGGCGAAGGGTATCAGAAGCACCGTCAGCGTCAGCAGCACCGTATTCAGATTGAAGACGAAGATGGTCAGGGGCTCGTCAATGAGGCCGGCGGCAAGCAGGGCGCGGTTGAGGAACCCGTTGCCGCCGAGAATGCTGCGGATCGCATAGATCTTGATGATGTAGCTCATGAGAAGCGGCACCAGCAGCATCATGACGAGGATGTACTTTTTGCGGCCGGTCAACCCGGCCAGAAAATAGGCGACCGGATAGGCGAAGAGAATAGTGAGGAACGATACCTCGAGACACAGCACGCAGGTCTGGCGGAACACGCGCGGGAAGGTCTCTTCCGCGAAGAAACGCTCGTAGTTCAGAAGCGAGATGTCGTAGTGCATCTCGGTGTGGTCGACCCAGAAGAAGCTGTAGACGAGGAAGCCCGCCAGTGGGGCCAGGATGAACACCATCGGCAAGCCATAGGCGGCCGCGATCGTCAGGCGCCGCAAGGCATCCGTGCCGGCGGGCCCGACCGGCAAACCAGCGACCCGGCGTCCTAGGCCAACACCAGGCGGCATGCGTCTGCCCTCCAGTTCAAGGTGATACGATCGCCAACGCCGATCCTGGCGCCGTCGACCTGGCTCGGCATCTTGACCCGCACCTGATGGACGCCGCCATCGGATGGCACGTCGACAGCGGCGACGGTGGACGCGCCGCCGAAGCTGACGGCGGCCACCGTGCCGAGTATGCGATTGGCGTCACTGTCGCATGCCGCTTGCAGCGCGATGGCTTCGGGGCGAAACACGGCGAAGGCGCGGCGGCCGGCGGGTGCGTCGGCCACATCAGGCTGGCCCTCGATGGCGCAGACCAGGGGGCCAAGCGCGGTCTCGATCCTGCGATACCGGCCTTCCGTGGCGGCCAGCCTCCCTTCAATCAAGTTGTTGTCGCCGAAGAACCGGGCCACGAACTCCGTGCGGGGACGATAATAGACCTCGTGCGGCGACCCCAATTGCTGGATGCGGCCGAAGTTCATGACGCAGATCCGGTCGGCCATGGCGATCGCTTCCTCCTGGTCGTGGGTGACGAACAGGAAGGTCGTCTTGATCTCGCGCTGGATGTCCTTCAGGAACGACTGCATCTGCCGGCGGAGCTCGACGTCGAGCGCGGCGAGCGGCTCGTCAAGCAGGATCAGCCGTGGCTGGCAGATGATGGCGCGCGCCAGGGCGACCCGCTGGCGCTGGCCGCCGGAAAGTTGCGCCGGATAACGCTGGGCGAGCTGGCCGAGCTGGACCAGCTCGAGCGCCTGGCCAACCCGGCTCCGGACTTCGGCGCCCGCGACGCCCCGCACTTTCAGGCCGTAGCCGACATTGTCGGCTACGTTCATGTGGGGAAACAGTGCGTAATCCTGGAAGACGGTGTTGAACGGCCGCTTGTTGATGGGCACGGCTGTGATATCGCGGCCGTCCAGCAGGATGACGCCCCGGGTCGGCTCGGTGAAGCCGCCGATCATGCGCAAGATGGTGGTCTTGCCGGATCCCGATGGCCCGAGGATGGTGATGAATTCCCCGTCGCGGACGGCAAGATCGATCGCTTCAAGGACCGGCGTCTGGCCGAAGGACTTCGAAACGGCCCGCAGTTCCAGAAGGATTCGGTCGGTCGCCATCAGGAGCGGTTGACCCCAAAAAGATGGCCCGATCCACCGGAGGGTGGACCGGGCTTCTGCAAGGCAAGCCTATTGCGCGGCCTTGATCTCGTTCCAGAGGTCGGACCGTTTGGTCGGATCTTCAACCTGTTCGACATAGACGAGCTTGTCATCCGGCTTGGCGTTGTTCGACGATGCTACGGTGTTGCCAAAGCCGGTGCGCTCCGTCAACTGCTCGCCGATCTTCTTCTGGAGCACGAAGCTGATCCACTGTTCGGCCAGCTCCTTGTCTTGGACGCCGCTGGTCAGCGCCCAGGTATCGAGCCAGGCCAGCGCGCCCTCCTTCGGATTGACATAGGCAATGTGGGCGCCGGCGTCCTGCAGTGACTTCACCTGCTGCTGGCCGTAGTTGGCCCAGATTAGCGCGACATCGTTGTTCTTGTAGATCTCGGTCGCCTCGTCCGCGGTGGTATAGAAGCTGAGGACGTTTTTCTTGAGATCCAACAGCTTGTTCTTGACCTGCTCCAGCTGTTCCGGCGACAGGTTGAACGGGTTCGTGATGCCGAGGGTGAGCGCCGTGAAGGAGAAGTTGTGCTCGCCATTGTCGTAGGCGAGCACCTTGCCCTTGTATTTGGGATCCCACAACACATCCATCGTGGTCGGCGGCGGGCTGACCTTGTCGGTGTCGTAGATGATCCCGATCGAATCGAACGCATATGGGATCGAGTACAGCTTGCCGTCCCGCATGACGCCCTTGACCTTCGTCAGGTCGGCGAAATTCGGCAGCTGGTTCTTCTGGTTCGGGACCTTGTCGAGGTCGATCGGCGTCACCAGTTTTGCGTCGATGTAGCGCTGCAGCTGGCCGGTGTTGACCGCGAAGACGTCGAAGTCCTTGCCTTCGCTGCCCTTGATCTTGGCCCACATCTCGTCGTCGCTGCCGATGAAGACGACGCTAACCTTGGCGCCGGACTGCTGCTCGAAATCCTTCACCCAATCGTCATCTGCATAGCCTTGCCACGCCAGCACCCGCAGCTCCTTGGCTACCGCCGGCGCCATCCCGAATGCGGTCGTGGCGATCGCCGCCAAGGCCAGCATCGGCAGTGTTGCTTTGATCAGTTTCTTGAGCATAGCGCCTACCCTCCCTGTTTTCGGTTGTCACTCGGTCATCATCATCCGGATCCGGCTTGCCGCCGGGTCGTCACAGCGGTGAAACGGTCACCAGCCCGCGATCGGGCGCGAGCTCCATGCGGTTGCGGAGCGGCTTGCCGAAGGCCGCCACCTCGATCTCGAACTCGTCTCCGGGCTGGGTCTTCACGCCGGCGGCATAGCTCAAGACCGCCGCGCCGAAGAAATATGCGTGCAGATCGCCGGGCCGCCGGAACATGTCGTAACGGAAGTGGAAGTGCTCCAGGTTGGCGATCGAGTGGGACATGTTGTCCTCGCCGGAGAAGAAGTCCTCCTCCCATAGCGTCCTGCCTTGCCGGATGATCCGCGACTTGCCGCGGACATCGCCAGGAAGCTCGCCGACCAGCAGCTCGGGGCCCATGGAGCAGGCACGCAACTTGGAGTGCGCCAGATAGAGATAGTTCTGCGATTCAGTGATGTGATCGGAGAACTCGTTCCCCAGGGTATAGCCGATCCGCCAGGGATTGCCGGTCTTGTCGATCAGGTAGAGACCAGCGATCTCCGCCTCTTCGGCGCCGGCCAGGGCGAAAGACGGCAACGGGATCGGAGCACCGGTCGGTATGACGCAGGTGCCGACGCCCTTGAAGAACCATTCCGGTTGCACGCCAATCCTGCCGGTGCCGGGCTTGCCGCCTTTGATGCCCATGCGGAAGATCTTCATGGAATCCGATTCCGGCGCGCCATCGCCATGGGTGTCGACATGCATCTTGTTGCGTGCGTCGGCGCTTCCGAGATGAGTGAGGCCGGTGCCGGTGATGAGGTAGCGGGCCGGCTCCGGGTGATCGAGCGGTGCAAGGACGTGGCCGGCCTTCAGCAATGCGACATAGTCGATGCGCTCATCCGAGGCGCACGACTTCGCCAACGCCTCGAGCCCGCCGCCGCGGTCGAGCGCGGTCGTGGCGAGTTCATAGACCGTGGCAAAGGCCTTTAGCGGGCGGACGTGATCGCCGTCATCGGTGACCCAGCCCACCTTCCGGCCGGCTCCAGGGGTTTGGAACTGCACGAGACGCATCGACTTCTCCCTGCTGCGACGGCGCCTAGACCCAACCGCCATCGACAATGAAGTTCTGCGACGAGCACATCCTGCTGTCGTCCGCCGCCAGGAACATCACCATGCGGGCGATGTCGGGCGGATAGAGCTTGTCCTTGAGGCACTGGCGATCGTTGATCTGGCGCTCGCCCTCCGCATTCAGCCAGAGCTTGATCTGGCGCTCGGTCAGCACCCAGCCCGGCAGCATGCAGTTGACGCGGATGCGCTCCGGCCCGAACTCGCGGGCCAAGGCGCGGGTCATGCCGGTGATCGCCGCCTTCGACGTCACATAGCCAGGACAATCGCCATCGCCGACCATCCAGGTGATGGAGCCGAAATTGACAATCGAACCTCCGCCGGCGTCGCGCATCTGCGGCCGCACCGCCTGCGCGGCGAAGAACTGGTGGCGGACGTTGACCGCCATGCGCTCGTCCCAATACGCCACAGTTACGTCTTCGGTCGCATGCCGGTCGTCATTGCCCGCGTTGTTGATCAGCGCCCTGATCGGCCCGTGCTTGTCCTTGGTCGCCGTGATGGCCGCGCGCAACTCCTCGATATCCCGAAGATCGCAGTGGATGAAATCCGGCGCCGGGTGGCCCTTCACGGCGATGGCGGCGACCAGAGCTCTTGACGGCGCCTCGGCGATGTCGACGAACGTCACCCGCGCATGCTGGGCGCAGAAATGTTCGACCAGGCTCGCCCCGATCCCGCTGCCACCCCCGGTAATGAAGACCACCCGATCCTCGAGACTTGGGTAGATCGCAGGCTTTTCGATTTCACCTGGCTGCATCGGTGCGCCCCTAGTGCGATTGCCGCGCCACGGCGGCGCCGCGCTTCCCGACCAGGAAATCCATGTCGCAGCCGCGATCGGCCTGCAGCACGTGATCGACGTAAAGCCGCTGATAGCCGCCATTGGCCGGCAAGTGCGGCGGCGTCCAGGCGGCGCGGCGCTTTGTCAGCTCGGCATCGGGAACATCGAGATGCAGCCGCCGGCCGGCGACGTCGAGCTCGATCATGTCACCGTCCCGCACGAGTGCCAGAGGCCCGCCGGCAGCCGCTTCCGGGGCGGTATGCAACACGACGGTGCCATAGGCGGTCCCGCTCATGCGCGCATCCGAGATGCGCACCATATCGGTGACGCCTTTCTTCAGCACCTTGGCCGGCAACGGCATGTTTCCAACCTCGGCCATGCCCGGATAGCCTTTCGGGCCGCAATTCTTCAGCACCATCACGCAAGTCTCGTCGATATCCAGCGCGGGGTCGTCGACCCGCGCGTAGAAATGCTCAATGTCTTCGAAGACCACGGCGCGGCCGCGATGCTGCATCAATGCAGGCGTCGCCGCCGACGGCTTGATCACCGCGCCGCTCGGCGCAAGGTTGCCGCGCAGAACGGCGATCCCGCCCTGGGGCGTCAGTGGCCTTTCGATCGGCCGGATGACCTCGGTGTTGTAGTTCGGCGCGGCGGCGCAGATCTGGCCGATGGCTTCGCCGGTCACGGTCAGCGCATCGGTATGGAGCCTGCCCGCTTCGATCAGCGCGCGCATCACGGCCTTCAGGCCGCCGGCATAGTAGAAATCCTCCATCAGAAATCTGCCGGACGGCATCAGGTCGACGATGGTCGGGATGTCGCGCCCCAGGCGGTCCCAGTCCTCCAGCGTCAGTTCGACGCCGAGGCGGCCGGCAATGGCGATCAGATGAATGACGGCGTTGGTGGACCCGCCGATTGCGCCGTTGACCCGGATCGCGTTTTCGAATGCCTGGCGCGTCAAGATGCGTGACATGCGGATGTCGGCATGGACCAGTTCGACGATCCGCTTCCCGGCCATGTGCGCGAGGACGCGGCGCCGCGCATCGACCGCCGGTATCGCGGCATTGTCGGTCAGCCCGATGCCCAGCGCTTCGACCATGCTGGCCATGGTCGAGGCGGTCCCCATGGTCATGCAACTGCCGGCCGAGCGGCTTTGGCCCTGCTCGGCCGCCATGACGTCGGCCACCGAGATCTTTCCTGCCTTTATCTCGTCGAACACCTTCCACACATGGGTGCCGGAGCCGATCTTCTGCCCGCGATAGTCGCCGTTCAGCATTGGTCCGCCGGACACCGCGATAGTCGGCAGGTCGCAGCTGGCCGCCCCCATGAGCAGCGCCGGTGTGGTCTTGTCGCAGCCGACCAGCAGGATGACGCCGTCCATCGGATTGGAGCGGATCGATTCCTCGACATCCATGCTCGCCAGGTTGCGGAACAGCATTGCGGTCGGCCGCAAGTTGGACTCGCCGAGGCTGGTGACCGGAAATTCGAGCGGCAAGCCGCCGGCCTCATACACACCGCGCTTCACATGCTCCGCGATGTCGCGCAGATGCGCATTGCAGGGGGTCAGTTCCGACCAGGTGTTGCAGATCCCGATCACCGGCCGGCCGTCGAACAGGTGAGGCGGCAGTCCCTGGTTCTTCATCCAGCTTCGGTGCATGAAGGCGTTCTTTCCTTCGCCGCCAAACCATTCGCTGGATCGCAGTTTCCTGGGCCGATCGGCCATCCCGCTTCCTCTCGTTTGGTAAAGCCAAACGCTGTTTTGTCATGCTATGCTATCGGCGAGGATGGATGTAAGTCAATCCAGGTTCCCGAGACATAATGGATTTGTCGATGGTTGAAGAAGCTGGCGGAGGCGCCGATCAACAATACCGCGTTCTGAGCCTGGGCCGGGCACTCGACCTGCTTGAGATCGTCGCGCGCAAGGGGAAGGAAGGCGGCAGGCTGACGGACCTTTCGCATGATCTCGGCCTGTCGAAGGCCTCGACCTTTGCGATCCTCCAGACCCTATTGTCGCGCGGCTATGTCGCCGACATTGGCAAGGGATCGACCCGGCGCTATCGCCTCGGCATGGCACTGGCACGCCTGGGCGATCTCGCCATCTCCAACGTGTCGTTGGCGGACGTTGCGCTGCCGGTGCTGCGCGACCTCACGGACGAGCTCGGCCTGACCTCGCGACTGGCGATTCTGGACGACGGCTATGCCGTGGTGGTCGGGCGCATCGATGCACCAGGCGCAATCAAGTTCGATGCAGCGCTGGGCCGGCGCGAGTTGCCGCACTGCTCGGCTGTGGGCAAGGCGCTGCTGGCGGCCCTGCCGAAGGCGGAGGCCACGGCCATCCTCCGGAGGCTCGAGCTGTCCCGCCGTACGCCGCACACAATTGTGGCCCGAGGCGAACTGCTGAAGGAGCTGAGCCGCTCGGCGGAACGCGGCTACGCCGTCGACAACGAGGAAGACCATGAAGGCGTCGCCTGCGTTGGAGCCTGCGTGTTCGATCGATCCGGCCACGCCGCCGGCGCGATAAGCGTCACCGGCTTGAAATCGCGAGATTGGGAGGCGCGGCAAAAAACCTTGGCGGCTGGGGTCATGCGCGCCGCCGCCAGGATATCGCAGCAGCTTGGAGCGGTGAGCCGGCCGCACTATCCGGAGGGAACGACAGAAGCGTGACCAACCTTGCTTAGGTCACGATTCCGACCTCGGCAGAATTAGTTGTTGCTGCAGGCTTTCGATATCCGGTCGGTGATCGAGACGCGCGAGGTGCGAGAAAGCGGCGCTGTTTGCATGGCGAGGTGCCGGCACGAACTGACACCACCTGCCGCAGGGAAAGGTGCCGCCGAATCTCAAGATTTTAGAGTGAAAAACGCCGGAAAGCCTATCGGCTTATGATCTTTGGCTGCAGGCGCGAGATTATCTCTACAGAAACGCCAAGGAGGATAACGCGGCTGCACGTCGACTGCTTGAGCGGGCCGTCGCACTCGACCCGAGTGATCCGCGTTATGCCGCCGACCTCGCGCTATCGTACCACTACGAGTCTCGCTGGGGCTGGAGCGACTCGCAGGATAAGTCCCTGGTGACGGCGGAAGAGCTTGCCCGCAATGGCGTCAGGCTCGATGATTCCGACTATCGCACGCATTGGGTATTGGCGACGGTTCTGCGGGCACCGCGGTGCGCAGGCGGCGTACGAAAGAGCCTATGCCCTCAATCCGAACGATGCCGACTTGGCCGCCGACTTTGGTGGATTTCACCTTTATTATGACCAGCCCGACGAGGCGATCCATCGCATCGAGAGTGCCATGCAACTCAATCCGCTCTATCCGGACTGGTATCTCCGCGTCCTAGGCCTTTGCTATTTCTGCATCGGCGATTACACGAAAACCATCGATGTGGTGCACAAGGCCCGACAACCGCAGCCCGGCTTGCTGCGCCTGCTGACCGCCGCGCACATCATGCTGGATCAAGTGGAACTGGCCGAGGCGGCGCGAGCGGAGATGATCAAGCTGGAGCCGTGGTTCACAATCTCGATCTTGCGCAAGGGGCTTCCCTTCAAGGTTCCCGGAGTGGGAGCGCCATTCTTCGCCGCCTTGCGCAAAGCAGGGCTGCTGGAGTGAAGGTCGATTTGCCTGACGGTCCATGGTGGCTCTGGCCAGCTCGTAGCGCGAATGAAAGGTGTCCGTCGTGCCAGCGAATGTCTGTGCAAAGCCGTCATGCGACGCAGGCCCTCATACTAATCAGAAGGGTCGCGGTTCGGGCTCTGGCACGCGCTTCCTTCTGTCACGGGTTGTATTCGGGTCCTGCCAGAGGCAAACTGGTGGTTAATTCTCGCGCCTAGCATGTCGCCATGGAACTGCTCGGTGAAATAGCTGCCGAAGCCATCACTCATCCGAAAGTCAGGCGGATGCATGAGTACTGGTTGGCGAAGCGCGCAGGTCGACCAATGCCAAGTCGGTCCGATATTGATCCTATCGAAGTTCCTGATTGCGTGGGAAATTTGTGCCTCGTTGAGGTAACCAACGACGTGCCACGCCGATTCCGATTTCGGATCGACGGAACAAATTTGGCTGTACTCAGTGGTTTCGATCTGACAGGAAAGTACGCCGACCAGGTGCCAGACCCCGTTTATCGGGATCTCATCGTCGCCCTCTATGAGCGTGTCGTTCTGACCCGAGCTCCCGTATTCATCTCAGATCACGAGAAATGGAAAGGATATGGCGTTAAGGTCACATCCGTCACGCTGCCTCTGTCTAACGACGGCGAACGCGTTGACGGCATTCTCGATGCAGTTTTTCCCGCGCGCTCGGTCGAACGCTAGAGTCATCGAAGAAGCGCGAACCAGAGACATCGCGACGCAAGTTGAACAAAGCGAACATGCGCTCGCGCGCTATTTCGGATCGCCAATATCAAATCTGTTGGCGTTGGGTTGGCGCCGCCCACTAACCGCGAAACCATTCGACGAAAGACGTTGTGACGCAGGCACTGGGTTCCGACGGCTAACCTGTGAAAGCGGCGGCGCGTTGGGCGAAGACGCTGGACAGGCGGCCGACTTCGGTAGCGTTCTCCGCAGCGGCGTTGCCCGCCTTGGCGCGAGCGGCGATCCCCTCGAAGATGACCGACCAGCGGAACAGCGCGAATGCCAAATGGAAAGGCGCGAGGCGTGCAGTGCCGGCGGTCGCCGCGGTATAGTAGCGAGCCTCGTAGTCCGCCTGCCTGGGCAGGCTTAGTTCATCCAGCGGCAGCCCAGCAAGCCCACCATATTCCGCTGGAGCAGTTTGCCAAACCATGCAGCTATGAGCAAGGTCCGCCAGCGGATGGCCAAGCGTTGACAGTTCCCAGTCGAGAATGGCGATCACACGTGGCTGCGACGCATGGAACATCAGATTGCCGATTCTGTAGTCGCCATGAGTGATCGTGCTGCGGTCGTCGCCGGGCACATTGGCCGGTAGCCAAGCGATCAGCCGATCGATGGCGGCGTCCTCCCGGGTCCGCGACATCTCCCATTGCCGGGTCCAACGCGCGATCTGCCGTGCGAAGTAGTTGCCCGGCCGGCCGAAATCACCCAGCCCGACGGCCACCGGATCGACGGCGTGGAGCGCCGCCAAGGTGTCGGCCATGGACAAGTACATTTGGCGGCGCTCGGCCGCCGGGACGCCCGGCAGGGTGGAGTCATGAAACACGCGGCCATCCAGCCGCTCCATGAGATAGAAGGGTGTGCCCAGCACGGCGCGGTCGTTGCAGTAAAGGACCGCCCGCGGCACCGGCACGGAGGTCGAGGCCAGTGCCGAGATCACTCGGTACTCGCGGTCGACCGCATGGGCCGATGGTAACAGCTCGCCCGGCGGTTGCTTGCGCAGCACGAGCCGACGACCCTCGTAGCTGACGTAATAGGTAGGATTCGACTGGCCGCCACGAATCCGCTCGATCTGCGGGCGCCCTACCAACCCGCCGAGTGCTGGGCTCAGGAAGGCATGAAGGCGATCGCCGTCGATCTCGCTCGACATAGCGGAAATATCCGTCATGCCGCCGCAACCGGCCAGCGCCAGAAGGCGCTGCCCTCGGCCGCCAGCTCTTGGTTGAGCAGCATGCGATGCACCTCGTCGGCACCGTCTACCAGTCGCGCCTGGCGGGCATAGCGATAGATCCATTCGAGCACGGTATCCCCGGAATAGCCGCGCGCGCCGTTGATCTGGATGGCAATGTCAGCTGCCTCATGGAGCGTCCGAGCCACGTGGATCTTGGCCATCGAGATCTCCTTACGGGCTCGCTCGCCGCGGTCGAGCTCCCAGGCCGCTTTCAAGACTAATAACCGGCCGATTTCGATGTTCATGGCCAAGCCGCCCACCATCAGCTGCACGCTTTCCCTGTCGGCTAGGCGCACGCCGAACCCGTGGCGCTTGGCCGCATACTCGGTCGCAATTTCGACACAGCGTTTGGCAAGGCCCAGCCAACGCATGCAGTGGGTCAGGCGCGCCGGCCCAAGCCGGATCTGCGCCACTTTCAAACCGTCGCCCTCGGCCATCAGGACATCCTCGGGTGCAACCGCCAGCCCGTCGAACTCGAGTTCGCAGTGGCCGCCATGCTCCTCCGGTCCCATAATCGGAATGCGCCGGAGGATCCGCCAGCCGGGCTGATCCTTGTGAAAGAGGAAGGCGCTTAAGCCGCGTCGGGTGTCGGGGGAAGTGCGAGCGAGGATGATGAAATGGGCTGCCTCAGCGGCGCCGGTGATGAACCATTTGTGTCCGTGAAGGCGGTACGACCCGTCGGCCTGGCGATCTGCTCGTGTCTGGATCATGGCGGGATCGGAGCCACCGCCTGGATGCGGCTCGGTCATGGCGAAGGCCGACCGTACGCGGCCATCCACGATCGGTGCCAGCCAGCGGGCCTTCTGGTCTGGCGTCGCCACCGCTTCCAGCAGCATCATATTGCCGTCGTCCGGAGCCGCCGAATTGAATACGACTGGTCCGAAGATCGACCGGTTCATCGCCTCATAGCACACAGACATCCCAACTTTGCCAGCTCCGAGGCCGCCGGTCTCGGGCCTGAGCTGCAGGCACCACAATCCTTCGCCACGTGCCCGCTCGCGCATCCGCGTCAGAAGGTCGAGCCTGATGTTCTCGTGGGCATCGAACGATGCGGGGTCGCTCTCGAGCGGCAGCAGCTCGCGCTCTACGAACGTGGCAATGCGGCGGCGCAGATCATCGAGGGCGGGAGAAATGGTGAAATCCATCGGAACCCTCACAGGGACGAAACGAGATGGCCGCCATCGATCGTAATCGCAGTGCCGGTCATGAAAGCTCCTGCCTGGCTGGCCAACAGCAGCAGTGCGCCATCCAGGTCCTCGGGCCGGCCAAGCCGGCGTTGCGGGATGCGGCGGATCATGGCTTGGCCCGCTTCGGTCTGGAAGAAATCACGGTTGAGATCAGTCTCGATGTAGCCGGGGCACAGCGCGTTGACGCGGATGCCATAACGCGCCCATTCGAGTGCCATCGCCCGTGTGAGCTGCAAGAGGCCCGCCTTCGAGGCGGCATAGGGCGCAAGTTGGCTGACGACCCGCTCGCCCAAGATGGAAGCCACGTTGACAATCGCGCCGCCATTGCCACGCATCAACCGCGCTGCCGCTTGACCGACCAGGAATGCGCCCTTCAGATTGGTGTCGAGAATGCGGTCCCAGTCCGCCTCAAGGAGGTCGAGCAGCGGCACCATCGCGGCCACGCCCGCATTGTTAACCAGAATATCCAGCCCGCCCAACCGCGTGAAAGTCTCCTGGACGGCCGCACCGACTCCTGCCGCATCGCTCACGTCCATGCTTACCGCGATGGCCGTGCCACCCGCCGCTTCAATCTCCGCGCACACAGCCCGGCACGACTCCTGCCGCCGCGCCACCACGGCGACCTTCGCACCCGCGCGCGCCAGCAGGGCCGCGAAGTGGGCGCCGAGTCCGCCGGAGGCACCAGTGACGAGCGCTGTCCTGCCCGCAAGCGAGATCGTAAAGCCTTTGCTGCTCCCTGCCTGTCGATCAATCGGTGACATTGACCCGAGCCCGAAGTGCGAACTTCTGGATCTTGCCGGTCGCCGTCTTAGGCAGGTCTCCGAACAGAACGGTCTTCGGAACCTTGAACCCGGCAAGATATTGCCGGCACCAGGCAATCAGATCGGCGGCTGAAGTTGGTTCGGCACTGTCGCGCAGGTGTACGAAAGCACACGGCGTTTCGCCCCAGCGCGGATCCGCGCGCGCCACCACCGCGGCCTCCAGCACCGCCGGGTGGCGGTACAGCACCTCCTCTATCTCGATGCTCGAGATGTTCTCGCCGCCAGAGATAATGATGTCCTTGGCGCGATCCTTGATCTCCAGATAGCCATCAAGGTGGCGCACCGCCAGATCGCCCGTATTGAACCAGCCGTCGCGAAATGCAGCCGCCGTGGCGTCGGGATTCCCGAAATATCCATCCATGATGGTGTTGCCACGGAGCAAGATCTCGCCGATGCTTTCACCGTCGCACGGCAACTCGGATCGCGTGATCGGATTGATCACTTTGAGGCCGCCCATGGCGACGTGACGCACCCCTTGCCGCGCCATGCGCTGCGCGCGCTGTTCCTTCGAGAGATCCGACCAGTCGCCTTGCGGCAGGCACAGGGTGGCCGGGCCGTAGGTTTCGGTCAGTCCATACAGATGAGTAATCTCGCACCCGATAGCCGTCATTGCGGCGATCACCGTGCTGGGAGGCGGCGCGCCGCCGGTCGCGATGCGCACGGGATGGCTGAAGCGGACACTGTCGTGACGCGCGGCCTCGGCCAACATGGTCAGGATTACCGGCGCGCCGCATAGGTGGGTGACCCGGTGTTCGGCGATAAGTGCCAACACGCGGTGGGCATCGAATCGGTGCAGGCAGACATGGGTACCGCCGACCGCCGTCACCGCCCACGGAAAGGTCCAGCCGTTGCAATGGAACATCGGCAATGTCCAAAGATAGACCGTGGTCGGATCGAGGCCGAAATTGATGACGTTGCCGAGGGCGTTGAGATAGGCGCCTCGGTGGGAATATACGGCTCCCTTGGGGTCGCCGGTTGTGCCGGAGGTGTAGTTGAGTGCGATGGGCTCGCGTTCGTGATCCGGCCATCTGCCATTGAAGTTGGGATTGCCGGTGGACAGGAAAGCCTCGTAATTGAGCGCGCCCGGGCTCGGCTGCTCACCCGTTTCGACCACCACCGGCCTGACCTCGAGCTGGGCCAGCGCAGCCAGCGCAAGGGCCGAGCAGTCACCGTCGACGATCAGTAGGCGAGCGCCGGAATGACGCAGGATGAACGAAACCGACGCCGGCTCCAGCCGCACGTTTATCGCCGTCAGGACCGCCCTCGCCAGCGGAATCCCGAAATGTGCCTCGATCATGGCGCTGGAGTTGGGCGCCAGCACCGCGACCCGATCGCCGGGCGACACCCCGGCAGCAACCAGGGCCGACGCCAGTAGCCGTACTCGCATCCACAACGCGCCGTAGCCGATCCGACTCTCGCCGTCGACGACCGCAATCTTGTCGGGATGAATCTCCGCGGCCCGCGCCAGGAAGTCGAGCGGGGTCAGTGGCATGTCATTTGCCGCGGGCATGGCATTCCTCCGTCTCTCATTGACCTCTTCCCGCACTCACACCATATGCTGGCCGCCATTGACTGAGAAGGTGGCACCGCTCACGAATCCCACCTGGTCGCTGGCCAGGGAGGAAACCATCGCTGCGATCTTCATCCGGTCGCCCGATCGGAATAGTCTTTACGCTCGCGTTCCAAGGTCTTGGCCGGCATCGCGCTCGTCATCTCGGTCTCGTAGGGTGATGCAGCCAGCTTCACGCCCGCATTCGTGGCGCCGTCATTGGCTTGGCCGAAAATGCTCGCATCATGCGTTCATCGACGGGATATTTATGGTGCAGGCCGAACTCCACTCGCGCATTCCCGGCTCGATAGGTTGGTCCAGGCCGCTTTCTTCTCCGCTTGGACGTCGAACCCGGCGCGCCGAAAATGGAGGTTAACGCCGCCAACCGACGGGTACTTGTGACGGATTATAACCTCATCGGTCTTCCAGGCGAGGAGTAGCCCGTGCACCGGGTTTCCATAGTCGTCCGGCGTAACGCTGACCCAGTCACCCCGCGTCATATAGTAGGATCAGCGTGCGGCGATTTCGCAGATCATGGCGAATTTGGAACAAGTGTTTGAAGCTAATAACGAGGAGTATGACCTTGGTCTTGTACGAGAGTGCAGCAAGACTTGGAACACTTCGCTCACGAAGCTTGGTTGACGCCGCGCATTACGGGTGAGTCCGCTTGTGGCACAATGCGGACGAACCGTTGCCAACTGAGGACGTCAGATGTTGGAGGTGAAGCAGACCTCTCAGTGACCTGCTGGCTTGCCCGGGCTTGACCCAAAGCGGAACCACGTCTTATGGACTCCGGCTCTGCACGCCAATAGAGTCTCACGCATTCGTCCAGTCGGTCTCGGGTCATGAGCCTTTTCCACGTCTCCATCACCGGACTTAACCGCCGCCACCTGACAGAGCTCGGAGCGAAGCACCGCATCATCGTCGTGGGCCACCGTGAGAAGAAGTCCGGCGAGATCGAAATCGACGCCTACCTGAACGCCCAGGAGGAGCAGTGGCTCAAGAAACATGGCTATGCCGTGACCCGATTGGAGGAGGTGACAGCGCCTGCCCGGCAGCGACAAGCGGAGCGGCATCGCGACACAGCGGGGCGAATCAAGAGGGGCCACTATGGCGACGTGATTTGGGGCGGGGGCTACCTGACCGTTGACGAGGTCGAACGGGCGATGCTTCTCGGCGAGAGAAACCATGGCAGCTACTTCGAGCGGATCGAACTGCCTCATCTCACCTGGGAAAAGCGCCGCTGCCATGCGGCCCGGATCGGCAAGGCCAAGGGCCGAAAGCGCACCACCATTTGCTTCATCTCAGGCATACACGGCCGCGAGTGGGGAGGACCCGACATCCTGGTGTATTTTGCTGTCCGCCTCCTGCGCGCCTATCGCGACCGCCAGGGGATCCGCCTAGGCAAGAAAGTGTTCTCGTCGGCCCAGATCCGGCGGATCGTCGAAACCAAAGACGTCATTCTCCTTCCTCAAGTGAATCCCGACGGCCGCCACTTCAGCATGGTGAAGAGCCCGTGGTGGCGAAAGAACCGCCGTCCGGCGCCGCGCGGGCGTGGGCCGAAGAGCATCGGAGTCGACATCAACCGCAACTTCCCAATCTTGTGGGACTTCGAGCGCCACTTCGCGCCAGGCACGGTGCAGAGCAGCCGCAAGCCGGGCGACTATGAAACCTACGTCGGTCCCAGTGCCGCTTCGGAACCCGAGACTCGCAATGTCATGTGGCTTTTCGACCGGATTCCGAATATCCGCTTCTTCATTGATCTCCACAGCTACGGCGAAACCATCCTCTACAACTGGGGCAGTGACGAGAATCAATCACACGATCCGCACATGTGCTTCATGAACGAGGCCTACGACGGCAAGCGCGGCCTCATCCATGACAACGTCTACCGCGAGCACATGCCGGTGGCCGACCAGGCGTTCGCCGTCAAGCTGGGACGTCGGCTCGCTGCCGCCATCCGTGAAGTGCGCGGGCGCGAATACCGCGTCCAGCAATCGGTGGGGCTTTATCCGACCGCTGGCTCGGCCGACGATTACGCCTATAGCCGGCACATGGTCGACCCGAAGAAGGCCAAGGTAATCTCCTACACCATGGAATGGGGGCGCAGCCGGGCCTCTACGCCTTTCCATCCGCCCTATCAGGAGATGCGAAAAGTCATGCGCGAGGTGACCGCGGGCTTGCTCGAGTTCTGCCTGCGTGCCTCCTAGATCGGCGACGACGGTGGACTCGGATTAGCACGAGCGATCTCTGCGCGCTTGCGGATGTCTCGATCCGAGGGAAGAGAGGACATACCGCTGCGGCCACGCTAAGGCCGAGTTTGACCCCAAGCCGCCATATCGAGCGGCAGGTGAGATGGCAGAACCGCCGTCGCCGAGGCAAGAATGGAGCCGTGTCACTCCCGATCTGCAGTCTCACACGATTGGATTTTGGGCTCGCGTACTCCGTAGTACGGTCTCGTCCCGTTCTGCGGGCACGAAGCGACTCCTGATCACCACGATCCCGCTTCCGGACATGCTGTCGAGGCCGCTGCGGCCATCGATCGGCCGGCAGATCCGGCGGACCGTGAACACGGGTTCACGGTGCTGCCAAATCCGCTGGCTGCGAGTTCGTGAGCCGGCGCCTCGGTTGAAATATGCCATCGGGCATACTCTGTCGTACGGGGAAGCTATAAGAAGGTCAGCTTCACCTCCGAAAGCCGTCATTCAATGCACAAACGCCGTCCTGAATGGTCCGCGATTGCTCGGTGGCTCCCGATGGGCCAGTCAGTTGACCTTAGAGGGATAGTAAGCCTAAGGATCACTGCTAACACAGGCTGCAAATGACTTCGAGTTTGTTCATTGCTCCGTCTGCAGCCCAACCTTCAAGGCCCAGGTCGTTGAGCCGATGCTTCAAGTGACAGCACAAAGCTGTTGCGCCCTGGTCGACCTGATCGACGGAAGTGACCGTCCAGAACCGCTTCTCCGGCCGCCAATATCCAACCTCATCGAGGAACGAAACGCCGAAGTAGTATTCGTCTGCCAAGGAGTCGGAAAACGTTGGGTCATGCAAAAATGTACCGTCTGATCCCAGTGTATTTTCTAATGACCAGTCAAGCATCGAAGCAATCTTCTCACCTACCTGGCTGCGGGTGGTCTCCGACATGTGAGGCCACCCGAATTTATAGATCCTCGCCACGTTGTAGAGATTATGGTTGTTGTAGCGGCCATTGTGCTGCCAGCCATACGGATACGGCTTCGCCTCAATGGCCTGCGTCTCGTCAATGATTTGCGGCCAGTAATCGACCCCGCCCCTCGTATACGCAACGATATGGTAGGTCATGCTCAGATCGACAGTCTTGATGATCTTGTCATCCACAATATACCAAGCCCCCCAGTAACCAGTGGTCGGGTCCTGGGCGCCACTGAGGAAAAACCGAAATGCCTCAGTTAGCGCGTCAATTCTGTTTGACGGATGCGTCAAATCGATATTTTCAACCAGCATATCGCGCAGATAGGCTTTCAACGTCCCTTGCGCAACTGTCGCGATAAGGCTTCCAAGTTCTGCCCGGTTGTCTACGCCGGTGTGAGCAATGTCCGAAACCAGAAGATCCTGCAGCCGCGACAATAGCTTCTTGCCGGTATCTAAGCTGCCGGTGGATCGCAACTTGTAGCGAGGTTGCTCGCCTCGCGCCGCCAGACTCGCCAATCCCTCCACGGTTGCTGCCAGTCGCATGAAGTGCTCTTCGTAGCAAGAACCCCAAGACCCATCGACGGGCGACTGGTTGGCCGCAAAACTCTGGTCAAGCTCGTTGAGACTCTGCTCGATCCGCGTCAGTTTGTCCTCGAGGCGATCCCAATGTGCAGTATAGCCGTGCAGCCATTTGGCTTCGAGGAATAGCTGCTGCGTGCAATAAAGATTTCGGCCGCCTGCCTCCGCCTCTGCCATTGCTCGAGACATCGCTTCAAGGCGTTTTCCATAGGATTCGAAATGCCGTTGATACTCTGGGTCGTAGATCTCAAATTGACGTTGAATGAGATCCTGCGGGTCCTCAGTGGCTCCAGCGGGAGCACGAACCGAAAGCACATGCACAGTGCCGACAAGCATTGCAAAGATAAGCAATGCGCGGATACCAGCGCGCCGAATACATCCAGATCGCATCCGAGCATCTCCACATGCTGCAGACTGCAGTATGGATCTTACTCGAGTTGCCACATCATATCTATGATTTATACCGTGGGAATCAGACCTAACCTTCACGTATGTGTCACCATGCTCGGAGAAGCCGGCATGATGGCATGCTCGCCGGTCTGCATGCCGCGCGCCACGGCAAGGGCCGTGTCGCCAAGCTCGTCCTCATCGGTGCGGTGCCGCCGATCATGGTGAAGACGCCCGCCAACCCGGGCGGCTTGCCGCTGGAGGTGCTCGACGAGTTCCCGAAAGCAGCTCGCTGCGAACCGCGCACAGTTCTATCGCGATGCGCGAGCCCGTTCTACAGCTTCAACCGGCCGGGGGCGAAGACCTTGCAGAGTGTCGTCGACACCTGGTGGCGCCAGGGCATGATGGGCGGCGCCAGGCACACTACGACGGCATCAAGGCCTTCTCGGAAACCGACTTCACGGAGGACCTGAAAGCGATCGATGTCCCCACGCTGGTCATGCATGGCGATGACGACCAGATCGCGCCGATTGCCGACTAGGCATTGCTCTCCGCGAAGCTGCTGAGCTCCCCACGTGGCATCTGGGTGCCATGATGTGGTGCTTTGAGAGACCGCACGAACAGGGGAGCCATCCAATGGGAGACGTTTATCACGATCGGCGTTGATCTCGCCACCGCCGTCGCCGCATCCAGAGCGACGCCGTGCCCAGTGCGTACCAGACCCTTCCGCCGGAGGATGGACTCGCATTCGAGCCAATGGAGGAGTAGCATAGGTCGTGTTGGTTTCGCTGTATTCTAAAGGTAGAGACCAGCATCTTGATCATCTTCGTCGCAATCTAGGAGACGTGGGGAGGTGGAGGAGCCGATGCCTCACTACTACTGCTACATCCATGATCAAAAGGGCCACATCACGACGCGGGTCGTTACTGGTGGCAGCGACGAGCAGATCATCGCAAAGACGGCGCAGTACCTGAACACACACCCGCACATTCCATGTGTCGAGCTGTGGCAGGACGGCCGCTACATCAAACAGGTCCAGCAAGTGGCGGCAGAGCGCATCATGGGTAGCGGTTCTCTGTGAGGCCGTCCTAAGCTCGCCGAACTAAGTCTTTCTTGTCACTGCCTTGCAGCTTTTGCGGCGTTGAATGGATCAAGACGAAGAGGGCGCGCTTGGCTCATTTGAGTGCAAGCTCTCGATCTTGAGATCAGCGAGCACTTGAGCGAACTGAGACTTGCGATTCTGACCTGAGCGCGTCCATTCAACAAGCTCTCCCCGCGCCATCGCAGCAGGCGCGCGCCGGGGGATAGTACTCTTGTCTGTAGTGCAGTTGCATACGCCACTCGCGCTGTATCGAGCAAACGGAGAGCGAGCCATGCCGACTAATCAAACCAACGGATCCGGCGCCGAGCAGGTCCGCCTCCAGGAAGACCGCGAAGGACGAGCCGCGTGGAAGAAATGGGGGCCATATCTGAGCGAGCGGCAGTGGGGGACGGTGCGCGAGGACTACAGCTCCAATGGTGATGCCTGGAACTACTTCACTCACGACCACGCGCAGTACCGTGCCTACCGATGGGGCGAGGACGGGTTAGCCGGCATCTCCGATAACCGCCAGTTGCTCTGCTTCGCGCTGGCGCTTTGGAACGGACGCGATCCGATCCTCAAGGAACGTTTGTTTGGATTGACCAACAGCGAAGGTAATCACGGCGAAGACGTCAAGGAGTACTACTTCTACCTCGATAGCACGCCAACCCACTCGTACATGAAGTATCTCTACAAGTATCCGCAGGCCGAGTATCCCTACCAGCTCATTATGGACGTCAACCGGTCGCGCAATAAGCAGGAAGACGAATTTGAGCTGATGGACACCGGCATCTTCGATGAAGACCGGTATTTCGACGTTTTCGTCGAATACGCCAAGGTCGAGCCGGAGGACATTCTGATCCAAATCACCGTCCATAACCGCGGTCCCGAGCCGGCCGAGATCCACATACTGCCCACTCTGTGGTTTCGCAACACCTGGTCGTGGGGTCGCAAGGAAGAGAAGCCGGAACTGAAGGTCCTCGCTGCCGGCGCGGACATGCGGGCCATCGCTGCCCGGCATCGCTTAGTCGGCGAGCGATACCTCTACTGTGAGGGCGTGGTCGATCTGCATTTCACCGAAAATGAAACCAACACCCAGCGGGCTTTCAACCAGCCCAACCAGCAGCCTTACTGCAAGGACGGCATCATCCATACCATCGTCCACGGGAACAAGAATGCCATCAACCCCGAATTGCGCGGCACCAAGGCAGCTGCCCACTATCGACTTGCGGTGCCGGAGAAGGGAAGCCAGACGGTCCGACTGCGGCTGACAGATCAGCCACCCGACCGACTACGGGCCCCTTTCGGAAGTGCATTCGAGGTTCCGTTCAAGGCTCGGAGGGAAGAAGCGGACGCATTCTACGCAGGGATAACACCGGACACGCTGACCAGGGATGAGGCGCATGTGATGCGCCAGGCGCTGTCGGGAATGCTCTGGAGCAAGCAGTATTTCTATTACGATTTAGCCACATGGCTGCGGGAACACGGTGACAAGCCCGAGGAAGGCGTGCGCGCCCAGGTCCGCAACAAGGACTGGTTCCATATGCACAACGCGGATGTCATCTCCATGCCGGACAAGTGGGAGTACCCCTGGTACGCCGTCTGGGACCTCGCCTTCCATACCATTCCCCTGTCGCTCGTCGATGTCGATTTCGCCAAGGAACAGCTACGGCTGTTCCTGGGGCACCATTACCTCCATCCCAACGGGCAAATGCCGGCCTACGAGTGGAATTTTGGCGACGTCAATCCCCCAGTACACCCGTGGGCGGTCTGGACTGTCTACAGCTACGACAAACAACTGCGCGGGCGCGGAGACGTTGCCTTCCTCAAGTTCTGCTTCGAGAAGCTGTCGCTGAACTTCACATGGTGGGTAAACCGCAAGGACGAGGATGGAAACAACGTGTTCGCGGGAGGCTTTCTTGGCCTGGATAACATCGGGCTGTTCGACCGCAGCAGTCCACTGCCGACGGGCGGCAATCTCGAGCAATCAGATGGCACGGCCTGGATGGCGTTCTTCGCGTCGTCGATGCTCCAGATCGCGGTCGAGCTCGCGATGGAGGAAGACCCTCACTACGAGGCGATGGCGCTGAAATACTTCGAGCACTTCCTGTGGATCGCCTCGGCCATGGATAATCTGAGCTTTACGGGGGTCAAACTCTGGGACCACGACGACGGTATCTTTTACGATGTGCTGCGCTTTCCCGATGGCAACGGCGTCCGGCTCAAGGTGCGTTCACTGGTTGGGCTGTTGCCACTGGTGGCAACCACTGTGTTGCCGGCCGACCTGCGGGAACGGCTGCCGCGCTTCTTCGAGGAGGCGCAGTGGTTTCTGGAACGGCACCCGTACACGGGGGCGACCCTCGCGGTTCCGCTGGAGGTCGGGGCGGGCGGCAGCCGCATCCTTTCCCTGGTCAATCCAGACAAACTCCGCCGGATACTTGGCTATATGCTCAACGAGAGCGAGTTCCTGAGCCCCTACGGGATCCGCTCGCTCTCACGCTATCACGCCGACCATCCCTATGTCTTCAACGCCGGCGGACAGGAATTCCGGATCGGGTACGTCCCGGGCGATTCGGACAGCGGGATGTTTGGGGGTAACTCCAATTGGCGCGGACCGATCTGGATGCCGATGCAACTCATGATCATCCGCGCGCTTGTCAACCAGTACGCTTACCTCGGCAACAACTTCAAGGTGGAGTGCCCAGTCGGCTCAGGCCGCCAGCTGAACCTCCTGGAGGTCAGCCAGGAGATCGCGCGCCGGCTGTCGCGCCTGTTCATCCGCAACACGGAAGAACGCCGGCCCGGACATGGCAATCATGACCGATGGAACGATGAACACTGGCGCGACCACGTGCTGTTCTACGAGTATTTCCATGGCGACACCGGTGCCGGCATCGGAGCCAGCCATCAGACCGGCTGGACTGGTGTCATCGCCTTTCTGATCCAGGGATTCACCGCGGTCGAAGCGGAGAAGGTCTTGGAAAAAGGCATCGGCGCCGTGACCGAGGTCAGCGCCGAGGTCGCCAAGGATGGGCCGGAAGCCGCCGATGTCGCGGAGGAAGTCCACGAAGAGGTGGCGGAAAAAATCGTTGCCCAGGTACTCGAAACGGTCCAGCAAGAGGTGACGGAGGCTGTTCAAGAGAAGGGCGGACAGGCTGAGAAGCTCCGGGACAAGGTCGAAGAGATCGTCATGGAGAGGGTAGCCAAGGCCGTCCAAAAAAAGGCCGATCAGGTTGAGAAGAAGGCCGAACAGGGAACCGAGAAAAAGAAGGAAGCCATTTGACCAAAGGCGATGACAATGTCGACGCCTGAAGCGCGTTATCCCACGCTCTATCAGATCAACACACGTGTGCTGCTGACGGAGCTGTCATGCATGCTGGGCAGACCCGCTACCCTGGACGAGATCCCCGACGCCGAGCTCGACCGCATAGCGGCGATGGGGATCGACTGGGTGTGGCTTCTGAGCGTGTGGCAAACGGGGCCCGCCGCGCAACGGATCTCGAGAACCAATCACGAGTGGAGACGAGAGTTCGAGGAGACGCTGCCGGACTTGCGCGAGAAAGACATCGCTGGCTCCGGCTTTGCGATCACAGGCTACACGGCCCATCCAGACCTAGGCGGCGCTGCGGCGCTGGCACGAACGCGCGAACGCCTGCGGCGACGCGGGATTCGACTGATGCTCGACTTCGTACCCAACCACACGGCGCCGGATCATCCCTGGGTTGAAGCCCACCCGGACTACTACGCGGCGGGAACGGAGGCGGACCTGGCGCGAGAGCCGCAAAACTATACAAGGGTCAAGCGGAAGGGGAATGAGCTCATTCTGGCCTATGGCCGTGACCCGTACTTCGCCGGCTGGCCGGACACACTGCAGCTGGACTACAGCAATCCAGCCACGCAGGACGCGATGACCGCAGAACTGCTCAGCATCGCGCGGCAATGCGACGGGGTGCGCTGTGATATGGCCATGCTCGTCCTGCCGGATGTCTTCGAGCGGACCTGGGGGCGCCGACCGCCAGATTTCTGGCCGCGGGCGACGCGGCAAGTACGGGAGCAGGTGCCGGGCTTCCGGTTCATGGCCGAGGTCTACTGGGATCTGGAATGGACGATGCTGCAACGGGGGTTCGACTATGCCTACGACAAGCGGCTCTACGACCGGTTGCGGGATGGTCATGCGCGACCAGTGCGTGAGCATCTTCGCGCTGGCCTAGAATACCAGAGCAAGCTTGCCCGGTTTCTCGAAAATCACGACGAGCCGCGCGCTGCCATCACATTTTCGCCTGGAATGCACGAGGCAGCGGCCATCATCACATATCTATCGCCAGGCCTGCGCTTCTTTCATCAGGGACAGTTCGACGGCAAACGGAAGCGCATTTCGCCGCATCTGGTTCGGGCGCCGAATGAGCCAACGGACGAAACGCTGGAACGATCCTACGGTGTACTTCTATCATTGCTCAGGCAGCCTGCAATGCGAGATGGAGCATGGAGCTTGCTTGATTGCATGCCAGCCTGGGATGGCAACTGGACTTCAGATTGCTTCATCGCTTGGGTCTGGCAGGGAGCTGACGGACAGCGGCGCCTCGTCGCGGTCAACTATGCCGCGCACCAGAGTCAATGCTACGTGCGTTTCCCATTTCCAGAGCTTTCTGGACGCGGCGTGCGACTCAATGACCTGGCTGGTCTTGTCGCCTACGATCGAGACGGCAACGAACTTCTGTCGCGAGGACTCTATGTCGATCTGCCGCCGTGGCATTTCCACGTTTTTAGCGTAGAAGCCCTCTGTCGTTGATGAGAGAATACGTGGCCAGCACTGGGTGCCTCGCCCGGGCCACACACGATGTTGAGGAAAGTGAGGGCGGCGGCATCGGCAAGCAAGAAGGCGCCAGGTAGAGGGAGCTGAACCGCACTCGCTCCAAGTTCTCGCCGTTGCCGAGAGTCCGCTTGTGGCACAAAGCGGACGAAACCTAGGTAACACGCTCCCTCGTGGTTCTCGGATGGCAAAGTACGGGGGCCGGAAAACCTGAGCTCTTCCGGAGGACGGCATTGGGCTGTGGGCCAATTGCGCGGCAGCGCTTGCGAGCGCAAAATCTTGAACATCGGCGCAGTCGACGTGTCGGTACGTCCGGAGGGAGGCAAGGTTGGCGGCAGAGCCGACCGTTATTTGCGTTGTTCCACCGCGGCGATCATTGATCCTCGCGACTACTCTTCTGGCGGCTCTCGTCTCCTGGCCTGGAATAGTGCCTGCCGATCCGCTGACTGACGCCACTGCGGCCATGAAGCAGCAGGATTTCGCCGGCGCGCACGAGATGCTCGAGCTGGAGGCGAGGCATGGGACCGCGCTCGCCATGAACCAGTTGGGGTTGCTCTATTTGCGCGGGCATGGCGTCACGCGAGATTGTCGCCAGGCATACATGTGGTTTAGCCTCGCCATCGCCTACGCGCGGGACGATGCGCACTATCGGGAAGCCGTCGAGAACCAGTTCACCGCTGAGATCAACGGTGGTTTGAGCCTTCGGGACAAGTCAGAAGCCCATCGTCTGGGCAATCTCTGGATGGCGCACCACGGGCTGGAATAATAGGCCAGTGGTGTCCGCTTGTGGCACCGGACATTTGATCGTCTGCTTTTGACCCAAAGCGGGCCAATCGGCCTTGGCTACGAGATCCACGCGTGATGGAAATGCGAGCGACTCAAAATCCTTGGCGGGCGACGGCAATGCCGGTTCGGGTTGCAATCTCACCGCGAAGTGACAGAATGACCGGCAAGGTCGCTGGGTTCAGTCATTTCAAGGAAAACCCGGCCTGCATTGGGGAGGCGGACATGAAGCGCTCATTGCGGACGGGGTTTATCTCTTGGATTGCCGCGACGGCAGTTGCTTTCGCGGTCTCGACATCGCCAGCTGTGGCCCAGTCGCCGTCACCGCAATACTGTCAGAACTACGCTCATAACTATGCCCAGGGCGCGGCGCCGGGCGGTGGGGTTGTCCGCGGCGCGGCCCGCGGCGCGGCGCGCGGCGCCGTTGTCGGCGGCATCTTCGGCGACAGCGACAACGATGTCGGTCGCGGCGCGGGGGTCGGAGCCGGTCTCGGCGCCATGCGCGGCGGTGTCCAGCAATCTCAGGCGCGCCAGGACGCCTATAACTATGCCTATCAAGCCTGCATGTCCGGCCAAGTCCAATAACCGGCGCGTAATTCGAATCGTGAGGAGCTTGTCATGAAGAAGACAGTTGGTCTGGCGTTCGCTGCGGCGGCGGTATCGATGGTTGTGTCGAGCGCCACGATCTCCGCCGAGGAGAACACGGCCCGCGATATTGCGAAGGTCGACTGCAAGACCGTGATGCGGCTCGATGACCGGGAGCGGGAGAGCGCCATCGTCTTCCTGCATGGCTTTTTGGCCGGCAAGAAGGGCGATACGGTGATCGATCTCACCAAGCTCGGCGCCGCCACCGACAAGTTCATCGATAACTGCCTGGATAATCCGAAGAGCATGGCTCTCGACGTGATGACCGCCGCCGTGCAGTGATTGGACCAGACCCCCGGCCGCTCGACCATGGTCGGACGCTGCTTGTCGGTGTGTCGCTGGCGCTCACTGCAGGATCGATCGCGGGCTGTGCCGACATGCCTTTCCTCGAATGGCCAAATTCCCGATAGCTACATCACCGGCCATGGCGGCCCATCCGACAAGGGCAGGGATCTGAACGAGCATCAGTAAGTCAGATCAACGATCGGCCCGCCGCGGTTTCCCCGCGGGTCTACCTCTGCGCTCGCTTCCTACCCGGCGCTGCGATGCGCTGGTTTCGTTCGCCCGATCGGCCACCCGCCATGTCCGCTTATGGCACTTCTGAGACCCTCAGGACAGACACGTGATTTGTCCGCTTTCAGGCCTACAGCCGACACGACGGCGTGGCCGCCGAATGACTAAGTTTGATCCTGGCTGTTCTCTAACTCGGGAATTGGATGTCGAGCTCTCCGTGATGGCATGCCGGGTTCACTGTTCTTTCCGCAGTAGGGCTGAGCCCTCTGCATGACGGCGTTGGAGACGTTCGCGGATCAATGTGTGAATCGCGCTGGCTCTATGAAGCCTCGCAAAGCCAGGGTCGATCTCGCCGACGCCGCCGTCTCGACACGGACATCTCGTCCGCTCTCGCGGAAATCTCAGACGTTGTTTTTCAAGCGACAGCCTCCTTGGTTGACCCACATCGAGAGCAATTCGCGTTAATGTGCACACATGGCTTCCGGACGAAACTAGGCGAACTGAGACTTCCGCTTCCGGCAGTGAATCGGAGCATCTCAGATCTGCCTCGTCACGCTCCTAGCCGCGCTCGATTTTCTGGACATCACGGCGGCATGGCCAGTGATCATACTGCGGGACAAGAACATCTAAGATCCTTTTGGATCCAATAAGACCTCGAGGCCGAACCTCGCACCTACACGCTCTTGCACCCAAGTCACCGCGTCCAATCGATCGCGGAATACGTAAGTCTCCCAGCCGGCCTGGTCGACGAAAACCTGCCACATCCGCGCCAGCGCGAAGGGCAAGTCGTCCTTGGCATAAATGGCAACCACACGGCCGACGGACTGGTAGCGAGATCCCTTTATTGCAAGATCAGCGGCAGCTTGAATCTGAACGGCCGAGATGCTCACGCCGACGACGCCGTTAAAGTCAAAGAACGTGTACAGAATGGGCTTCTCCGCGAGGTCCGGGGAATTGACGTCAGTCATGGCCGTCAGCAATTCGCTCCCGGCCAACTGGCCCGACGCCTCAGCAAATACCCCGCCTCCCCCGTCTAAATATTTGACGCTCAATGGCATATAATGCACCTGTCCATCCGTCGGCTCCTGCATAACTGTAGCAACAGTTGGTCTCCGGCTGTAAGAGCCTGCTCGACGGCGTCCACTCAGGTTCGCGCCGGCGGTGCGCCAGAGATCTTCCGCGTTGGCAGGCTGCGTCCAAAAGAACGGCTGCTACGGCAGCTTACCAGGCTACAGGAAGGCAGTATTTCCACCGCGCGGACATCCTGACTGGCCGACGAAGTGATGGCGGACGACATTTCGCGCGAGGGCGGATATTCGACAGAAACTCGGCGGCCATGTCCGTTGATGGCACTTCTGAGACTTCAGGGCCGATACGTGGTTTGTCCGCTTTCGGGTCTACAGCCGACACGACGACGTGGTGGCCGAATGGCTGAGTTTGACCCGTTGCAGACATCCGGCCCCATAGACTCCAGTGTGGTTCGGCGTACAATTGTGACCGACGATTGATATCTGTTCTCGTCCTTGACCTCGGGGTATGGAGCGCAAGCTTGCCGCCGTGATGATAGCTGATGTCGCCGGCTACAGCCGTCTGAGCGAAGCCGACGAGGAGGGAACACGCGCACGCTTTCAAAGCGAGCTCCGGGAAGTATTCGAGCCACAGATTGCCGAGCACCATGGACGGCTGGTCAAGTCGATGGGCGACGGCATTTTGGTCGATTTTCATAGTGTGGTCGATGCCCTACGCTGCGCCATCAACATCCAGCGCACCGAAGGCAAGCGGAATACGGGGGAACTTCCCGAACGGCGTATGGCGTTCCGCATCGGTATCAATCTAGGAGATGTCATCGTCGAGGGTGATGACATCCATGGAGATGGCGTCAATATCACCGAGCGACTGCAGACTTTGGCTCACCCCGGGGGTATCACAATCTCTGGCACCGCTTACGATCAAGTAAAGTCCAAACTCGCTGTCGGCTACGCTTATCGCGGCGAGCAACGCCTTAAGAACATGGCTGAGCCGGTGCGGGTCTACCGAGTGTTGATGGATCCGGCCGCAGCGGGCAAGACCATCAGCGAGCCGAAGGCAGGCGCCGTCTCATGGCGCTGGCCAGCAATCGTGATTGCCGCAGCCGTCGCCCTCGCAGTCGCTGGCGGCGCGGCGGTTTGGTGGCGTCCGTGGGAGCCGAGAATCGAGCCTGCAGCGAGCGAGCGCATGGCCCTGCCGCTCCCCGACAAGCCGTCGCTAGCGGTGTTGCCGTTCGCCAATATGAGCAACGACCCGAAGCAAGAATACTTCGCGGACGGCATGACCGACGGCCTCATCACTGAGTTGTCGCAGGTCTCCGGGCTCTTCGTGATCGCGCGCAATTCGACGTTTGTCTACAAGGGCAAGTCCGTGCCGCCGAGGCAAGTGTCCGAAGAGCTCGGCGTTCGTTATGTGCTCGAGGGCAGCGTCCAGCGGGCCGGCGATCGGCTGCGCATCAACGCGCAGCTGATCGACGCACTTAGCGGCGGCCACGAGTGGGCCGGCAAGTTTGACGGCTCGCTTGCCGATGTATTCGCGCTGCAAGACAAGGTGATGCGAAGCGTCACCGACGCCCTGACCGTGAAACTTTCCGACATGGACGCGCTGGCCTTGCGCCAGCAAGGGACGAACGTGCCGGCGGCCTATGACGCATTCCTGCGTGGCTGGCAGCACTACCGGCGGACAACGCCGGACGACTTCGCGAAGTCGATTCCCTATTTCGAGGAAGCTATTCGGCTCGATCCCGACTATGGCCGTCCCTACGCTGCGCTCGCCATGGTCTATTTCCTCGCCTACGATCGGAAATGGTGGAACAGTCTGGGAATCTCCTCTTGGGAGGCTCAACAAAGGACACAGCAGTTCACCATAGAGGCGCAAAAGCGTCCGACCTCCACCTCGCACCAAGTTCGCGGACTTCAGGCGCAGGACGCCGGAGAGACGTATTATGCGATCGGCGAATTCAAGGAGGCGATTGCACTCGATCCCAGCGATTCCTGGAGTTATGCATATCTGGCGTGGTCACAGATGGCGTCTGGCCGGGCAGCAGAGGCGCTCACGAATATCAAGACAGCGATCCGGCTCGATCCTTATTATCCTCCGGCGTTTGTCCACATTCTTGGTGTCGTGCAGCTCAGCCTACGGCAGTTCGATGAGGCGGCAGTATCCCTGGAGCGTGCTACGGAGCTCACTCCGGAGGATGAGTACCCGTTCCTCGCACTGGCCGCCGCTTACGGGCACCTTGGGCGCAAGTCCGACGCCATGGCGGCCGTCGCACGATACAACGACATCAGAATCGGCAGGGGCGGCATCCCACTCACCGTCGCCGCGGCACCCAGCTTAACACTTTCGCGACATGACCCGAACACGCTGGTCAAGAAGGGGCTTCGGTTGGCCGACGTTCCCGAGAATTATCAAAGCAGTGACTTTGCCACCAGGAACCGCCTGGCCGCCGATGAAATTCGATCGCTTTTCTATGGTCATCGGCTGCGTGGTCGCACGTTCGAAACCGGCGAGGAGCATACAGCCGTAGTCTCCGCGGATGGCGCAGCGACAGTTTCTGGCGACTGGGGCGAGTTCACGGACGCGACTGTCACGTTTGAAGGTGGTGAGATTTGCGTCGCAGGCGAAGGGGGTGCACGATTCTGCGCGACAGTGCTGCGTAACCCTGGAGGATCGAAGATAAAGGAGAATGAGTTCATCATGCTAGACGTTACAGGTGCCTACCCATTTTCCCAGGTCGAGTGAGTGAAGGGGCCTGCTGTTTGGTTCGCAGTGGACGGCGTGCAAACACCATTTCAATATTCATGGCACTCGTCGCGCACTGATGGGGAGGTGACGTTTCGCGCGACGCGTTACCATCGGAAGCGGTAAGCGAAGCGTCGCGGCGCGGCCTGTGTCCGAATGGTACGAAGCCGACATTCACCTTTCAGCTTGCGCATAGTCGCGCTTATGGAAATGAGAATTGCGGGTGCGCCATCGGCCTATCGCAAGGGAGCCCGGATCTTGGATCACTAGGCGTGTTCCGAAAATCAGCTTAGTTTGAGAACCGCCATGGGCGGGCGTCGTCGGGCGTAGCGGCCTCGCGTCGTCTACGAACTGCCCAATAGCCGGGGTAGGATCGAATATGGCAGGGACCGGAGATTCGGCCGCGGCGGGGCGAGGGAAGGACGGGAAGAGGGGAAGTTGGAGGGTCATGGCCCTCAAGCGGTCATCTGGTCGTCGGGTGGCTTTCTGAACGATGTCGGTGGTCGCGATTTAGGGAGCGTGGGCGGCGTGCTCTCACACGGAATCTTTACGCCGACGGTGTCATCCCATCCCTTGGTGATGATGTCCCTGGCGCTCTCTTCTTCCTCTGGTGTCGGGAAGACAGGCTCGACAGGTGGTTGTTCCCGGAACTCGGGAAGGCGCTCGAGCAGCCCAGCGGTCTTGCCGGATCGCGTGAGATGGGCCAGGCGGATCGGGTGGCAATATTCAGAAAGCCAGCTCAGCTGGGACTCATCGGAATAGAGATGCTCCATCCATAGCCTGGCTGCGCTCGGGTGCGCGGCCGTGGCGCTGATGCCCTGGACGTAGATTCCGGCCAGCCGCCCGGTTCGCGGCACAACAACCTCTATCCGCGGATTGCCGCGCGAACGATCGCGATCGCCAAGCGCGAGGAAATCCCAGCGGATCAGAACCGGCGTCTCACCGCTGCAGAGCGATTGGAAATCGCCGACGCGCGGGTAGAGATTACCGCGCCGGGCGAGTTCGGCCATGAATGCCAGTCCTACACGCGCCGCGTCAGGCCCGCCGACGCCGCTGGAGAGGCCGGCGGCATACACGGACTGGATCCCCTGGTGAGCGACACAGGGATCGCCGGCAAGGGCGACTGCGTTCCGGTATTCAGGAGCCAGCAGGTCCGGCCAATCAAGTGGCGGCGTGCGGACGACGTCCGCGTTGATCTCGAAGGCCAGCGTGCCGTAATAGTGCCCGTACCACCGGCCATCGACATCCTTGACGGGATCCGGGATGGTGCGCCAGGTCGAAACCTTGTAGGGTTGGAGCAGGCCCTCTCTCTTGGCGGAGGCGCCGAATGACAGGCCGACATCGATCACGTCCGGCGCCGGGATGGCGTGCTTGATTGTATCGAGCTGGACTGCCGACGAGGCTGAAGGTTTTAGGTCGACAACCGGCACGCCGTATTTGGCCTGAAAACTGTCGATCAGCGCGCCGCAGCTGCACCAGCCGCGCGGCATCCCCATGACGGTCAGCTGCCCTTCCCTTCTGGCGGCTTCGATCAGGGGTTCCAGTGGAAACCAGCGCTGCTTCATGTCGGCCTCCTGCCTAAATGGCTGGATCTTCCGAGGCGGCTTTCGCCGGGGATGGGAAGATTACGCTCTAACGCCGATCATTTGGGCGGAGGTTTAATTCGAAAAACCGAGGCGCCCGAAACCCAAATTGCATCGTCCCCGAATCTAACTCGTCTTCCCAGAAGGGTTCCGACAGGGGGACGCAACACCGCTTTAACTGTTTCGGCCTCGGGGTCAATCTGAACAATGGTCGACCCACGGTTGATCATCCAGACGTACCCGCCCCCGACGGTGATGTCTCCATCGCTCTCCATGTCGGTTATGCCGGTGTTGAATGTGGCGGTGACCGTACTCAAACCACCATCGATGCCTTCCACGATCCCCTCGGTATCATAGCCGATCCAGACCGAGCCGATACCGGAGGTCAGCAGGTGTGACGGGGCGTGTATCGGGATGGTTTCTTCCAGAAGATTGGTCCCTGGATCGATGACGAAAATTTCGGGACTACTTGCGGCGGAAACCCAGACCCTGCCAAAGTCGACCACCACCGCCTTGCATGGTCGAGGCAGTGCAATTTGGGCCATCTGCGCACCGGTGTCGGGATTGTATCGTGTCAATGTCTTGTCGTGATCGTCGAAGGTGATGACCCAAACTGCTCCCGCTCCGGCACTGATGCTGCCGGCACTGCCGACAATGAAAGTCGGAACGGTGAGGGCCACCGCATTGCTCTGCGGGTCCACCTTGTAGATCACCGAATTCCCTACATCAGGGATCCACACAGCGCCTTCGCCGATCGCGATGCCGCGATATTTGTCCGCATCAGCAAGACCGGCGCCGCTTTCGCCTTGCGGGATGTCGATGTCGATGACGGAGTTGTCGACAGAATTCACGCGTGCCAATCGGCCACTGCTCATCATCCATAATGAATCGAATCCGTACGCCATCGCATAGCCACTGCGTGATATCGCCGTTTCGACTATCAAAGTAGTAGGTTCTTCTGCGCAAGCGTCGTAAGCCGCTGCCAGTGAAATCGCTGCAGCCAATATTGCGACGAGCGGCATGAAGCAATGAAATGCCCGCATCGTTTGTCCCTCGACGCTGCGAAGCAATCACTAGAATACCGTACAACTTGCGGTGAGTTCAATGCGGTCGGGGCGCTACGAGACGGTGGGGATCCAGTTTCGTGGAGCGGGCTGAGATTGAGTTCGGCGACGCGCCGTGAAGGCGATCTCATCGGGTCGTTGGCCTTGCTTTTGGACTTTTACCCGCCCGAATGCTCGTACTGTCCGCTTGTGGCATCGGTAAGGGATGCGCGCGTCCAGCTCGCAGCTTGGTGAATTACCGCCTTCGTCTAGGCCGCCTCGCGCGACCGGGCGTGGCTCAAGCGCTAACTGCGATAGCTTTGATCAAGCGCGTCGATGCGGCGCACCAGCGCCGCGAATAGTCTGCGGTCCGTGGGTTCTCCCGGGGCGATTGGCGGAATAACAGGGGTGCGTTCGAGCACCTCAGCCGACAGTTCAACCAAAGGCCGGCCGCTCGATTCCGCCGCGTGCTGGATTTCGCAGGCGCGCTGAAGCTTCCACATCCGCAAGAAAGCTTCCGGCACCGTGCGCCCACATGTTAGGAGGCCGTGGTTGCGCAGGATTAGGCAGTTCTTCTGGCCGAGAGACCGTACCAGCCGCGGCTTTTCGTCATCGCGGGTCGTGACACCCTCGAAATCGTGATAAGCGACGTCGTGGTAGATCTGCGCCGAATAGAAGTTGTTTGGCAGCAGCCCATTGCGTTGGCAGGCTATCGCCATTCCGGCCGTAGTGTGGGTGTGCATGATACAGTGCGCATCCTCACGCGCCGCGTGGATCGCCGAGTGGATAATGAACCCGGCTCGGTTCACCGGCCAGTCGCTTTCGCTGACCAAGTTGGCGTCCGTGTCGATCTTCACGAGATTCGAGGCTGTCACCTCGCGGTACCAAAGCCCATACGGATTGATCAGGAAATGCCGCTCGGGTCCCGGCAGTCGCAGAGTGATGTGGTTGAAGATCATTTCAATCCAGCCGAGCATGTCAAAAATGCGATAGCAAGCTGCGAGCTGGACGCGCGCATCCCTCTCCTCTGGAGCCATTTCGCGCTGCCGAATAACGGCGGTTGCCGATGTTCCGATTGTCACGGCGCCCCTCCCAGAAGGTTGGCACTGTGTCCGCCATGATACCGTTATCGGCAATCCCGTGCGAGTCCGTTGGCGACCAAGTAGCGTAGAAGCGCACCAATTGTTTGCAAATGGCACTATGCGGACGTTGCTGGCGAGCTTGTACTGAATGAGCAGCATGATCCCGCCGAGAACAGCACCTTCAAATCCTAATCCCAGGAAGGTGCACCCGGCCACGATGATAACGACAAGCCCGACGTCGAACTCATGTGTTGGCCGCTAGGCACTCAAGGGCATTATTCCGATGCCCAGCAGCAGGGCGACAGCGCTGGTAAGCAGCAGGAGCATAGTCCGCCCACGACCGTTGTTGGTCGAAATCCAGACAAGCGCCAAGTATCCCTGAAGATGCATGACACAATGGGTAAATTCCTCGTGCGCACGAGCGGCCATCGATCAACAATCTTGCTTCTGCGCCCTCATGGCTACAATCTTGGTTCAGCGAACCCCTCTGGCCGAATAGCAACGAAGGCTAAGGTAGCTTCCGAGTAGCAAGCACACGGAGAAGCCGAGATGATTTTCGCGCCGATGCAGTTGATGCGACAACTCTTGAGCTGTGTATTGCTGGCAATCGGGTTGTTCATATTGCCGGGGCAACTTCGCGCTGAAATGGTCTTCAAGCCCATCCCGACCCAATACATCGCAGCATTGGGCGATCCCGGTGCGACAAGCGGAGCTGGAGCAGAATCGTGGGGCCTATGGCGTTTGGATCCGGGCCCTCGCGGCGTGGAACTCAGCGACTACGAGACATTGAAGGCAGAAGGAGGCGTTGCGCCGGCGGAATGGAAATTTGACGCCGCGGACTGGTGGCTCGAGGAGCATGGCTTGATCATGGAGCAGCCGGCGTTCCCAATTCCCCCTGGCAAATATGTCGTCACCGGCGGCCGCGAGATGACCGCTATTCTTACCATCCACCCAAAAGACACCGACGGTGTCCAGCATTGGGAGCTCGACAAGGGCGCAACGCTCTATGATGTGACGCACTTGCGATGCCGTTCCGCTCGCTATACGCCGGCGGCAGGCACTAACTCATGCTCTCCCGGCAAGGCGCAGATGAGCGCCTTTCCGGTCAGCCCGGGCGCAGCGATGCCGCTGGTCGAGGGCTGCAACAAGCAGGACTATGAGGTTCTCATCGTGATCGGCATGGGTGAGGATAATTGATCGGGTCGCACGCTTCTTTCTACGGGGCACCACGGGTGATCTGGGTCGGCTATTGGCACTGAACTGCCTTATCGGTGGGCCAAAAATAACATCCGGTGTTTGGGCCAAGCTGACGAAAGCCACGGTCATTTCCGCTCTCAAATGGCACCCCGGCGCGGTGGATATGTTTGCGCCTCTAAGTGTTAAAGATGCGACTCCGCCACATAGAAGCAAAAGCGTGGAGCACGCGGACAAGGCGCCACGTTTGTGATGTGAGTTTTGGATGCGGGAGAAAGCCATGAAAGAGAGCAAGAAACCCAGTGATCTCGCCCGTCTGATCGATGCTGAGATTGCCGACAGCTTTGACGAAGAGCTCGAGAAGAACTGACCGAGTGAAGCTGTCCGGGCATGTTTGGCGTGGCTTAAGGGCGTTGCAAGCGCCCTGGTCTTCACCGCGGCTCTGGACAGCAGCAGCGGCTCTTGGAGCTGGTGGTTGCGGGAACGCGGTTCATGCGGTTGCTGAAGGTCTCGTCTGGAGGCGCCTTCGGCGCGAGCTTAGCGAGCCGTCTGAGGTTCTGAACGGTGGCGGCGAGCAGGAACTCGTCCCGCGCCCCGGATAGACCTCGCAGGCGGAGCCGCTCGAAGGCCATCGCCGCCGACCAGGCCAGCTGACATGCACCTACGAACGACGGACTCAAAGACGTGCCGGAAGACATCACTCTCCCGGAACCGGCCATGGCGGTTCTTGGAAAACGACGAATGGTCGGGAACCTCGTCCTCCAGGCCAAGGCGGCAAAACCAGCGGTAGGCCAGATTGAGGGAC
>Ga0207428_10000754_pt1 | contig 36955 bp, 31 predicted proteins | sample RhiMethybrSRZTD1_FD_187600 | JGI IMG/M metagenome (GOLD analysis project Ga0207428, IMG submission 187600) | Populus rhizosphere microbial communities from Tennessee, USA - Rhizosphere MetaG P. TD hybrid SRZTD1 (SPAdes) (version 3) | ecosystem: Host-associated > Plants > Roots > Rhizosphere >...
TTCTGCTCATCTAGATTCTTCTGCTCATCGGCTTTCTTCTGCTCATCTAGATTCTTCTGCTCATCGGCTTTCTTCTGCTCATCGGCTTTCTTCTGCTCATTCTCGCTAGATATGTCGTTTAAATCTTGATTATGTTGGTCTTTATTTGAGTTATCCTTGTTATCGAGGGGATTACATAATGGATTTCCTAAATTATCATCAGCATTCTCACATAGTGGGTTCTTTGAATCCCCAAGACTTGGATTAGAAGTAAATTGGGGTATTCCAAAATCACCTTCTTTGTCCTTGATAGGTATTGTTGCATGCCCATCTAAATCATTAAATGAGATTTTATTTGGTATTGGATAAGTTAAGCCATAATTTTGACTATTAATTAACAAATTAGATGAAATTATGAGAAGTATTGTTGAAAACCCTACAATAAACCCGATTTTCCTATGACTATTTATCAACAAAATACTTACGACTTGGAGTCATCTTGAATTAATAAATATTTTTTGATTTGATATTCTATTAAAAACTACAGTAAAAATGATAGATTTTTAATTGCCGACTAGATCGTGCTTAATCATCCGAAGCCAAAATTGTCCGTAAAATGCCATAATTTTTGGTATTACGCTGGCCATGAAAAATGAGGATGCAAATTTTCATCGTATAAGTATAACTATCAGATTTTTTACTTGCTAAACCTGTCTTCTATATACTGTTGTTAGAAGCTACATGATATATTAAGTAGTAAAAATGTTTTCATTTATTGTTATCTTTTGCAGTATCATCATATGCTGGAAGAAAACTTCCAGATTCTGGTTTGAATTTTCCTCCGTTTTTTATTTCTCCCAGCAGATCAAACGGACTCTTCTTACCAGAATGTAACTCTTTTAAGGAACCCTCATACTTTGCTATCTCCTTTTCTAATTGTAATAATGCAAATACATCTTTATTTTTAGCTGAAGTTCCACTGCTAGTTGAATTATTTTCCGTCGCTCCGCTTACAAGATTAATTTGCGTTAAAGGAGCAGAAATTGATATCATAACTATCAAAAGTAAAATTTGCACACCTATTACCATATACTATGTATATTCTACATCTAAGTTATTTAATATTTTCCTTTAATAATGTCTTTGTAATTTCAATCTAACGAATAAGCTCGTAATATGAATTATGATATCAATCCAATATCGTCATAACTTATTTCTGAATAAAGGAATAGATGACTATGCAGAAAATTATTACCACTAGTTCAAATACCAGTAAATGAAAAGTCATGGGTATTTTGATGGTCAGAGATAGAATATTCTCTCATCCAAAATGTTAACAATATTTTTGGAGTGATGGTATCTTAGTTCGGGCAATTTCAAAATTGGGCGAATCCAAGAATATGAAATTATGATATACTTTTCGATTACAGATTATCCCTAAGATTGAAACTTAATGAAAAAATTCCAACATACTCAAATAAGTTAGTATAGTACTTTCATTCCCAGTCTTGAATAAATATGCCAAATTTTGGATTAAAAAACTCAAACTTGGTCAACATCCAGAGGGAGGGTACTTTGCCAATACCTACAGATCTGATAGGATTATTGAGTTGATTGGATATAATGGGACTAGATCTACATGTACGGCCATCTATTATTTGTTAACAGGAAACCAATTTTCATCATTCCATATCATGAAGTCAGATGAGATTTGGCATTTCTATTCTGGTAGTAGTTTGACACTACACATAATAGACTCAAAAGGAAGATTAAACAAGGTCATCCTAGGACCAAATTTTAATGAAGGAGAAAGGTTTCAGGTGGTAGTAAAGTCAGGTTGTTGGTTTGCAGTTTCTATAAATGAGAAGAATTCTTATTCATTGGTGGGTTGCACGGTCTCTCCCGGATTTGATTATAAGGATTGGAAAATAGGTAACAGAAAAAGACTTACAGAAATGTACCCTGAACATAAAAAGATTATATCAAAATTTACCAGGCCAGTCTGAACGTAACTAATCAATATAATAATGACGCGAGTATGCATACTAAAAACTGTGCCCATACTATGAATTTGGGTATCTCATCCTATCAGTAACATAAAAAATTTTTTGCTCTTAACTAAATACAGGCATAAATATTGTTACTGCAATAGATGTACTATTTAGTAGGAGCAACGGTTGAATTTGATAATGCAAATACTTGAATACGCTTATTTCCCGTGTCTGCCACATATACGTAACCATTCGGATCTACATCAAGCCCTTCTGACTTCGAAAATTGTCCATCTCCAATTCCATCGGATCCCCAACTTGCAATGAAAGTACCATTACTTGTGAATTTTTGTATTCTACCGGTATCATCAATTACATACACATTGTCTGAAGAATCTACAGCCACTCCAGCAGGACTCTCAAATTCACCATCTGTATCTCCCCTAGAACCCCATTCCAAAATGAAGTTTCCATCTTTGGTAAATTTTTGAACTCTATCGTTTTTTAAATCAGCAACATAAAGATTATTTTTAGAATCAAGATCTATATTTTCCATCCAACCAAATTGACCTTGACCGCTACCCTCTGAGCCCCATTTTCTTATAAATTGTCCATCTTTGGTAAATTTTTGAATATCAGTTAGTTGGGCATCTGCCACATATACATCATCATTAGAATCAACTGCCATTCCATGAGGGTGCAAAAATTCTCCCGCTCCTCCATTTCCTTCGATGCCCCATTCAATAATAAAGGTACCGTTGCTATCAAATTTTTGTATACGTTTGTTATTCATATCAGAAACATACACATACCCTTGCGAATCAATAGTCATACTATGTGGAGTATCAAATTGTCCTGGGCCTGTACCCTCCTGACCCCACTCTAAAACAAATGTGCCGTTTTTTGTAAATTTCTTTATATTATGATTTTCATAATCTGGTACAAATACAAAATCTTTGGTGGCAAGTACGTCATGTATTTCGCTAATTTTATGTACATCGTTATTCCTTTCCCAATTTTGAACGAGTACGTAATTTTGATAACCAAAAGCAATAGATTTATTTGAAGATAAACCGAGTAATAGTAAGAGCAGTACTGATGAGAAAATTGTAAATATTAATATAAACTTGTTATTTTCTAATTTTAACATTTTGCCTCATTAAGTCGTTTAAAGTGTGTACTTATAAATACATCAGGCTTGAAATTATTTGAATTTTTGATAAAATTTTGATGACTTTCAATCTTGGATAATCATAATTGAAATTACTATTTGGGAGTAACTCACTTTAGGAAGCTTATCCGAATTTTGGATAAAACTTCAGTTAAAAGTCTGAGATTATCATCAAGCTTTAATCAATTACCAAATATAAAAAATCCAGCCATGCTAGTAAATCACGCTTACTATACTCAATAGCTCATTATCTAAAATATTACTAGAAGACTTGATTGTAGATGCTAGATTTACTCTACTGATCAATTCATTTGGTTACCGATGATAGAAAATCGTAACCATTCCTTTGTTTTTGATTATCATTCTGAATATTTTTATTATCATTTTTGGTATTGAGAACAGGTTTGTCATCGGTAGTAGGATTGAGAACAGGTTTGTCGTCGCCTCCTGTACTACAAGTAACACTCGAAAGCGTGTTTGTACATTCTTGGAATTTATTTTGAGATTCTAAATTAACATTTGGGTCTTTAGTATTCACACTTACTATTTTATCTTCATAATTGGTAATTGGTGGTTCTAATAGATTTTGTGGTTTATCCATTTTAAAAGAGATCGTCTTCATAACCTTGGGATAGTCATGAGATGAAACATTCAAAACAACATCATATCTATTCCCACCACTTGTAGCAGGAGTATCCCATGAATAAGATAATACTCCACTATCATCAGTTTTTTCTGAAATATTCTTTCCCCCAATTTTTGCCATAACATTTGCACCAGAGACTATTTCTTTAGTATTGGCGTCCATAACCTTTACGTCAATAGTTTGGTTGTCACCAGGAACAACAAGATCTTTTAATAGACTTGCTTGAACTAACAATTGTCTTTGAACTTGGAAACCTCCTGTTATTGAAGCCGGTTCATAACCATTAGCAGATGCTGAAACAAGTACATCAGATTTACCAGACGGTGTATTCGAGGTTATATTCCAGGAATGAGAATATGCCCCAGATGTGTCCGAAGTCCCGTTGTATTCATTGTCTTTTCCAATTTTTGCCATAACATTTGCACCAGATACTATTTCTTTAGTATTGGCGTCCATAACCTTCACGTCAATTGTTTGGTTGTCACCAGGAACAACAAGATCTTTTAATAGACTTGCTTGAACTAACAATTGTTTTCGAACTTGGAAACTTCCTGTTATTGATGCCGGTTCATAACCGTTAGCAGATGCTGAAACAAGTACATCAGATTTACCAGACGGAGTATTCGAGGTTATATTCCAGGAATGAGAATATGCACCAGATGTGTCCGAAGTTCCTTTGTATTCATTGTGTTTTCCAATTTTTGCCATAACATTTGCACCAGATACTATTTCTTTAGTATTGGCGTCCATAACCTTTACGTCAATTGTCTGGTTGTCACCAGGAACAACAAGATCTTTTAATAGACTTGCTTGAACCAACAATTGTCCTTGAACTTGGAAACTTCCTGTTATTGATGCCGGTTCATAACCATTAGCAGATGCTGAAACCAGTACATCAGATTTACCAGACGGAGTATCAGAATTTAGATTCCAAGAATACTCACCAGAAGCATCTGACGTTCCATTATATTCATCCACCAAGACCGAACCTTGAACGACTTTAATGTCTAATTTAGCTCCTGCAACCGCTTGTAAGGTTTTTGGATCTGAAATTTTTACCATGAAGTTTTGAGGTTCTCCGTGAAATATCTGATCTTTGGGTAACACTAAATAGGCAGAAAGTTTTGTAGGAGGTATCGTTGTTTCATCACTAGCTATCCCAGTAGTATTAGCTGATGGATTTGTGGATAGAGGTTTTAGCTGTGGGAGGATTCCAAGAGGATCATTATATACTAAGGATGAGGTTGGGTTCGCATCTTTTGTGATATCTCCTGTTACATTAATGCTGTGCCATTTTGTAGTTACTTTGGAATTTTCTACACATTCAAGTTTTGATGTTAGATCGTTTAGTCCATTTTCAATTGTGTGGTACGAAGGAGAGTACGTGAATGTCCAAGATGAATAATCATCACTTCCGTATGGTCCTGTTGCTATAGCTTTTTGGAACGGTTTTTGGTTATTCAAATCTACGGATACGCTACAATTTGATTTTTCATTATCTGTTGAAGTACCAAAAATAGTAAGATTCCCAACAGGAATTTCCTTCCCACTTATTGGTGACAATATTTTTATCCCCATTGAAGGAGGAACAGATTCTGTTGAATTATATATTTTGTTAGTATCATTTGCCATTGAGTCTTTTTGTGATTTAACTTCAGTTACTGATTGCGGGGTAGATTCATCAGATGATACTGCCGTTACTACTGCATCTTCTGAATTATCTGATTTATTTTTATCATTTGTTTTCGAGTCTTTTTGTGATTTAACTTCAGTTACTGATTGCGGGGTAGATTCATCAGATTTATCTGGATTATTTTGTTTATTTTTATCATTTGCCTTTGAGTCTTTTTGTGATTTAACTTCAGTTACTGATTGCGGGGTAGATTTATCAGATGATACTACCGTTACTACTACATCTTCTGAATTATCTGATTTATTTTTATCATTTGTTTTCGAGTCTTTTTGTGATTTAACTTCAGTTACTGATTGCGGGGTAGATTCATCAGATTTATCTGGATTATTTGGTTTATTAATATCATTTGCCTTTGAGTCTTTTTGTGATTTAACTTCAGTTACTGATTGCGGGGTAGACTCATCATACTGTGGCAAAATTTTAGCTTTAATGGGAATGAAGGCTATGTTTTTTAATTCATTTGAGTAACTTACCTTTGCGACTTCGTATCCGTATGTGCTAAGATTAAAAATAGAGAAAAGGAAAAAATTTGATATTAGAAATATTATTAGTAAATAGTAGTTCATGAAATGTTATTTAATTTAATTTTTATAAGTATTGTCAGCATATCCTCACTTAGAAATACCAGTATTATTTTTCTTTAAGTAAGTACTTTTCTTTTTACTTATAAAAAAACACAGTCGATCAATTGTATAATCTTATGAAAGACTCGTACAAAATAGAGTGCATATTACTCCATTAAGAAATCACTTACTACTTTATTAAATAATTTTGGATTTTCAACATGAGGTCTATGTCCACAATTTTCAATTATGATGATCCTTGAGTTTCCAAGTTCCATAAAAGGTCGGATATATTTCAATGGTATCATTTTATCTTCCTTCCCCCAAATGAGTAACATATTTGTACTAATTTGTGCAAGCTTACTATTGTATCTTGGAGCGTTTGCACTACCTTTTAGCGCTGAAATAAACGCATCCTTTGCACCTGGCAATGATAATCTTTTGTATATGACATTTGCATAAGCACGGTCCACCATAGTTTTATCAATTGAAGTTAATATTTGGGATATATCGTTCGAAGACTTAGCTTCCACTATTTTGAAGTACCTTTTTAACGCTGCAGTACCTTTGAAGGTTTTTGGCATGGAACCAGCAGGACTGATGAGAATGAGTTTATCGACCATTTTCTTGTTTCTTATGGTAAACTCTACAACAATATGACCACCTAGGGAGGAGCCAATTAGGAAAAGATGGTTTATTTTTAATTTTTTAATGAATTTCTCTAGAAAGTTCACATAAAAATCTATGGTATAGCTAACCTTAGGTTTATCGCTCAGTCCAAAGCCTGGGAGATCTAAAGCAATGATCCTGAATTTTTTGGACAAAAATTCAATATTTTTATTCCAACTTTCTATCGATCCTCCTAAACCATGAATAAGAAAAAGTGGAAATCCCTTTCGGTTTTTATCGGCGTATCTTATAAGAACGTTATCAATTGTCAGATACCTAAAATCAGACATGAGAATCAAGTTCGTTACTTGCTTTACGATTAACATAGATAGTGTGCTTACTAATTGAGAAATTCCAAGATGCGATGGCGAACAATTGATTGTTGAATTTGGAATACTATTTAACTATGCCAAACATATGTGTGTGATCAGGTAGTCTCTCACTTAATTTTTGTATTTTATTGTCAAGTTTATTTTTAGTATCCTCATTAAGATGTTTCATTTTAAGTCCGAATACTGAATCACCGTCGTCATAATGATTAGGAAATGAACTATCAGAATTCCGATTGTTATTCATTGGATTGTTGTCATTCACACTTATTTTTTCTTCTCCTTGCAGGTTTGGTTCAAATGTAAAATACTTGTTGGTACCGGTACTGGGTTTTTCATCTGTGAAATCGGTAAATTTGGGCTTATTCGTATCGTAGGCAGTTGTTTCTTCTGATTGTTGCGGGTGTTCTGAGCTTAAAGTCTTCGTATCAGTATTATCTATTTTCACGGGATTAAGACTGTCCTGAGAGTTACTGGTATCAGTACTAGTTACTTCTGATTGTTGCGGGTGTTCTGAGCTTAAAGTCTTCGTATCAGTATTATCTATTTTCACGGGATTAAGACTGTCCTGAGAGTTACTGGTATCAGTACTAGTTACTTCTTTATTGTCAGCTTCTTCCGAGGAAGCAGGATTTGCTTCTTTCTCACTAGATTCCGAATATAGTGGAAGAATCTTATATGTTCCGGTGCTTTTGGTATTCTTTACAGATACATTGGAAGCTTCATTATTTCTATTTGTATCTTCACTGGATTGACCGCTAGGTTCTGTACTGCTGTTATTGGTATCCTTTACAGATACTACTTTGACAACTTCATTATTTGGATTTGTATGTTCACTGGATTGTTGAACGCTATCTTTTGTGATGTCACTCCCGCCTTTTGTTCCGGTAACATTAATAGAATAGAACTGTGATGATGCATTTTGACCTTGGTCAAGGCATGTTATTTTTGATGTAAGTTCATTCGAACCTTCAACTATATTATGATAATTACCAGTATACGTATAACTCCATTTTGAATAATCTGCATTTCCTTTGGGACCATTGGGGGTAACAAGTTGCATTGGTTTCAGATCATTCCAATCAGCATAAACCTGACAATTCTTGGTGTCATCATCTGAAGAAGTACCGTAAATAGTCAAATCGCCAGAAGGCACATTAGCTGAATCAAAAGGAGTGTTTATATTTACAGTTAATCCTGTCTTTGGAGGTGTTTGTGCCAGTATAGGATTCCATACTATGCTTGAGATTAAAAATATTCCAAAAAGCAAAAGAAATTTGAAATTGCTTTTAATTTTCATATAAGAGTAATTTAAAATAGATAATTAATATGAATTTTTTAAAATTATTCAATACACTACTTAAATAAGAAAGTTACTTAGAATGGCACTTATGCATTTGATAATAAAATTTCCAGTTTTAGATGCATAGCCGATATTGTAACATAAAAACTTGAAAAAATATAGTTAACTAGTCCTTAACTCAATTTAGAGTCGTGAGTCAAGAAAATTTGAATTATTACAACTTTTCTAGACAACCTTGTCAATATACATCATTATCATCGATAGTAGATACATTGGGTTTAGGCTATTCCATGTATTCTAAGACTGTGCGAATTCATTTGCTTTAAGCTGAGAAGATATGTGCGCAAAGCAACTTTTTACAATTAAGCAGTAATTTAACATTTATTATATGCATCTTATAATTTTGATGTAAGCTCATCAGTTATGCGAACGAGTGGAGTTTAACTCTAGAGTAAAGGTTAATAAATAATTTAAATCAGTTAATTTCTGTAATCCTCACTTGGATATTTCATCTCCACAAAACAATTGCTTAATTTCCATTATTATGCTGATTGGCATTATGTCATTATTTCTAATTGGTCAAAGTATCAACGTGTTTGGTCAAATCGGTAAAAATTCGCAAGTGCCTCAGTTAAATGATACGGCTTTGCAGATTCAGGTAGCTACTCCTCTTGGATTAAAGTTTCCAACTGGAATGGGTTTTCTAGGACCTGATGACATCTTAGTTATAGAAAAAAATACTGGAAAAGTAAAAGAAATCAAAAATGGTACTGTTAGTGGAACTGTTTTGGATGTCAACGTGGCAAATGTAAGTGAAAGAGGATTGTTGGGTATTGCAATTTCAGATAAACCGAAGTATGTATTTTTGTTCTATACTGAAACTGAAAATATTGACGGGGGTAAAGTTTTGGGAAATCGCCTCTATAGATATGAGTATGATAATGGCAAGTTGATAAATCCAAAATTACTCTTGGACCTTCCTACAATACCTGGACCATCTCATAATGGAGGAGTGTTAAAGATTGGACCTGATAAAAAAAGTGTGTACCTCGTTATTGGTAACTTGAATTATGTGCAAAATCAAACCTATATTACTAAAGCTCAGAATAATAAAAATGGTCCTCCTCCAGATGGTAGAGGTGGCATACTTAGAATTACCTTTGATGGGGGAGTTGTTGGTAATAAGGGATTACTTGGAGACGAAGATCCGTTGAATAAGTATTATGCGTACGGTATACGAAACAGCTTTGGCATAGGATTTGATCCACTAACAGGTAATCTATGGGAAACAGAAAATGGTCGCAGCACTGATGATGAAATTAATATTGCCTTACCAGGGTTTAATAGTGGATGGAAGGAGGTAATCGGTTTCTCTAATGAGACGACAGGGTTTAATAAGCAAAACTTGGAAGATTTTGGGGGAAAGGGTACATACAGGGATCCGGAATTTGTATGGAGAGATACTGTAGCTCCCACTTCAGTCCTATTTTTACATACAGACAATCTTGGATCAAAATATAAAGACACATTATTAGTAGGCAGTGTAAAAAATGGCACTATTTTTAATTTTCCATTAGACAAGACAAGGACACATCTAGTACTCTCTGGTCCGTTGTCGGATAAGCAAGCCCATACCAATAATGAAACGAACAGCATAATTTTCGGCAGAAACTTTGGAGTAATTACGGATCTTCAAGTCGGCCCTGATGGCAATTTGTACGTTCTATCAAACTATAAACGTGATGGTACAATATTCAAGATTAGTTCAAAGAATAATATTAATTAAAATGAGAATCTATTTTTGAATTTGCCCAATAAAGTAGTTTAGCATTTTACCCAATATAAGGGGGTTTTCTATAACTTTCAAAACAATATAAAATACCGTCTCTGGAACCAACAAATAACATTCCGTCTGACAAACATGGAGAAGAATCAATGCTCCCCATTGTAGGAAACTTCCATTCTTGATTGCCAGTCTGGATATTTATGCCATAAATAAATGAGTCTAAACTTCCAAAATATAGCATCTTGTCATATTCGCTAGCTGAAGGGGAAGACCAAATTTTTCCAACCGTTTCAAATTGCCATGTTTTAGAACCAGCTAGGTTGAAACAATAAAGTCGACAATCTGAAGTGCCAAATATGATTCTATCTCTTACCAAGAGTGGGGATGATAAAACTGGCATTGAGATAGTTTTGTTCCACTTTATAGTACCGTCAATACTGCTTAAGCAATATATCCCACCCCCATGTGTACCAATAAAAACTAAATCATCTGATAGACATGGTGATGATGAACGTACTTTCCCATTCAACTTTGATTTCCATCTTAGAGAACCGTCTGAATCTACAGAGTAAATGAAACCATCGTCTGATCCAAAGTAAATTACATTATCATAGCATGATGGAGAAGACCAAATTTGACCACTGGTTTCATATTTCCAAATTATATCTCCATTTTGACCTAGAAAGTACAAACTATGATCCATTGATCCCAAAATTAAATTTTTTCCCATAGGACATGGTGATGAAAAAATATCTGAGGTATTCTGAAGCTTCCAGATAATACTACCATTATTTTTATCAAGTGAAAAAATAGAGTTATTTTCAGAATTGTCATTATTTATCCAAGAATCAAAGGTAGCGCATATTACCATCTCATCCAGTATTAACGGTGATGAAACAATAGGACTGCCAATATTGTGATGCCATTTTATCTTTCGTTTTGGTATATCCAAACAGAATATTCGTCCTGTTAATGTAGAAACGTACAGAAAACCTCCTTCAAAAACCGGAGACGATATCACTGGACCTAACTCTATCGTCCAGTAAAGTAACGGCTTAATTACGGGTTTTGTTTTTATCGAACCCGTTCTCTTTGTATTTCCTCTAAACATTGTCCAATATTCGTTATATTCAGTTGACATACACTAATTTCGCGCTCTCAAAAATAATAAGAAATTGTCCACAAGATTCAAAATTGGAAATTTATACTGATTCATAAATTTATACTTTGCAACAGTTCCCCAAAGGAATATCATAACCATGTGGGCATGATCTTGGGTGCTTTAACAAAGTACATAATGCGTCAGTAAATATTTCTTTCATATGATGTTCTATGCCGCATACCATCTCTTCATCAATTTCAATTTTTAAGGCCTCTTTCATCATTACTTCTAAAAGTCTTGTATTCCTTATCATTTGTTCTCCTATTTTTTCACCTTCAGTTGTTAATTTCATTACAGCGTTACCTTTCACGTATTTAACAAGATTTCCATCATTCAGCTTGTGAAGCATTTGAACAACTGAGGGTTGTCTCACATTTAGAATTTTAGCAATAGAACTAACTTTTACTTTTTCCTTTCGTTCACGTATGTGCCATATAGCCTTAAGATACATTTCAACATGTTCAGATTCAGCCGTTCCTATGTAAAGTTCTTCATCAGATCTCATTGCTAATAGTCCCAAGCCGTAGATATTAGTTTAATCTCAATACAATTATTAGTTTTCCGTTTGACAGGTTTCATTTTTTATTTCGCTTCCTTACCAAATTTTGAATATTGACAATTTCGTTCCCAAAATTAGATATTAACCAAATCAATGTTTTTCTCCATCCTTCAGATGTGCCATAGATTTTCTGGACGATTCAGCCAGCTTCTTTCTGCGTGGTTGTAATATTAATATATAAAGAGCCCCTACAGAATAAATTGATAATAGCATTATTTGGGCAACTGTTGTTTCAAGTGTGGGATGAATACCAGTCATTGTTGCCAAATTTATCTCTAAACGTGGGATGATTCCAAATAGGTGTGTTGTTGAGATATAACCTATTTCTTGGAACTCTCTGACTGCGTTACCTATGAATGCTATAGACATGTAAGCTCCAATTCCCATTGTTAGACCAAATAATACACGGAGTGGCAGCTTCTTGCCTAATTTTCTAATCACAAATACAATACTAATTATTACAGCCAATCCTATGACTAGCCCTAGGAGTACAAAACTTTCCATATTTTCTGCAAATGAAAACATAGCCTGGTAAAACAAAACAGTTTCAAATCCCTCTCTATAAACTGTAAAAAATGACAGCATTGCAAAGACCATTACGCTTCCAGTCGTTGTTGCCTGCCATACTTTTGCCTTTACAAATTCAATCCATTTTTTTGTCTCAACCTTATTTAATATCCAGAAACTTACCCAGAATAATACTACAACAGCAGATATTCCCGCAATTGCTTCAATCAGTTCTTTACTTGCGCCGGTTATATCTATAACAAACCGGGCAAAAAACCATGTAATAATTGTTGCAATAATAGATATCAGAATTCCTATGTAAACATGTTTCTTATATTGACCATTACGTGATGCTTCCAGATAAGTAAGGATGGCACCAATTATAAGTGCGGATTCAAGTCCTTCTCTGAATATAATTGAAAATGAAGTCGAAAATGCTAGCGTAGGAGCTATCACACCGGTGCCGGTAACTAGTCTTTCAGATTCATCTAATCCACTTCTAATTTCTACGACCTTTGCTTCAATTTTTGCATATTGTTGATGTTGCTGTATCATATTGCGGAGCTCTGCAAATTTTATTTCCATATCAAGGGTAAAGTCCGGATTTATGGGTCTAAGGGGAATTTCTATTCCTTCATAACTATCCAGATAAGCTGATCTGGATGTGGCAAATGCCTTCTCATATTTTCCGTCCTTATACTGTTGAAGAAGATCAACTAACTTGATCCTTATATTATCGATGTCGGTTCTTACACCCATCTTTTCTGAATCTGTGCTCTCGCCAAAGCCTTTTTTAATTCCAGAATATGTACCAAGGCCTTTACTCAATTCTTTAATATCACTTAAATTGTTTAGTTGAGTATTCTCTATTATAGGAACTGAAGACTGTGAGTTTTCATTTTCATCTACAATAAGGTTTTCATAATTTACATTCAAGAGGTTCGCAGCCTTTGAAAGATTGTTAGTGATAGTGGTTAAAAGAGCAATTGTTTCTGATTGCTGTTTGTTTTTTATTAATTCCCGAAGTTCTTCTCTCATCATTAATTCTAAACTATTCTTAAGATTTGGATCTACTTTTTCTAATGGTGGTTCGAGATATTCGAAATTGTCCAAATATGCAGCAGTTGCGTACTTCTCTGCAGAAGAATAATCAGAATTGCTCCGTATTGCACCACTGATTTTTGACAATAAATTTTTTATATTTCCAAAATAAATAGTTAAGGAATCATTGGATTGAAAATTTGATTCATTTTCATTTAATTTCGTTTGGATTGCTGTTATCAACTTTAAGATGCTTTGCGGATCAGATTTTTGATATAAGGAATCCTTCAGGTCCCCAAAAAAGGACTCAATTTCTCGCTTTTTGGATTCACCAAGGGAATTAGAAATATTTTTGTATAATTTGTGTGAGATATCTACCATCCCTATTGCATTTTCATAATCAATTTTATTATTGGGATCCTTAGTATTACCAAAATTAGATGTGTGATAGAATTTAGAGCTATCATTTAACAGTACCATAATAGTTGATGCCATGATTGAATTGTAATTCAAATTATTTGGTGATAAAATATTTGAGGAGGTAGTATTCAATAAATCCACAATTTGAACTATCTTACTTTCTGTTTCCGACGATGGAGCAGATTTTACCATTATTGGTAAGTCAATTAATAATGATTCTAATCTTTCAGATGAATTCTTATCAATTTCTCTTAGTTTGTCCTTAAATGAAGGAAAAATAATTGAGTGTGAGATATATGCATGTTCAAAAGCACTTGTGCTATCTCCTTTCGAAAGAGTTGCCTGAACCAAATTCATCTGTTCTAAGATTCTTTGTAGATTAACTGTCACTAAAATTAGGTCATTAGAACTAATTCCAATATTTTGTGCGCCATATGTGGAATTAAACAAGAGACTGGGAGCAAGGAAAACAATCCATATGTATATTGGAATTTTTTTCTTATTTACCATCCCATAGAAAATTTTCATTCATTTATTCTACCTCATATCAGGCTTTGAAGGAATAACTTTTTTCAGGGACATAAAACAATTAGGCTTACCTAAGTCAATCAATGCAATATAAATCTTGATAATCTCAAATCAACGCCTAATTAATCGTCGTATCAAATATCATACGATTCCATATTTGTCTTTGATAATACAAAGTAAGTTATCATCTTTGCAAGGAGAGCAACATGAATGGAAATCGCTTCAAATTTGTCGAGTTTTTTTCAAGTCACTGATTCTTTCAAGTATTAGAGTTCTTAATTTATGGATTAAAGTTTTAATTTTGTGAACTCCAGGGATAGCAAAATGTCTGGCTACTATAATTGGACATTTCAGTTCATACAACATATTTAGAAAATGAGGGTCACTAAAGAAGCTGAATTTTGAAATGCTCGCACCAGTTATAACTACATCTGGTTGAAAATTACTCAGTGAAGACAGAATTGTATCTGCGGCTTCGTTACTATATCGCATATCACTCTCTGAAAGATTAATCTCGTTGAATTCGATTCCAACTTGCTCAAGATATTCCTTTTGTTTTAGAATATCAGGTACGCTTACAATTTTTTCCTGTTCATCGTCTTTTTTGGTATTTACATATAAAACATTAATTTTGAATTGTCCTGAACGTTCTAACCAACTTGTAGCTTTCAAAACTACATCTGAATGATCTCCTCCATCGTATAGTACAACGAGATTTTTCTGAGCAAAGCGCCGTCTCGAAGTTCCGGTAGGTTCAAATGTGAACTCTTCATTCCCTTCTGATAAGATGGCCAGTACGTCACACGTCAATATTGTTTGAATTTTTTTGCTGTTCCTGAATGTTTCAAAGTCTGTTATTAGTAAATCAATTTTTTGTTCCTCCACAGTAGCTAATATTGCCTCGCTTGCATCATGTGATATTCTCACAAGATAGTGATTTAATATGTTCTCCTTGTCCATTACCTTGTCTAATGGTTCAAATGATTTCCTTGCTGTTTCAGCATACCCACTCCCCGCAGATAACGGGGTCTGTTTTGGAACAGTAATCACTCTCAAAATATTAATCTCTCCAAAATTTTCTTTCGCAACTCTTATTGCATATTTTAATAATCTATCTGGATCTTCGGGCGTGTATGGAATTAGAATCCTATATTCCTTTCTCTCCAGATCGCCTTCACTAGTAACAATTGGAGCATAATGATCTATTTCCTTCCTAAATGTGTACATTCTATATACGAAGAATCCAATAACCACCCATACCACGGTTATGGCCCAGCTCAAAGGTTGAGTAAACAGAAGAAAAATAGCTAGCCCAAGTTTGAGGAAGATACCTATTATTGGTATTACTGGAAAGAATGGTGTTTTGAATCCGTATTCTAACTTGTCACCATAAATCCTACGAATAGTGATGACAGCCATATTTACCTGAGTAAATAGTAATAGAAAAATAACACCTGCTGCAACGGCGATCTGTCCCAGAGGAAGTCCGTAAGCCATAATTGCCATTATGATACCAGAAATTAGTATTGCTACATAAGGTGTCTTGTTCTTTTTGTGGATAGCACTAAGTTGGTATGGCATGTTATAATTCCTGCCCATTGCAAAAGCTACCCTGGCCGAAGAAAATGTTGTTGCGTTTAAAGCAGCTAGAGTGGAAATCAAGCCTCCAGCTAAAACGATAAATGCTCCGTAAGGAGCTAGCAATTCTGCTGCCTTCATTATTCCAAGTTCACCATTCTCACCTATGAATTTCCATGACTCAATGCCAGCTGGAAATATTGCCCCTATAGATACAAAGGCAATCAAACAATACAAAGTAACTACAACACCTAGTGAGATGAATATCGCCCGTGGAATATTCCTTCTTGGGTTCTTTACTTCCTCACCTGTTTGAACGATTACTTCATATCCTTCGAATGCTATGAAAGTCAGACCCATTGCTGCAACTACTCCACCGATCCCCATTGGTGCAAAATTCGAAAAATTCATCTTCCAGTTAGGATTGCCACTCATGACCCACAAGCCGGCCGCAATTAAAATAAATATTAGTCCTAGCTGAATAATAGTAACGATATCACCCGTCTTACCGGTTTCAGATGTTCCCTTAATATTGATATAAGTGAAAACGGCAATGGATACTACTGCTATAAACTTGTCTAACGGGATAATGTTTAAAAGCACAAGATCGTGCGATACATTCATCATCTCTAACAGGCCTGTAAGAAATGAAGCAAAACTAACAGCATAAAGCGATCCAGCGATTATGTGTGCAAGCCAGGCCATCCATCCACTTATGAAAGCGTTGGGTCGAGGCAAGCCTTCTCTCACCCATAGGTATCCACCTCCCGCCTCAGGCATAGCAGAACCGAGTTCGGCATATGCCATGGCAGTAAATAGTGTTATTATCGCATTAATAATAAACGCAACAATAACCGCGCTGCCCGCGAGACCTATCGCCGGCCCAGTCAGAACAAAAATCGAACCACCTACCATTGCAGCTACTCCAACCATCAGAATATCTAGGAGCCCAAGGGACCTGACAAGTTGGTTATGAGATGTGGCCCCTGCCCTTCCAGGCGGTTCTTCATCAGCGTCGGACAATTGATATCGTTTCGATAGCAATGATAATTTAATGTTTTTAATAGGTTACGCCTTGTCATCCAATTGGAATAATTGCTTTTTTATCAAAGTGTGATGAATTGATGGATATTATCTGAATTTTGGAATCTAAATTTATATAAAAAATAAACTGGTATTACAATGATGCATCAAGTTGCACTGATTACAGGTTGTTCCAGTGGAATAGGTTACGAAACTGCGCTAATGCTCGCTAGAAATGGATTTCATACCTTTGCTACTATGCGAAATACAAAGAAATCGAATTCTCTTGAAGAAATAATTAAAAAAGAAAGGCTTGATCTAAATATCCGGGAACTAGATGTAAATGATGATACGTCTATAGAAAAAACAATTAATTGCATCAAGAGCGAGGCAAACCGAATTGATGTATTGATAAACAATGCAGGTTATGGTCTGGTGGGGTTTTTTGAAGACCTAACTCTGGATGAAATAAGGAATCAATTTGAAACTAATTTTTTTGGTGTTCTGAATATTACGAAAAAGATAATTCCCATAATGCGATTTCAGAAAAGCGGTACAATTATTAATGTAAGCTCAGGTGCCGGACAAGTAGGTTTTCCAGGTATTTCTGCTTACGTAAGTACAAAGTTTGCTATCGAAGGTTTTAGTGAATCCTTAATGTATGAGCTATTTCCATACGGAATAAAAGTGGTTATAATTGAACCTGGAGTAATAAAAACAAATTTTTTCCGCAACTGCATCGTATCAGAACATTCAATGAAAAAGAGTTCACCATATTCTCGGTCCTTAGATAAATTTCAGAGAAATGTTGAATTGATGCAAGAACATGCTACGTCTCCTATTAATGTTGCAAAAGTGATAATGCAGGTTCTAGGCAATAATGAGCCCAAGCAAAGATATATCGTTGGTAATGATGTCGCAATGATATTAGAAGCAAAAAAGAGTCTATCGGATATAGAATTTAAGAAGATGATGATGCAAAATATTATTTGAAATGTAAGAATTTTTGTTTCCACATGACGTAACGTTTTCACACGTATAGGAGAATCTCGAACAGACCTACAAGAGTGGAAATTATTACCAAACTTGCCATTTAAACGCGATCGAATAAGTTTCATACTTTTATAGTATTGTTAATAAAGTAATGGAAGGGCGAAAAAATCTGTCCAATTCGATTGAGTTAATTGTAAGGAGAATCAAAAATGGATCTGTAATAGATCATATTGAATCTGGCAAGGCATTTTTAGTTCTAAGAGCCCTGAATATCACGGGAAGAGAAGGAAATGTCATAACTGTTGCTTTGAATGTTCCAAGCAACAAATATGAAAAAAAGGATATTATTAAAGTCGAAAACAGATATCTGGAACCAGATGAAACAAATAAGCTATCATTAATAGCACCGCATGCCACTATAAACATTATCAAAGATTACAAATTAGCAGAAAAGAGGAAGATACAATTGCCAGATTATATTACTGGAATTTTTAAATGTCCTAATTTAAGATGTGTAACTGTTGGCGAGAATATAAAATCTGTCATTGAAGTTATAGATAAACAGAAAATCATTTTAAAATGCAAATATTGTGGAAGGATTTTGAGTATTGACGAATTAATATTCTAAATTAAGTTTTACTATTAGATAATAACTAATACGAATGAAAAACTAGTACGTCTTTTTAGTGTCAATTTCATTTTCGACAATCAAGGCAATAGTCATCCTTACTTGTTCTTGATATTGCAGTATGAAATTTGTCTAGAGGTGAAAAGACCAAAATACTGATCAGAGCAAGATAATATTCTGAATCATAGAGAAGGTTGGGTGATATTCTATGGATAGTTATGGAAAATGCATCTCAAACACGAATACAATTTGGCAATCTATTATGAGTGATATTTATATGATAGTAAAATAACATTTTTGAAGTTGGATCCAAATTCTGAAAATGGCGATGTGAAGATTTCTACGCTAAAAATCTTTCTAAATGGTACATTATTAGCGCTAGTTATAGCAATCCCAGCCATCATCAGTACTGTCATATTTCATTATGTTATCAAAACAAATTTGATTATAACAATGTCTGCTGGAATCATAACCCTTTTTGTTGCTATGGGTTTTGCATATAAAATCTCAAAAAGATTATCAATGTAATATTAATTGGAATAGATTAAGAAATAGCCGAGTAAACTCCAATTAAGAATTATTCAATCAACTAGTGTTTGGATTCCTGCGAGTTTCTATTTTTATAGGCTAACAAATACTACTAATGTATGAAATTTCTATATGGAACTTATTAATTTGACATCGTAGACAATTCAATACTTAACAACAGGCTACATTAAATTCTCTACTAAATTGAATGATGATGTTGCTTTAACCATTTGGATGGATGGTGTTTAACAACGTTTTTTATGATCTTTTGTTTATTCTGATTTTACAAAATTCATAAAGTCTTTCTTATCCACTTAAATTATTCAAGCAATAAGAATATTTTTCATAATTTTTAAGATATCAATACATATATCAGGTCTCAAAAAAATATTTTCTGTCAATTGTCAAGAACAAGTATAAAATTTCAGTTTCCCTGTCAAAAATCAGAAAATATTAGTCCAGACATTATGATTAAGATGATAAGTACGAGTGCAATTCTTGCACTGCTATTTACCGTTCCCGCGTTGGGATTATTTTTAGGAATTTATTGGTATACAGATAACTTACTTATTAGTGCAATAGTTGGATTTGCAATTCATTTTCTTACTCTCGGATTATCGTATCCAATATCCCAATTTATCTCAGCTTTTTTTGATGGTTAAATCGCATGAGTATTTATAATTATTTGGTATAAACACTATAAAGTGGTTAAGAATTTCTAAGTTGGAGATTTACAACACAGTGCTTAGGATCCCTTGCTGAAGATTGTGTAAATAAAAAAAGTTGAACTCATAGGGAATAGTGCCGTTCATGTAGTATGGTTCTACTAGCTGGTACTGGCTTTTTGTTCCGATAAATTAGCAATGATATTTTTTAAAATATGAATGGGACAAGTATCGGCTTTCGCATGCGACCTGTGGGATTTGAAACTTGCTAGTAGTTGGGGTCAATTAACCTTGAAATAGGACAAACTAGGCACAAGGCGATATGACTGAATATTCAAACAGAACTAGTTCGGATTCGTCGAGAACCATAAAGTTAGCAATTGCCTGTGGCCACACTATAAGACTAATATACCCAGAGTTACGCAGGAAAATATCTTTAAATATTAACATACCACATGGTCGATTTAATGACTAATCATGAAGGTAAAATATGTGATAACTGTGGAGATTCGGTCGATCAGTTGGTTCCTCTAAATGACCCATCTAGAATTGGCAGGTGGTGGTGTTTGAAATGCATATACAAAGAAGGTAAGGCTAAATTTGATGCTGACGCCAAGAATGGCTAACCGCGTAGAAAGCGAATTCGAAAAGTATAAAAATTAAAATATAAAGATCCAGGAAATATGACTGGATATTCAATCGGAACTTTATGAGAAATCCTTAATTAGAAATAGGTCAAAAGAGAAAGCCTAAAACAAATCAAACCATATATAACGACTATTATTCTTTGTGAATTTAAATCTCATAGCTCAAGTATTGACAGCCTGTGGGAAACGGATAACATGAATAATGCTATTTTTTTCTTAATTATAGTTGCTTATGTTTGTCTTAGTGTGGCACGATTTTACAGTCGCAATTTTCCTGTGGACCATCACAACTTTTACAATTTTTTGTTTCCGAATCTACAGGACCCCAACAGTGGGAACACCCCGTATTTAGATCGTCGTCTGCCATTAACTGCTTATATCCAGTGATTCTATATAACATTTTACTCAATCGAAATTACTATGCAACAATCAGGACAATTCAAAAGTTCACGTAGCCATGTTGCGACAAATCACGTAGTGACGAATAAATTATTGAAACTAATATTAAGACAGAGTTTCAGAGAAAGACTTGAAAATTATTGTCCCAATGGGATTTGAACCTTGCACTTTATTCACCTTCCCCGACTAGTTGAATACTCAGAGCAAATTTATGATCTTGAGAATTTAATTAAATTAAAACCTAGATTAAATAAATGGAATTTTTAAATAAACGGCTGTCAAAAATAACTTAAATTTTTCTTTCATTCTTTGGAAACTAAATAATATGAAAGGTACTACAGTTTTTATTGTCAAATTAGAATCCTTTAAGAGTAAATTGATTGCCAATTTTTATCAAAGCATGATTTAATTAATCTGACAAGTCTTTCCTTTATAAATTCCTCTGTTATTTGTTCCTTTTCATAGTATTCTGGCATCATATCTTGTCTGACTTCACCTTTAGTTATCAACCGGTTAACTTTGAGACTAGTATTTACCTATTTATTGTAACTTTCAAGTTTCAAAGCATCTAGATTATTGTCGTAACCGGTTTGTTCTTCGTCGAATGAGTATTATTTTGCTATCTCTGATCTTAGAGATGTACTTATTTTTCAATATGTTATCAAAGAGCTAGGGAGGTGAGTATCGGTAAATACACAAATTCAAAGAAAAGATAGACTATAAATTTATTCAATGAAATACCATTTATGTTTTCCAATAATAATCAGCTAATGAGCATCAAAACAATCAACTCGGTAGAGAGATAGCTAAGTAATCCCCCGAGCGTCATTAGGCGTACTGGTACTTTACTAGATGGATAGCTAACAAGCCAAAAAATTACTTTATCATTTCGACTTTATTGAAATGTATACTAGTAATTAGTAAATAATGCTCAATATTCTCTTTTAAATGATAGTGATAATGGTAATGATAATTAATAAGTACAAATGCACTTATCATTCAATGACTACTGAACAAATTGGATGATGACCTGTATACCTAAAATGTTTATGGGGTTTGATAAACTTGTCTAGAATTCTGAATAAATTTTATCTAGTAATCACATTTAGAACAATTGTATTGATTAAACCTCAATTGTTGCCTTAGCAAACCTGTCTGCTACTTCAGTAACCTTTATCCGGGTCTTTTTCCCGACTTTTGCATTTTGTACAAATACTATGAAACCTTGAACCCTAGCAATACCATCGCCTTTTCTACTTATTTCCGTAATGTCTACCTCATATTCCTTACCCACTTCGACGGGTTTTGTCGTTGGACTACCTCTGTTGAAACTCTTACTAGCATCGCCACCATAACTCCTTCCCCTACCACCACCATAACTGCTGTTTCTACTGTAACTCATTTGTAATATTGGATGGTTATTGTCCTAATATATAGATAGAATGGGCATATCATTTTTGAAGGTTCGTACTATATTAGAAAATTATGAATAAACTGAAGTGGATAAAAAAATTAGATCTGGTAAATGTATTACTTTTTTGCTATTTCAGTGTTTTATTCTGAGTTTGCCCTAGTGCTTCTTGGTAAGGTAGTTTTTGCAGCAAACATCTGAGCAGAAGAATAAAAGTCCAATAGTCGTGCTTAGATATCGAACTCCTTCGAGTAGTTCATCAAAGTCTTTCGAACAAGAATTGCAAGCTCTGTACATATTGGTAAGAGATAGACATACGTCCGTATAAAGCTATGCTGATGCTCCATCTTATATGACCATCTACAATCCCACAAAAGGGACTATTTTTACATCTGATTTGGCGTGACCAGTGAATCCAGTTTGACACAATTAATTTGAACTTATAGGGTTGATGAAGATTTATCATTGCATTCATGATTTTGATTAATGGAGATATATTTTAAAATTAACCGGCTGATAGTTACAATTTACGCAGTTCCACGGTCAAAGATTATTGTAATTTGATTATCTCATCCCATGTTCCAGTTGCTGAAAGCATATAATATTTACTATGATTTCCAGATTCTAAGTTTATGATATCTCCAGTTGTAATTTGAATTTGAAATAATCTGTTCAAATATTGCAGAAAGCTAGGTCCTGCTACTATGCTCTTGGCTTCCTTTTCAAGTGGTTCATTGTAGTACTTTTGCAGAGTATCAGTTAGTCCCAAATTACTAAGTTCTTCAACTAGGTCGGACAAGTCTATAAACTTCGAATTCCTTTTGTAGACGTGAAGTGTTGCCATTAAAATCCCTTCTTTCCTTTTATGATACGATGTACAATATATCATTTCCCTGTTTGTATATACTACATAAATAGTTGAAGAGTTACTCTTTGGATTAAGTATATCGTACTAAATTACGATAAGTTGTTGAGTAAAAGCCTTAATAACATTTATTAAAGAACAAGCGATGGAAAACGGACTTTTGTATATCTCGTGTCCTACATATGAAAATAAATCTAACAACTTGCTCAGCGGCGTACGATACACAAGTACTGTAATGTGAGTTCTAGAATTCTGTTCGGATGAATGTTGCAGAGACTAGCTTGAGAAAAATCTGTAGTTCTGTTCCAATGTTATGAATTTGTTCGATACATGCACGTTATTTCATAGTATGATCCTCACTAAAATTCTGGTAGATTCCCGATCTTATCACAGGGAATTGGGTTTGAATCTGTTTTGAGATAATCAGTTCCATGAATTGTAACTATTTTAATATCTGCCCCATAGTCCCAGGTGTTGTTTGGACCAGGTATTATCACCTTGCACATAATTTTACTGTATAAGTTTGACGCTATATCCTTTCGAGTAACGAGTTTGCCCTCATGAACGCCATCATCGTCAATTAGGTGCTGAATTGCGCTATCTATGGAGATATGATGCTTGTCATATCTTACTTTTGATATTCCAAGGTAAGGAGTTATGTGAAAAAACCTCCACAACATGTACAGCAGTAAAAATGGTTGGCAAGATGCACAATGTATCTATGACATTCATATCGCTTCGACGTAACAAGATCGAAAATCGTTACTATTCCTAGGGTACCTTCTACAATGTCTAACCCGTTTTTCAATTCTCTAAGCTTTATCCTTAACCGTAGTATTTAAGGTCACATTCTAAAATTATAAACGAAAACTCAATTTTATATTGTATAGGCAAATCGAGAACGACAAACAGATAATAAAGCAAGACTATTTCCTTTGTAGCGTCCTCAAACCTCACGTTATTACTGTGTAGTTAAATCTTTTCACCTTTATCCAGTCGGATTAACAAGAAGTGATACACTCATAGATAAAAACAGGCCGGCAGGATTTTTGACAGCATTTGTTAATGGATGCTTCTCAAACGATAAATATTTTGTGTACATATAATAGAATGCAGCTTATAATACATTGAGTCAAGTAGATTGAGATTGTGATGAAAGCATCAGACCTGTTTATAAGATGTTTGGAAGCTGAAGGTGTTGAATACATTTTCGGCATACCAGGGGAAGAAACTAGTGACTTGATCATGTCTTTGTTAGATTCAAAAATCAAATTTATTTTAGTAAGACATGAACAAGCGGCTGCTTTTATGGCTGATATGTACGGCAGGCTTACACAAAAAGTTGGAGTGTGTCTTTCTACATTGGGACCGGGTGCAACAAATCTTACAACCGGAGTGGCCAATGCAAATATGGACAGATCTCCAATATTAGTAATAACGGGACAGACGGACACTCATTTCTTACATAAAGAGTCTCATCAGAATATGGATGCTGTAGCTATGTTCAAACCTATAACAAAATGGAGGTGGTCTATACGTAACGCTGATAGTATTCCCGAGATTGTTAGGAGAGCATTTAAAATCGCATTGGAAGAAAAAGCTGGCGCCGTGCATCTTGAACTTCCTCAAGATATAGCAAAGATGGAATCGGACATAAAACCAATAAAAACTCAACAAGTATTCAGATCAAGACCAAACGAAGAGCTGATAGAAAAAGCAGCTAAGCTAATACTAGATTCAAAAACGCCCATTCTCTTGGTCGGAAATGGTTGTATAAGAGGTAGACCAAGTTTGTATGTCAGAAAATTTGTAGAGAAAACAGGAATATGTTCTATGAATACATTTATGGCCAAAGGAGTTATATCAGACAAGTCGGATCGACATCTTCATACAATAGGAATAAGAGAAGCAGATCATGCCTCAATTGCCATGAGAGAAGCTGACTTGGTAATCGCAATAGGATATGATCTTGTTGAGTACAGTCCTAAACATTGGAATGGCAGTTTGGATAAAAAAATTATTCATATTGATTTTACAACCGCTGAGTCTGACACATACTATCCTCCTACAATAGAGATTGCCGCAGATATTGAATATACTATGTATGCTATCTTAGAGGAAATAGAGAGGATAAGCAAACATGACGAGACAGAAGAAGAAAAACAAAGACAATATAGAATTCCACATTCTAATCCCCCAGAATTATTTAAAACAATCAAAAGAGAGATAGTTTGGAGATTAGAAAGGTACAAGAATGACTTTTCGTATCCAATAAAACCTGAAAAATTAGTGCTCGACGTAAGAGATGCCCTTGATGAAAATGATATCGTTATTTCTGATGTTGGGGTACATAAACTTTGGATAGCAAAAATATACAATACCTACACTCCAAACACATGCATAGTTCCCAATGGTTTTTGTTCAATGGGATTTGCACTACCGGCAGCAATAGCTGCACAACTTGTAGATCCCAGTCACAAAATTGTTGCAATGTGTGGCGACGGTGGATTTCTGATGAATGTTCAAGAAATAGAAACTGCAGTAAGATTACGTTTACCTATAATAGTTATTGTTTGGTGTGATTATGATTATGGGATGATATCTCTGAAACAAATATATGAATTTGGCAGGAGTGCATTTACCAAATTCAATAATCCCAATTTTGTTAAACTTGCGGAAAGTTTTGGAGCAATAGGATACAATGTTAGATCCAGTGAAGAATTCTCTAAGGTACTAGAAAAGGCAAAAGTGTCGAAATCGAGTCCGGTCATAATATCTGTTGATGTAGACTATTCTAGAAATCGTCTATTGCTTGATGACAGCTTCGTGGTATAGCTACTCAAGTTCTTATTAAACAGATATATCAGTATTATACTTTCTACGCATCTAGAGAGAATTAGTCAAAAACTCACCCTACACTGAAGTATGATAGAGATGCGCGAATAACAATATATTCAAGGTGCATAAGTGTATTCCATGCCGCATTACTTTACCTATTTTGAACTTTTCAAATACCCTGAGATTGTTGGTGGACTAATTTAGAAAAAGAAATCAATAGAATGGACGTTTGACCTAACCTGAATTCAATTCTAGATGATATTATTCTGGCAAAATAATTAAATACTTTCTTCCTCATATTTTTAATAATGAGTATTTGGGGAATTGAACCATCTGATTGGTTTACTAGGTTCATGAGAAATCATTTCCTGAAAAAGACTTCGGGGAATTTGATGACATGAGAAAAGAAATGGAGAGAATATTTGAAGAACAATTCCAAGAAATTCAATCGTCAGCTCCAAAGGAACTGGTAAGGGAATACGAAACGCCAGAAGGTGGCAAGGTAAAGGAGATTGGACCACTTGTCTACGGTTACTCTGTAACGATAGGCCCAGATGGTAGACCAAATATCAAGGAGTTTGGAAATATTAGACCTCCTGGTAGAACGGGGATAGGTACCGGCGGTAGAACCAGAAAAGCGGAATTAATAGCTGAAAGAGAACCTCTAGCCGATATAGTTACCACTGATAAGGAAACTAAAGTCGTAGTCGAATTACCAGGTATAACCAAGGAGGATATCAAAATAAATGCATATGATGGTTCTGCTGAAATTATTGCTGGAAAGGGTGATAGAAAATACAAACGTGTGGTTGAGCTACCTCCTGATGTAGATATAGAGACAGCAAGATCTACATTTAACAGTGGTCTTCTAGAAATATTTTTTGACAAGAAGAAAAAGCCTGAGAGAAAAGGTAAGGAAATCAAGATAGAGTAGAATTGTAGTTTAGCAGTCGAAATAATATGACAAAAGCCCTTCTCTCCTAAAATAACATTACGATATTGCAGGTAGTATAGGCAACTTTCAGAACTGAAAATTTAATTAAAGTCCTATGCAGCACCTAATTCCAAACATATTATAGCATGAGTAATATGGATTCACTGTATAAAGAATTTTTTTGGTCAAGGGAATGATAACTTCGTTTACTCAGATAAAAACTATGATGTTATCTTTTAAATTCTGGAGCTTTCAACTCTTATGTGAATAATTGCATTCAATGTTATGTTTGGTCATGTTCTAGCATTGCTAAGTTTACCCACAAATAATTATGAAAGTGCGCTTGAATAAAGGAATAAGATTAATTCGGACCCGTCGGGAACCATATTCTTAACAGCACTTAACAGCACGAACCCATTATTCGTTCTGGAAAATTTTGAGTCCGAAAATTGTTCCCAATTTGATTGCCATTTAATCTCTATAAGCGTGGCAAATTACAGGATTAGATGGTCAAAAAGTCAGCCTACGATAATAAATCCCCTCCAATAATCGTCAAATCCCCCATTTAGTAAACTACCATCCGTAGCTCTAATCGCATTAGGCGGTGTACCATCAAGTCTTAAAGCAAAGTTACAATCAGGATCATAATGACACAGAGAGTTCAATGAATCATTGGTCACTATAGTCAGAAACCTATTGTTAAGATCCCAGTTGACAGTCACCGTTGCGTTGGGATTTGTCTCCATTGCTAAGATATTACTAGTGCCTGGAATGAATGTCGATGTGTTTACCGGTTTAGAGAAAAGAACTTCGATTTGCAACTTGCCATCTGCCTTTGTACTAAAGCCTGATGTTGAAATCTGACTGGCCTCAGGGAAAAGCACCAACAAAGGCAAGGTAGCCGAGATATTAGCGCCATGAGGTGTGACAGTCCTATTACCATCAATGGAGGAAGCCTTGCTATTACTTAGTGCTGTTGTAGCCTCCCCTTGCCATCCAGACGGATATGCAATGAGTCCAACGTTTACAAAAGTCATCAAAATTAATAAGGCAAGGATCGTTGCCTGGACAGAGTTAGTCATTAGCATTCAAGAAATCTATCTCCAAAAGTATATTAACTTTCGTTATCAATAAATGGGAAAATAGACTGGTATTCTTATCATTAGAGGAAAGTTTTGAAGAAGTGTATTTTAGATAAGCGTAAGGACTTGACAGAAGATTCACATTTAATCACATTAGCAATAGATAAAGTACAAACTCTAAGAAAAATTTTGATGGAATAACAACAAATAGTTAGATCTCATAAATAACCTGGGCTGAATAATCGACATCACTCTGTTTACGAGTAGACTCTAAGGGTTTGGCTGTGGCGGCAAATTTAATATCAATTAGTCTGAAAGTGCTGTCGTGCTGCCTTGTCATATCTTCAATAAATTTGTCAATATTTTCAGTCACTGAACTTAGAATGGGTGATTGAAAACCTACTGTGTGTATCATTATCGAACTTGACCTTTTGAAGGATAAATAGTTTAATTGTCGGGCCCCTCTATGTGATTTATGTTTTAAATTGAATAGTTTATCATAAACAAATGCGCTATTTATGGGTCGAACTATACCTTCCATTCAGAATTGCATCGGAAATGAAAGTAAATTTGTAGTTCTACTATTTTTTCCAAAATTAGGACTTGTTTGGAAGTATCTTTTTCATTCCTATATAGGGCCCTCATTTCTTGATTTATTAAATCTAGTTGATCTATCCTCTCTAAGTGTTGATCCACAAATTGAGACTCTGCTATTAATGTAAGTCTCTCAACCCTGGATTCTTGTTTCTGTATTTTTAATATCTTAAAACCTTATCTTTCAAGTAATCCATAGATTCTTTTTCTGTTAGGCGCATTAACATACACTGAATAATGAAAGGGCGAATACTATCTTTTTTTATACATTTTTGAGCACGAATGGTATAGTTTTTCTATACTTTATGATTAAGTATTGATCCAATTCTTATTACCTTTTTGATTCTCTGACGCCCGTACCTATGTAGTCGTACAACTCCATATCGTAATCAAACTTTATGCCCCTAGTCTTTTGTGCTGTTGCCATAAATTCATCATCCTTAGTATATTTCTTTATTATGACTTCATGCACCTTAGATAAGCCATACTGTAGCATCACTTTTTCGTCAGGAAAATCCCTTATGCCCGTGTGTTTGTCGTCATAGTCGCTAGTTCTATGTATCTTTACCTTTACCTTTTGTTTAGCATATGTCATTTTCATTTTTTATCCGAATTAATTATTATTACATGTTCTTTCCTTAAGACCTTTTTGATTTTGATTTTTTACTTTATTATAATCCCTTTTCGTTATTGCCATTATTATATCTTGGCTCCCGTCATCTTCCAAAGTCCGATCACAACTATCAGCAAATGTCTTCAAAAGTAGCAAGGGAGTTCAATCCCAATGAACTTGCTAATTTTGCGTTAAATCAATTTGTAAAGCAAGTGAGTGGTTAGAAGGTCTTGATGTTTGTTCTGAGTGTGGAGAAAATAATTAGTGAGTTCTGAAATTCCTACACAATTTACACATTCTTAAAAACTTGAAGAGACAGCAAAGGAATTAGAATATTAGTGCATGTTTATACTAACGAAAACGAAAATATTGGGTTTTATTATGATAAAAAAATTAAGAGTGGATAGTGGATAGATTAATTTTTATTAATCTATCACAATATTGCGCTTATTGTCGTCCTGAATGTGTTTGGACTTCTCTCGTTGAAAAATCTCTTAAATTGTCTCTTGCAACGTTTTCGAATGTATTTGCGACATTAGCATTCAGCCGTGAAAATTCTTTTGCATTATCTCTTGCATGTTGTACTGATGTTTTCACCGCTTCCATAGTTGCAAATATATTATTGTTTGCAAATCTGGTTGCGACTATTGTACTGTCTGTAATATTGCTTACTGCTCTTGCATAATTTTCTGTGAATCTTTTTGGAGAACCCCAATATGACAAATATGAATTTTGTACGTTTTCAATGTACGGAACCCATAAGGATTGCAATGAATGGATAACCTCTTTTTGTGAATCTAGAAAACTATCTGCAATATCTTTTGTTGCTTGAATGGTCTCTTGTTGATATTCGTTAGCGGCTTTTGTAAACCGTGGAATTTCCTTTAATGCCTCATCTGTTGTCTTTTTAACAGTTGATTTTGTTTCGTCGAGAGCGATATTGATTGTTTCGCTATTTTTTACTTCTTTATTTGATGCCATGTTATTATATTAGACGCAATGGCATATATATGTTGGTATTAATTGGTATTTATTACCATTATAATCCCCCAGGTTTTAAATTATTCCCCAAGCCCGCGGCACACACTCATCACAGGGCTTATCACCATCCTTGTCAGTAAAGTGGTGCGCCTTAAGATGATGACATAGAAGACAAATGTCGGATTTACAACTCAAAAATAAATTAATTTTATTCTATTTGATATTATAGCCTTTCAGACTTGGCCTTAATGCGTCTAGTAAATCATCATAAGAAGTATCTTCTAAAAGCCAATTTATCAATTCAATTCTTAAGTGTGCATAAGGTTCTAGTACCAGTAAAAAGTAAGATTAGTGTGCACTGTATTAAGAGATATGCGATGAGCGACCAAATAGAGATCATTTGGAGTGTGGCAGCAGTTATAACAGCACACTTCAACTATGATCTGGAATATGATTAAAGAACTAGCTCATCCTCTGTACCCGCGGATACTGATACTCTCCTTTCAATATTATCTCTTTCGGGATATATAGCCTTAGTAGAAGGCTAAAATTATCAGGAGGGGCTGGAAGCCAGTTTGATTCTTTTTCTTTGCCTGGGTTATCTTTTTGTACATAGATATCAAAAGAGCCATCCGAATTGAACTTAAATCCGGGAGTTCTGTCACCAATTGCGTATCGGTTTATGGGGTTATCCACAAAACCATATTTTGAATTGTACATTGTAATGGACCAGAAAGCATCCACCGGCGGAATTTTATCTTTGTCAAAATGTATGACATATTTTTCACTACCAGTTAGATTGTTTCCTGAATTGTCTACAAATGTAAGCGGGTACAGGGCCTCTTCAGGAGCGTTGGCACCAAGTGCAGTCTTCGCAACTGCTGCACGTAAAAGATAGTCAGAGCCATAATTACCCGTATCAAGATTAAAGGACCAACCATTAACAACAGATCCAAGATGTGCTATTTTTTCGTCAATCATTTTTTCTCCTACTATTATCCCCTGTTCTAGTGCTTTCAAAATAGTTTCATTTTTAGTGGTGGATGGTGTCAAGCCAGGGCCTATACCTATCATTTCAAACTTGGCAACCGCTCCGGCATCATCTTCAAATGGCGGATTATCGATCATATCATTACCAAGTTCATCAAAAATTTTAGCACCCGTTGTAGGCATAAAAGCCGATTGAGATGATACTGGGATTTCCTCTGACTTGGAAACACTGGTGTTGACTGGGATCGGACTACCTTCAGTGGCTGAAACTGGAGATAGGGAAAGTTTGTCCTGTAATGCTCTGACGTTTGGTACATCGGTTGGACCGTTCACCAATATTCGGGCTATTAATACCGCAAGATTAGTTGGAGATTTTATCTGTAACATACCACTAGGAACAGTACCGGACCAGTTTGGTCCAGTTATAAAGTAAGTACCACCTGAAGTAACGTTAGTACGTGTCCCTATGTATTTAAAACTATTCGTGTATGCGTCCGTGAATTGCAGTACATAGTATCTATCAGACATTGGAGGCACTTGAAGAATAAGAGATTTATTCTTCAAATCTAAGTATGAGACGCTATATAATGTGTCTTGATTTGGACGGACGACATCGGTATAACTAGCATCTAGAAGATCACGGGCATGAGCGATTGTGTTCACCGGTCCTCTGAGAGGTCCTGGCGGTATCTTGGGGCTGGTTGCGTAGTCGAAAGTTCTTACCTTTATCACGAGTGGATATCCCCAAATGTAGGCAAGCGTAGCAATGTCAACTGGATTGTCAGATGTCGCTAGTTTCTTCATTTGTTCATTGAGCTGGATAGAACTCATAGTAGCAGGAGACTGGGATGCACTAGAACCAGTCTTGTTTGTAGACATAGCATATTTCACAGGTATTGTCCTCACATATTATTTAATTTTTGATGCTTTCATTTTGTTTAATTGTTGCTCAAAATTCCGTGTGAGAATTAAGTAATTGTGATACCAAGATTTTGTCTATGCGTCTTTTAGTTTGTTAATTTTTTCGCAGTATAGTTTTAGATTTAATTAAAAAGGATTATTTTAAGCAAGACATCCATTAGTAACAAAATTCCTCGAAAAAATCATTTTATGTAAGTACTCATAAATGATTGTTCGCCGTATAGACTATTAAATGGAAGGAAAACCTGGTAATAAAATAACAAATTATCTTACAAAATTTTATATGAAGTATACCAGTACCATATCTCTCAATAAGAATCTACTACTTTCAGGTTCGGTTGGTTTTATTGTTAGTCTTATCGTTGCATATGTATCTCCTAAGTATTCCAATGGTGATTTTGTAACTTCTGCATTAACTGTAATAGCCGGATTCATCTCCTCTAAAGTAATTTTTGTTATTCTTTTTCATCTCGATAATAAGAAGAAATATACAATAAAACTTACTGGCAAATTGAACTTTGATATTCTAAAACAGATAGTAACAAAGATGATATTTGCTGATGCTATATTTGATATTATCAATAATGTATCAAGGTTCTTCATTCTACTTGAATTGTTGAGAATAGAATATCAACCAGTACAAGCTGCGACAATAGCATCTATTATTGCCTCATGTTTCTCTTATTTAGCCATAAATTTAGTTGTAAGACGTATACATGTATTTAGATTTAGGAAAAAAACATTATAAGTAATATAGCAAAATATCCGTACTAATTATCGTTCCTGTCTTCGTATCACTGAACACGGAATAAAATAGAACACTATCTTACACAATAACTTAATGTAAGTTCTAGGCATTAGAACTATAAGATGCAATACAGATCGTCTTCATAACCTTTATTAATTTCTCTTAATTCCTAACGCATGAATATAGTAAACCAATCAGATGGTTCAATTCCCCAAATACTCATTATTAAAAATATGAGGAAGAAAGAATTTAATTATTTTGCCAGACTAGTATTTAATGTAAAAAAAATCTTCGAAATCATGCTCAAAACATAAACTCTAGACTATAAGGTTATTAAATTGCGTAACAGTATGCTGTTTGATGATCGAAGCTGATAAGTTCAATGCAGTTAAGCATGCAACAGTGGCGATAGGTCTTGCCAATAAGGATACAAAAGATGTCATAAGTAGTTTTGGTACAGGTTTTTTCATAGGCGGAGAATACATTGTCAGCTCGGCACATATTTTTAGTCAATGTATTAAGTATAATGCTCAGTATAAGGAAAAGAATAAGGGTACGGAAGGAATATATTCCGCATTCAACATTACCACAAAAGGAGATCAGTTAGAGCTTAAGACATATCACATAATAAAGGCGATCAGAATGCCCCCTGTTAAAGAAGTTAAGGGATTTACAGGGTCAGTAGACCTAGATATAGGGATAGGAAAGCTAGATTGTCATTCAGATAATTTCTTACATATCAAGGAACCAACCCAATTGAAACTTTACGATGAGATTGTATTATGTGGTTATCCGAGTGGAAGAATATCGTTGGTTCTGTATAGAAATTTACATGAAGATGGAATGGGAATCCACTTGCGCCCCATAATTCAATATGGACGTATTGCGGGATTAATGCCCGATGATGACAGTAACAACCCATGGGGAATACAAACGGATATCGTTGCCATGGGAGGTTCCAGCGGTTCGCCTATTATAGATCCGAGCAGCGGAGAAGTAATAGGTATGGCACAGCAAGTTATTGCAACAATGACTACCGTAGACAAGGAGGGGATGCCATCAAGCCTATACGAGTTGACTAAAGGTCCATTGTATGGAATAGCTCCGATAGGATTAGCATACGGCGTCACAAATCAGATATTATCGCCGCTTCCGAATATCTCCAAAAATTATTTTGAAAAAGGTCTTCACCCCGACTTTTTATTTGAAAATACTGGAGTTATAGGACTTTTCTGATTTCATTTAATTTAAATTCATCCTAGATCATAATTTGGCAATCCGCCACTAGAGCAGTTTAATCAACTAATTGCTAAGTTAACTTTATCTTTTGTTAATACTTACTCTTTAGTATCAAATGGCAAAGTCGATATTTACCCAAAAGGAAATAGAATATCTGAAGTCTCAACGTCTTGCAAGAATAGCTACGGCTGCCTCTACACAACAAGAAGGACCCGTACAGCCTGATGTTGTACCTGTTGGGTTTGATTTTGATGGTGAATATCTATATGTAGGCGGAATGAACCTTCTTAAATCCACAAAATTTAGAAATGTTTTGAAAAATAACAAGGTTGCAATTGTGGTTGATAACTTGAAAAGTATCGATCCATGGGATCCAAGAGGAGTAAGGATCTATGGCGCTGCTGATATAGTTACTCGTCAAGGAGGTTATATGGAAAATACTGACCAGCCCAATCCCCAATATATCAGGGTTAACCCCAAGAAGAAGTGGAGTTGGGGAGTTAAAGAACCTGTATTTGTACAAGGAAAATTCAATGTTAAAAAGGCAAACGCAGGATAGTTATTAAAGATAAGTAAAGCCTCCATATTTCGGCCGGATTATATACTGGTAAAGCAATTAATGATAATGAGTTCCTTACTGCCATAACGTTTTCTAATCTTCAAAGTGGAAATATATATCCACTGTTGTAGATGATGTCATTAGGAATATGAACTGTCCAAGACCTAAAAAACAGAAGTTTACTACTTTTGCACAACGATCCTAATAGCTAACCTGATCCTGGGCCGAAGGGATGTGATTGATTATTCATTCGGAACACTATTATAGATTCTAAATAGTACGTGGATTTACTCTTGAATCCTCTTTACTTAGTTCTATAAACTTCGTCGAATTAAGAAATTTTATGAAGTTGTAACAAATTGTCGGATGACAGAATGCTCTACTATTAATAGGCCTACAAAGTCAATTCATCAATATGGGTGCAGATGGTAACGGACTTGATGATATCCAAAAACATTTGAGGGATTTAGCAAGTAGTGCGGATCCTAATACCTTCAATGATTGGGCAAATCGTGTTGGAACAACTGCAAAAGAAATATGTAATGACCCAGACTGCAAACGTATCAAGTTAATTAAAAATGAATATGGTAAAGTAAAATTCCAATTTGCAGATAAGGAAGCAGTAGATTGTGTTATTCAGGCTATCAAAACACACCTAAACTCAATGCCTAGGACGCAGCAAGTAATATTCAAAGGATTTACTACAGAACTTGAAAAAATAAAGATACAATTTTAGGTTTCGAATTTGATTTTAATGCTAATGAAACCTATCCTTTTTTCAGCCTTATTTCAAAATTCTAAATTATGAATCAATCAATAATCATTAACGATGGGGATATTGGTTTTTACCTTCGATGAACAAGAAACAACCAAATCCCCACCTTTGTTTAGGCATTAATTGTAACATGTGTCAACTATAAATGACTGATATCCACGGAAAATGTGATTTATGTACCAATAAACCGTTAGGCCCAATAACCCTGATCGTTAAAACCAAAATTTCAAAAAAAATAATCAATTTATTTTGATGTGCTCACATTCTTTGGATTAAAAACTTAATTTAATTTACGTTCATATCTTGCTTTTTGGAATAATTAATGTTACTTTTAAATTAATTACAATATATGCATTTACTAAAGGAATTATTATATAACTGTAGTTCGATTATTTTGCAGTGTCTAGGAAGGTAGCTAAAAAAGCATCTAGCATATCAGATTTGGATCGAAAATTATTAAAGATTTTACTATCGCCAAATGGTGATTCAAAATCCAGCAAAGGTTTATCATCAAAATTAAGCATACCCGTTACTACTGTTAGAAGGAGACGTAAGCGGTTAGAAAGTAAATTTTTAAAGGTGCATTATGTATTGGATATAGAGAAATTTGGCTGGAAACGTGTTGACTTTTTTATTTCCATAAGGGATGGATTGGTAAATGCTGTTGCTAATAAAATGCTCGATTTTGATGAAGTGACATATATCGGTAAGAGCATAGGTGAACATACAATTGACCTGAGAGTAGAAACAATTCTTAAGGATAATGCTTCAATCCTTGACTTCCTTGAAAAAATAAAGGCGATGGATGGAGTTAAGGATGTAGTATGGAGTGAAATTGTTAGTGTTGTAGGTAGAAAAATATCAATTCCTAGTTCTATAATCGACAGAATTTGATATGGAAAAGAAGACCCACACAGTTTGCCTTTGAAGGCATTAAGTCGTAATACGTGTGGTCTATAAATGACTTAAATCCACCGAATAAGTGATTTCAATACCAATAAACCGTTAGGCACAATAACCCTGATCGTTAAAACCAAAATTTCATGTTCTGATGATCTGCACTCATTTACGGTAGAAAATACTAGTATGATTTCCTTGTTTCGTTTAACTTGAGTTTGAAAATAGGCGAAACTGTTCTAACTCTTGTAATTGCACGCTCTATTTATAAACAGTGAGCAAATAAACACAGCATATACTTAATAAATATTAAAATTGATGCAGAATCATAAATTTATTGACAAAAGGATGTGCTATAATCATTGAGCAAAGTAAGTATGCCGGCTAAAATTTTTGGAACTGTCGTGTCTCATGGATTAAAAGGAAGAATGTTAACAAGGAATGAACTCCAAATGTTGACAGAGTCAAGGGATATGGATGAACTAGTAACAAGGATGAAGAATACAGTTTATCTTGATGCTTTAGCAAAGCTTACTAAACCCTATACTGCTGATAAAATAGAAAATGCACTGAAGGAATATTTAGTGAATACACACGCGAAAATGGTCAATATTTCTGGCGGGGCCAAAATTCTCAGTGCATATTTTGTAAAGCATATTACATGGAATTTAAAGATGATTTTAAAGGGTAAGGCACTTGG
>Ga0207428_10000755_pt1 | contig 36919 bp, 45 predicted proteins | sample RhiMethybrSRZTD1_FD_187600 | JGI IMG/M metagenome (GOLD analysis project Ga0207428, IMG submission 187600) | Populus rhizosphere microbial communities from Tennessee, USA - Rhizosphere MetaG P. TD hybrid SRZTD1 (SPAdes) (version 3) | ecosystem: Host-associated > Plants > Roots > Rhizosphere >...
CGAACGGGGTGGACTTGCGGGAGCCCTTGAACCCCACGTTGCCGGCCGAGGCCCACGAGATCGTGTTGCCCTGCAGGTCGGTGATCGTGACGATCGTGTTGTTGAACGTCGACTTGATGTGCGCCTGCCCGTGGACGACGTTCTTCTTCTCGCGTCGTTTGGTCTTCTTGGCCTTCGGCTTCGCCATCGGTTCTCCTACTTCTTCGTGGCCTTCTTCTTGCCGGCCACGGTCTTGCGGGGGCCCTTGCGGGTCCGCGCGTTGGTGTGCGTGCGCTGCCCGCGCACGGGGAGGCTCCTGCGATGCCGAACCCCCTGGTACGAGCCGATCTCGATCTTGCGCTTGATGTCCTGGGCGACCTCGCGGCGCAGGTCACCCTCGACCTTGTACGTCCGGTCGATGAACTCGCGGATCTTGCTGACCTCGTCCTCGGAGAGGTCGCGAACCTTCGTGCCCCCCTCGACCCCCGAGCCCTGGACGATCTGGTACGCCCGGGTCGATCCGATGCCGTAGATGTAGCGGAGCGCGATGTCCACGCGCTTGTCGCGCGGGAGGTCGACGCCGGCGATCCGAGCCACGCTAACCCTCCTCTATCCCTGTCGCTGCTTGTGCCGGGGGTTCGAGCAGATCACGCGGATCACGCCGCGCCGGCGGATGACCTTGCAGCGATCGCAGATCTTCTTCACCGACGGATGGACCTTCACCTGGTCTGCTCCCTCACTTGTACCGGTACACGATCCTGCCGCGCGTCAGGTCGTACGGCGACAGCTCCACCAAGACCCGGTCCCCCGGCAGGATCCGGATGTAGTGCATCCGCATCTTCCCCGAGATGTGGGCCAACACGTTGTGTCCGTTCTCGAGCTCCACCCGGAACATGGCGTTGGGGAGCGGCTCGGTCACCGTCCCTTCGACCTCGATCGCGTCCTTCTTCGGCAAGCTCCGGGTGATCCTCGTTTTCCGGGCACGTCCGACCCGCCCACGGACGAGCCAGAACCGCCTCCGGCTGGAAGCGGGCAGCCAGTATACGGGCCAGGCACGAACCCCGTCCACGAGCGGCGGAAACATAGGCCTGACCTGCGGGTTTGAACGGCGTTCAGCCGCGGGCCGTCAGCACCTCGTGCCCGTCCTCGGTCACGGCGATCGTGTGCTCGAAGTGGGCGGACAGGGACCCGTCCTCGGTCACCACGGTCCAACCGTCGGGGAGCAGGCTGGTCTCCCAGCCGCCCGCATTGACCATCGGCTCGACCGCCACGACCAGTCCGGGTTTCAACACCGGCCCGCGGCCGGGCCTGCCGTAGTTCGGGATCTGGGGGTCCTCGTGCATGTTGCGTCCGATCCCGTGCCCGACGTACTCGCGGACCACCTCGAACCCGGCCCCCCGCGCCACCTGCTCGACGGCCGCGCCGATGTCCGAGAGCCGGCCGCCCGGGCGGATCTGCGAGATCCCGGCCTCGAGCGCCTCCTCGGTCACCCGGACGAGCTTGTCGGCATCGGCCGAGGCCGGCTCGCCCACGATGACGGTCACCGCCGAGTCGCCGTGGAACCCCTCCCAGATCGCGCCGAAGTCGAGCTTCAGCAGGTCGCCCGCGACGACGGTGCGCTTTCGGGAGGGGATCCCGTGGACGATCTCGTGGTTGATCGAGGTGCAGATGGACGCGGGGAACGGGACGCGCCCGGGTCCTGCACCGTACCCCTTGAACGACGGCGTCGCCCCCTGCTCGCGGATGTACGTCTCGGCGACATCGTCGAGCTCGGCGGTGGTGATGTTCGGTCGCACGACCGCGAGGACGCGATCGATCGTCCCCGCGACGATGCGGCCGGCGAGCCGCATCTTGTCGATCTCCTCCGGCGACTTGTAGACGATCACGTCATCACTCTAGACGATGGGCGCCATCACTCGTAGGTGTCGAGCAGGTCCGCGATCGCCTCGATCGTGCGGTCGGCGACCACCTCCTCGGGCGCCTCTGCGTCGATATCGCGAAGGAGCCCCCGCTCCCAGAAGTAGAGGACCAGCGGCTTGGTCTCCCGCTGGTAGACCTCGAGCCGCCTCTGCACGGTCGCCTCGTCGTCGTCCGCGCGGTTGACCAGCTCATGGCCGCACACGTCGCAGATCCCCTCCACTCGCGGCGGCTTGAACTCCGTGTTGTAGGTCCGCTTGCAGTTGGGACAGACCAGGCGCGCCATGAGGCGCTTGACGGCGACCGCGTCGGAGATCTTGAAGTTCAGGACGGCCGAGAGCGGGTGCCCCCGTTCCGCGAGCGCGCGCTCGAGCGCCTGCGCCTGCGGGACCGTCCGCGGGTAGCCGTCGAGGATGAAGCCCTCGCGCACGTCCTGCTGGTCGAGCCGCTCGAGCACCATCCTCGTGGTCAGGTCGTCGGGAACGTACTCGCCACGATCGTAGAACTCCTTGGCCTGCAACCCGAGGGGAGTACCTCGCGCGATGTGGTCTCGGAAGATGTCGCCGGTGGCGATGATCGGGAGCCCGTATCGCTCGGACAGCCTCCTGGCCTGCGTGCCCTTGCCTGCGCCCGGAGGTCCGAGGAGGATGATCCGCACGCCGGCCTACTTCAGGAAGCCCTCGTAGTGTCGCATCAACAGCTGCGACTCCAGCTGCTTCATCGTTTCCAGTGCGACTCCGATCGTGATCAGCAGCGAGGTTCCCCCGAACGGGAACTGCTGGATCGTCCAGAACGCGAGCACGATCGTCGGCAGCAGCGCGACCGTGGCCAGGAAGATCGAGCCCGGGAGCGTGATCCGGGTCATGACGAAGCTCAGGTAGTCGGCCGTGGGCGGCCCGGGCCGGATCCCGGGGACGAACCCTCCGTACTTGCGAAGGTTGTCCGCCGTGTCGACGGGGTTGAACGCGATCGCCGTGTAGAAGTAGGCGAAGAAGATCACGAGCAGCCCGTAAAAGATCATGTAGACGAAGCTCCGCTGGTTCGTGACGTAGTTGTTCACGAAGTTCGTGAACCAGTCCGCGTGGTAGACACTGGCGAGCAGCGTCGGGAAGTACAGGACGGAGCTCGCGAAGATGATCGGGATCACGCCGGCCTGGTTGACCTTGAGCGGGATGTACGTGCTCCCGCCGGTGGTCATCCTCCGGCCGACCACGCGTTTGGCGTACTGAACCGGGATCCGTCGCTGGCCCTGTTCGATGAAGATGACCCCGACGATGATCGCGAGCCCGATGAACAGGACGACGATGAACTTCGCGTTGCCGGCCTGAAGGAGGATCGCCCGTCCCTCCTGAGGCAACCGCGAGATCACGCTCGAGAAGATCAGGATCGACATCCCGTTGCCGATCCCGCGCTGGGTGATCAGCTCGCCCATCCACATGATCATCGCGGTGCCGGCCGTCATGACCAGCACGATGAGTGCGATGTTCGGCGCGGTGAACGTCCCCGGCGGGAAGATGTCGACGCCCCCCAGCTGGTCCGAACGCGAGTGGAACAGGAACACGAGGCCCGTGGACTGCAGCAACGCGAGCACGACGGTCACGTAGCGGGTCCACTGGTTGATCTTCTTGGTACCGGACTCGCCCTCCTTGTGCCAGGCCTCGAGCTTGGGGATCACCACGGTGAGGAGCTGCATGATGATCGAGGCCGTGATGTACGGCATGATCCCGAGCCCGAAGATCGCCATGCGCGTCAGCGCGCCGCCCGAGAACAGGTCGATGAACGAGAGGAACCCCGTGCTCCCCTGTGCGTTCAGCGCGTCGGTCAGGATGTTGATGTCGACGACCGGGACCGGGACGTGGGACCCCAACCGATACACGGCGATGATGGCCAGGGTGAACAGGATCTTGTTCCGGAGGTCCGGAACCTTGAACGCGTTGACGAAGGCGCGGAGCACGGGTCCCTATCCTACCCCTGGTCGCCCAGGACCTCGGCCCTGCCGCCGGCTCCTTCGATCTTCGCCCTGGCCGCCTCGCTGAACGCGTGCGCGCGGACGGTGAGCGCCTTGTCGATCTCGCCACGCGCCAGGATCTTGACCGGCCGACCCTTGCGAACGAGGCCGTGCTCGAGCAGCGCCTTCGGGTCGACCTCGCGATCGAACACCTCGCCGAGCGAGCCCACGTTCACGACGGCGTAGGGGACGCGGTTCGGGTTCGTGAAGCCCTTGAGCTTGGGCACGCGGCGCTGGAGCGGCATCTGACCGCCCTCGAACCCCGGCTTCGGGTTGTGGCGGGCCCCCCAGCCCTTGGTGCCACGGCCGGCGGTCTTGCCACGAGTGCCGGCGCGGCCGCGGCCCACGCGCGTTCGGTCCCTCTTCGCGCCCTCGGCGGGCTTGAGGTGATGCAGCTTCATGACGTCTTCCCCCGGGACGTGGTCTCGGTGCCCTTCGCGCCCTCGTTGTCGGCGACCTCCTCGACCGCGACCAGGTGGCCGACCTTGGCGATCATGCCGCGGATCTCGGGACGGTCGTCCTTGATCACGCTGTCGCGGATCCGGTGCAACCCGAGGCGCCGGACGGTCTGCTTCTGGTCCTTCGGCCGGTGGATCACGCTGCGGACCTGGGTGACCTTGAGCCTCATCGCCGGCCGCCCGCGTCCGGCGAGGCCTGGGCCTGGTCGCCGTAGACCTCTTCGAGCTTGGCCGCGCGCGTCGCCGACATGCGCGCCTGCGCCGCGGCGACCGCGTCGAGCATCGGCTTCGGCGCGACCTCCTGAAGCTCGCGACCGCGCAGACGGGCGACCTCCTCGGGACGCCGCAGGCTCTGCAGTCCCGTCATCGCCGCCTTCACGATGTTGATCGCGTTCGAGGAGCCGAGGGACTTGGACAGGATGTCCTTGATCCCGGCGCACTCGACGAGCGCCCGCACCGCGCCGCCGGCGATCACGCCGGTCCCCGGCGCCGCGGGCTTGAGGAGCACGATGCCGGCGCCGTCCCGACCGGTCACCTGGTGCGGGATCGTCGTGCCCATCATCGGCACCTCGAACATCTTGCGCTTGGCCTCCTCGACACCCTTGGCGATCGCCGCGGGCACCTCCTTGGCCTTGCCGTAGCCCAGACCGACGCGGCCGGCGCCGTCGCCAACCACGACGAGCGCGGCGAAGGAGAACCGGCGTCCACCCTTGACGACCTTGGCCACGCGGTTGATCGAGATCACCCGCTCCTCGTAGATGCTCTTCTCGCCCTGTGAGTCGTAGCGCCGCATCAGATCTGCAGTCCCTTCTCCCTCGCACCCTCGGCGAGCGCGGCCACGCGCCCGTGGAACAGCCTGCCGCCGCGGTCGAACACGACCCGGTCGATCCCGGCCGCCTTCGCGCGCTCGGCCAGCAGCTCGCCCACGGCCTTGGCCGGGGCCGTCTTGCCCTCGACCTTGGCCTTTCCTGCCTCGCCAACCTTTCCAGCCCCGCCCACCCGCACGTCGCGATCGGAGGCGGCGATCAGCGTGCGCGCCGCGTCGTCGTCGACGAGCTGCGCGTAGATGTGCCGGTTGGAGCGATACACGGCCAAACGCGGCCGCGCCGCGGTCCCGGCGATCTTCCTGCGCACGCGGACGTGGCGGCGGACCCGGGCTCGGCGTCTGGTCTTGGCGTCCATCAGGCTGTCGCACCCTTCGCGGCCTTGCCGGCCTTCTTGCGGACGTATTCGTTCTCGTAGCGGATCCCCTTGCCCTTGTAGGGCTCGGGCTTGCGGATCTTCCGGATGTTGGCCGCGACCTCTCCCACGAGCTGCTTGTCGTTGCCGCGCACCACGATCTGGGTTGGCGTCGGGGTCTCGAACTCGATCCCCTCGATCGCGGGCACCGTGACCGGGTGCGAGAACCCCACCTGGACCTCCAGCGCCTTGCCCTTCATCGCCGCACGGTAGCCGACACCGACGATCGCGAGCCGCTTCTCGTAACCCTTGGTGACGCCCTCGACCATGTTCGCGATCAACGATCGCGTGAGCCCATGGAGGCTGCGGTGGAACCCCTCGTCGGTCGGGCGTTCGACCCGCAGGACGTCCTCCTCGCGGACGAGGCGCATCTCGGGGTGCACCCGCTGCGTCAGCTCGCCGCGGGGGCCCTTCACGACCACGACCGCGTCCTCGCCGACGGTGACGTCGACGCCGCTCGGGATCTCGATGGGCTGCTTACCGATCCGACTCATGGCCTCTGCTCTCCGGTCACCAGACGAACGCCAGGACCTCGCCGCCGATCCCCTTGCGGGACGCGTCGCGGTCCGTCATCACTCCTTGCGAGGTCGAGATGATCGCGATCCCGAGCCCGCCGAGGACCCTGGGCAGGTCGTCGCGCCCCGCGTAGACGCGCCGGCCGGGCTTGCTCACGCGCCTGATCCCGCTGATCGTGCGCTTGCGTTTGGCGTCGTACTTCAGGGTCACGCGATACACGCGCTCGATCCCCTCGCCCTCCTCGGCGAAGTCGCTCACGTAGCCCTCGGTGGACAGGATCCGCAGAAGCGCCTCGTTCATCCTCGACGCCGGGACCACGAGATCGTCCTTGTACGCGAGGTTGGCGTTGCGGACCCTCGTCAGCATGTCGCCGACCGGGTCGTTGACGTTGGTCGCCAGCTTCACCATGAGGCCTTCGTCACCCCCGGCAGCTCCCCCGCGTGTGCGAGCTCACGGAAACAGATGCGGCAGAGCAGGAACCGCCGGTACACGGCTCGGGCTCGGCCGCAGCGCCGGCAGCGCGTGTACTCCCGCACCTTGAACTTGGCCTGTCCCTGCTGCTTGTTCTTCAACGCCTTCTTCGCCATGTCCTCTCCTACGCGCTCGCCGCCATCGGGATCCCCTCGAAGGGGAACCCGAGCGCCACGAGCAGCGCCCTGCCCTCGTCGTCGTTCCTCGCGGTCGTCACGACCGTGATGTCCATCCCCCGGATCTTCAGAACCTTGTCGTAGTCGATCTCCGGGAAGATCAGCTGCTCGGTCAGCCCGAGCGTGTAGTCGCCGTGCCCGTCGAACGCGTTCGGGTTCAGCCCTCGGAAGTCCCGGATCCTGGGGATCGCGATCGAGACGAGCCGATCGATGAACTCCCACATCCGGTCGCCCCGCAGGGTGACCTTGGCGCCGATCGGACTGCCCTCACGCAGCTTGAACCCGGCGATGGACTTCCGGGCCTTCGTGATCACGGGCTTCTGCCCGGTGATGATCGTGAGGTCGTCGACCGCGGCCTCCAGCATACGGCCATCCTTCAGGGCGTCACCAACCCCCATGTTCACGACGACCTTCTCCAGGCGCGGCACCTGGTTCGGGTTCGCGAAGCCCAGCTCCTGCTGCAGCCGGGTCCGGATCTGCTGGTTGAAGCGCTCCCTCAGGCGGGGCGTCGGCTGATCGGTCATTGGTCGGCCCCGCACTTGCGGCACACGCGGAACTTCGTGCCATCGCCCTCGATGCGATGGCCGACCCGGGTCGGCCGGCCGCACGAGTTGCACACCAGCATCACGTTCGAGATGTCGATGTACAGCTCCGTGTCGATGATCCCGCCCTGCTGGAGCTGGGAACCGCTCGCCGACTTCTTGCCCGCGGTGCGCTGGTGCTTCTTGGCCATCGCCGCACCTTCGACCATCACCCGCCCGTCGCGGGGGAGCACGCGGATCACGCGGCCGGTGTGGCCGGCGCTCTTGCCGGTCACCACCTTCACGGTGTCGTCCTTGTGGATGTTCACGCCTGACATGTCACAACACCTCCGGGGCGAGCGAGATGATCTTCATGAAGCGACGTTCGCGGAGCTCACGCGCGACGGGTCCGAAGATGCGTGTCCCGCGAGGGTTCTTCGAGTCGGCCGTCAGGATCACCACCGCGTTGTCGTCGAACCGGATGTACGAGCCGTCCTGTCGGCGTCGCTCCTTGGCGGTCCGAACGACGACGGCCTTGACGACCTCACCCTTCTTGACCCCGCCGCCGGGCAGGGCGTCCTTGACGGAGCCGACGACCACGTCACCCACGTGCGCGTACCGACGGCCGCTGCCGCCGAGAACGCGGATCACGAGGACCTCCTTGGCCCCGGTGTTGTCCGCCACCTTGCAGCGCGATTCCTGCTGGATCACCTACTTGGCCCTCTCCACGATCTCGACGACCCGCCAGCGCTTGCTCTTGGAGGTCCGCCGCGTCTCCATCAGCCGAACGGTGTCGCCGACGTGCGCGTCGTTCGTCTCGTCGTGCGCGGCGAGCTTGTTCGAACGCGCGACGGTCTTCTTGTACAGCGGGTGTCGCACGTGCCGGTCGATCCGGACGAGCACGGTCTTGTCCATCTTGTCGGACACGACGACGCCCACCCGGACCTTGCGCCGGGTCCGGTCGCCGGACGTGGTCTCGTCCGTCACGGTCTCTTCGTGTGGTTCGCTCATGATGCCTCCGCCTCGGCTCCCGGGGCCTCGTTCTGCCGCTCGGCTTCTCGTTCGGTCACGATCGTGAGGATGCGCGCGATCTCGTGCCGGACGTCCTTGATCCGCATCGGGTTGTCGAGCTGCCCCGTGGCGAGCTGGAACCGCAGGTTGAACAGCTCCTCCTTGTCGGACTCGAGCCGCTCGACCAACTCCTCGTCGCCGAGGTCTCGGAGCTCCTGGATGGTTGCCATCACTCCATCCCCCCGATGCCCGCGCGCATGATGAACTTGCTCTTGATCGGCAGCTTGTGCGCGGCCCGCGACATCGCCTCGCGCGCGAGCGTCTCGGAGACCCCGGACAGCTCGAACATCACACGCCCCGGCTTGACGACGGCGACCCAGCCCTCCGGGTTCCCCTTGCCCGAGCCCATCCGGGTCTCCGCCGGCTTCTTCGTCACGGGCTTGTCGGGGAAGATGTTGATCCACACCTTCCCGCCGCGGCGGATGTGGCGCGTGATCGCGACACGGGCCGCCTCGATCTGGCGGTTCGTGATCCACGCGGCCTCGAGCGCGACCAGGCCGTAGTCGCCGAAATGGACTTCCGTCCCGCCCTTGGCCCGGCCGCGCCGACGGCCCCGATGCACCTTGCGGTGCTTGACCTTCTTGGGAGCGAGCATCAGTCCTGCTTCTCCTTCTCTTGCTTCTCCTTCTCCGCGGGCGAGAGCTGGCCCTCGGCCGGCTGCGCCTCCGCGGCCTCGGCGACGCTCTCGGCCTCGGCCGGGATGACGGTCTCGGGCTCCTCGGCCGCGCCCTCGGCGTTCATCGCCGGCGCGACTTCGGGTTCGGCGACCTCCGCGGCCTCCCGCTCATCGGTGATGAGCGCGCCGGTCGAGGCGCCGCCGCTGGAGACCTGCGCGAGCGCGCGAGCGCGGAGCCGCTCGGTCTCCTGCTCGGCCTGGGGGATCTCGTCGCCGTGGTAGACCCAGACCTTCACGCCGATCTGCCCGAACGTGGTCTTGCCCTCGGCCGTCCCGAAGTCGATCTTCGCGCGGAGCGTGTGCAGCGGAACCCGGCCCTCTCGGTACCACTCGCGTCGGGACATCTCGGCGCCGCCCAGGCGGCCGCCGCACTGCACCCGCACGCCGAGCGCGCCCGAGCGCATCGCCGTCTGCACCGCCCGGCGCATCGCCCGGCGGAACGACACGCGGCCGGCAAGCTGCTCGGCAACGCCCTGCGCGAGCAGCGTCGCATCGGTCTCGGGTCGGGTCTCGGAGGCGGCCGAGTTCATGTCCTCGACCTTCACGTCGACCCGCTTCTTCGTCACGCGCTCGACGTCCTTGCGGATCTTGTCCACCTCTGCGCCCTTGCGACCGATCACGATGCCCGGACGCGCCGTGCGGATGTAGACCCAGATCTGGTCGCCCTTCCGCTCGATGTCGATGCTGGAGATGCCGGCGCGCGACAGGCGCGAGCGGATGTGCTTGCGGATCCAGATGTCCTCGTGGAGCTGGTCGGAGTAGTCCCGACCGGCGAACCAGTTGGACTTCCACGGGTAGATGACCCCGAGACGGAACCCGTACGGGTTGACCTTGTGACCCACTACGCATCCTCTCCCAACGAACGAACCACGAGCGTGATGTGCGACGTGCGTTTGAAGATCTTGGTCGCGCGACCGTAGGCGCGCGGGCGCCAGCGCTTGAGCGTCGGACCCTCGTCGACCCACGCCCGGTCCACGATCAGGTTCTGCGCGACCACGCCGGGCTGCTGCTCTGCGTTCGCGACGGCCGAGTTCAGCGCCTTCTCGATCGTCTTGGAGGCGCCGAGCGGCGAGAAGCGTAGGATCCGGCGAGCCTCCTCCACCTGCCGGCCGCGGACGAGGTCCACCGCCCGCCTGGCCTTCGTCGGCGAGATCCGCACATACTTCACCGTCGCTTTCGCCTCCATGCCTCGCTACCTCACCGTGGTCGCACGCTCTCCGCGCGCGTGCGAGCGGAACGTCCGAGTCGGCGCGAACTCACCGAGCTTGTGCCCGACCATCGACTCCGAGATGTAGACGGGCACGTGCTTGCGCCCGTCGTGGACGGCGATCGTGTGACCGACCATCTCGGGCACGATCGTCGAACGGCGCGACCAGGTCCGGACGACCTTCTTGTCGCTCTTGCGGTTCATCTCGACGATCTTGACCATGAGGTGTTCGTCGACGAACGGCCCCTTCTTGATGCTCCGCGGCACTAGCCCCGCCCCTTCCCGCGACGGCGAACGATCTGCTTGTTCGACGCCTTGTTCTTCTTCCTCGTGCGGCCTTCTTTCTTGCCCCACGGGCTCGTGGGGTGACGGCCACCCGAGCTCTTGCCCTCGCCGCCACCCAGCGGGTGGTCGACCGGGTTCATCGCCACACCTCGCACGGACGGACGCCTGCGCTTCCAGCGGTTGCGGCCCGCCTTGCCGAGCTGGATCAGCTCGTGCTCGGCGTTGCCGACCTCGCCGATCGTTGCCCTGCAGGATGCTTCGACCAGGCGGGTCTCGCCCGAGGGCAGACGCAGCGTGGCCATCTTGCCTTCCTTGGCCATCACCTGGATGCTCGTGCCGGCCGAGCGCGCCATGCGGGCGCCCCCGCCCGGCTTCAGCTCGACCGCGTGCACCGTCGTGCCGACCGGGATGTTTCGCAGCGGCAGCGAGTTGCCGGGCCGCACCTCGGCGCCCTCCCCCGATACCAGCCGGTCGCCGACCCGCAGTCCGTTCGGCGACAGGATGTAGCGCTTCTCGCCGTCCGCATAGTGCAGGAGCGCGATCCGCGCGGTGCGGTTCGGGTCGTACTCGATGTGCGCCACCTTGGCCGGCACACCGTCCTTGTTCCGTCGGAAGTCGATGACCCTGTAGCGGCGCTTGTTGCCGCCGCCCTGGTGCCGAGTGGTCACCCGGCCCTGCGAGTTCCGGCCGGCGCGGTTGCGCCCCTTCGCGACGAGCGAGCGCTCAGGCTTGCCCCGCGTGATCTCCTCGAACGAGGACACGCTGGCGCCGCGTCGCCCGGGCGTCGTCGGCTTGTACTTGCGAACGGCCATGCGCTACTTCCCCGTCTCGAAGATCTCGATGCGGTCGCCCTCGGCGAGCTTGACGATCGCGCGCTTCTGGTCCGCCCGTTTGCCGAGCGTGAAGCGCCGCCGCTTGACCTTGCCGATACGGTTCAACGTTCGGACCGAGATCACCTGGACGTTCCAGATCACCTGGACGGCCTCCTTGATCTCGGTCTTGTTGGCTCTGGGGTCGACCAGGAACGTGTAGGTGTTCTGCTCGAGGCCCGCGTAGGACTTCTCGCTCACCACGGGCCGGATGATCACGTCTCGAGGGGTCTTCACTCGGCCTCACCCCCCGCCTCGGCGGTCTTCTCCGGCTCGGTCCGCGAGCCTTCGACGACGTCGACCGCGCTCTCGGTGATCACGAGGTGGTCCGCGGCGATCACCTCGTAGACGCCGAGGCTCCGCGCATAGGCAACCCGGACGCCGCGGATGTTGCGGAAGGACTTCTCCACCGCGCCGGAATCGCTCGGCGAGGGCAACACGAGCAGGACCTTGCCGTCGAGCTCGAGCGTGTCGAGCACCTCGGCCGCGGTCTTGGTCTTCGGCGCGTCGAACGCGAGGTCCTGCACGACCGAGAGCTTCCCGCTCGTGAGCGCGTCCGTGAGCGCCGAACGCAGGGCACCCCGCCTCATCTTCTTGTTCACACGCATCTCGTGATCGCGCGGACGGGGGCCGTGCGCCACGCCGCCACCCGCCCACTGGGGGGAACGATTCGAGCCCTGCCGGGCCCGGCCGGTGCCCTTCTGGCGCCAGGGCTTTCGACCGCCGCCGGAGACCTCGCCACGCGTCTTGGTGGAGTGCGTGCCGCGGCGGATCGAGGCAAACCCGGCGAGCACCACCTGGTGCATCAGGGGAACGCTCACCTTGGCCTCGAAGACCTCGGCTGCCAGCTCCCGGGTGCCGACCTTCTTGCCGGCGACGGAGACCACATCGACCTTCGGCATCAGCGGCCGCCCTTCGCGGCGGGGGCCTTCACGGCCGAGCGGACCATCACCAGGCCCCCCTCGGGACCCGGGATCGCCCCCCGCAGGAGCAACAGGTTGCGTTCGGCGTCGGCGCGGACGACCTCGAGGTTCAACACGGTCACTCGCTCGTTGCCCATCTGTCCCGCCATCCGCATCCCCTTGAACACCCGCGATGGAGTCGCGCACGCCCCGATCGCGCCCGGCGAGCGGTGCTTGCGCTCGGTCCCGTGGCTGCTCGACAGGCCGCTGAACCCGTGTCGCTTCATCACGCCGGCGAACCCCTTGCCCTTGGAGACGCCGACGACGTCGGCGCGCTCGCCGGCCTCGAACACGTCGGCCCGAAGCTCCTGGCCGGGCTCGTACGACCCGGCGTCGTCCGTGCGGATCTCGACGACGTGCCGGCCCGTCTGGCCCCCGTGCTTGTCGAAGTGACCCTGCTCGGGCTTGGTCACCCCGTTCGGGCGCGTCGCGCCGAACGCGAGCTGGACCGCCGAGTACCCGTCCTTCTCCTCGGTCTTGACCTGCGCGACGAAGCACGGCCCGGCCTTGATGACGGTGACCGGGATCGCGCGCGTGTCGTCGAAGATCTGGGTCATGCCCAGCTTCGTCCCGAGGATGCCTTTGATCTCTCCCATGTCCCTACAACTTGATCTCGATGTCGACGCCGGCCGACAGGTTCAGGCGCTGGAGCTCCTGAACCGTCTTGGACGTGGCGTCGACGATGTCGATGAGCCGCTTGTGCGTGAGCATCTGGAAGTGCTCGCGGCTGTCCTTGTACTTGTGCGGCGAGCGGATCACCGTGTAGATGGCCCGCTCGGTGGGCAGCGGCACGGGCCCCACGACCTTGGCACCGGTCCGGGTCACATGCTCGACGATCTCCCGGGCCGCGACGTCCAGCATCCTGTGGTCGTAGGCGCGGAGCTTGATGCGGATCCTGGGTCCGGCCACTGCGTCGCTTCCCCTCTTCCCTCTCGGTCCGCTACTTGATGATCTTGGTGACGCGTCCGGCGCCCACGGTCCGCCCGCCCTCGCGGATCGCGAACCGGAGGCCCTCCTCCATCGCGATCGGCGCGCCGAGGCTGACGGTCATCTCGATGTTGTCGCCGGGCATGACCATCTCGACCCCTTCGGGCAGGTTCGCCGAGCCGGTCACGTCGGTCGTGCGGAAGTAGAACTGCGGGCGATAGCCGGTGAAGAACGGCGTGTGGCGACCGCCCTCGTCCTTGGAGAGCACGTAGACCTGGGACGTGAAGTCGGTATGCGGGGTGACCGAACCCGGCTTGGCGAGCACCTGACCGCGTGCCACCTCGTCCTTGTCGACCCCGCGGAGCAGCACCCCGACGTTGTCGCCGGCCTGCACCTCGTCCAGGAGCTTGCGGAACATCTCCAGGTCGGTGGCCGTGGTCTTGCGCGTGTCCTTGATCCCGACGATCTCGACCTCCTCCATCTTCTTGAGGACGCCCTGCTCGACGCGGCCGGTCACGACCGTGCCGCGGCCGGTGATCGAGAACACGTCCTCGATCGCCATCAGGAAGGGCTTGTCGACGTCGCGGACGGGCTCGGGGACGTAGGTGTCCACGGCCTGGAGCAGCTCGTCAATCTTGGTCATGGCCTCCTCGTCGCCCTCGAGCGCCTTCAGCGCCGACACCTGGATCACGGGCGTGTCGTCGCCGGGGTACTCGTACGACGACAGGAGCTCGCGCACCTCGAGCTCGACCAGGTCGAGCAACTCGGCGTCGTCGACCATGTCGACCTTGTTCAGGGCGACCACGATGTACGGCACGCCCACCTGGCGCGCGAGCAGCACGTGCTCGCGGGTCTGCGGCATCGGGCCGTCGGCCGCGGACACGACCAGGATGGCCCCGTCCACCTGGGCGGCGCCCGTGATCATGTTCTTGATGTAGTCGGCGTGGCCCGGCATGTCGACGTGCGCGTAGTGACGCGTATCGGTCTCGTATTCGACGTGGGCGATCGCGATCGTGATGCCGCGCTCGCGCTCCTCCGGAGCCTTGTCGATCTCGTCGAACGGCGTGAACTCGGCGAGGCCCTTCTCGGCCTGACGCTTGGTGATCGCCGCGGTCAGGGTCGTCTTGCCGTGGTCGATGTGTCCCATCGTCCCGATGTTCACGTGCGGCTTCGTGCGCTCGAACTTCTTCTTCCCCATGTCCTCTTCTCCTCGTCTGCCTCGTCCCGGGCTCTTGGTCCTGTTGTCCGAGGTCCTACTCGCCCCGGACGCGGGCAACGATCTCCTTGGAGATGTTGGCCGGCACCTCGTGGTAGTTCTGCAGCTGCATCGGTGTGTGGGACGCACGCCCCTGCGTGCGCGAACGCAGGTCCGTCGCGTAGCCGAACAGCTCGGCGAGCGGGACCAGCACCCGGATCGCCTTCTGGCCACTCCGGTCGTCGATCCGTTCGATCCGTCCGCGCCTCGCGGTCACGTCTCCCATGACCTCGCCCATGAACTCCTCGGGCGTGATCACCTCGAACTCCATCACCGGCTCGAGCAGCGCGGGGTCCGCACGGCGCGCGGCCTCCTTGAGCCCGATCGAGCCGGCGATCTTGAACGCCATCTCGGACGAGTCCACCTCGTGGAAGGACCCGTCCACCAGCGTGGCGCGGACGTCCACGAGCGGGTAGCCGGCGAGCACACCGCTCTCCATCGCCTCCTGGATCCCCTGATCGACCGCCGGGATGTACTCGCGCGGGATCTTGCCGCCGACGATCTTGTTGATGAACTCGTACCCGCCCCCCTGACCGGTGGGCTCGAGGTCCAGGTACACGAGGCCGAACTGCCCGTGCCCGCCGCTCTGGCGGATGAAGCGTCCCTCGACCTTGGTGACCGGCTTGCGGATCGACTCTCGATAGGCCACCTGCGGCTTGCCGACGTTGGCGTCGACGCCGAACTCGCGGCGCAGTCGGTCCACGATGATGTCCAGGTGGAGCTCGCCCATCCCCGAGATCACGGTCTGTCCCGTCTCGTCGTCGTACTTGACGACGAACGTCGGGTCTTCGTCGGCGAGCTTGGCCAGGCCGGTGCCCAGCTTGTCCTGGTCCGCCTTGGTCTTGGGCTCGACGGCGACCGAGATCACCGGGGTCGGGAAGCTGATCGATTCCAGGATGATCGGGTTCGCGGGCTCGGCCAGCGTGTCGCCGGTGCTCGAGTGCTTGAGCCCGACGATCGCGACGATGTCGCCGGTGAACGCGGCCTCCATGTCCTCGCGATGGTTCGCGTGCATCTGCAGGATGCGGCCGATGCGCTCCTTTCGCTCCTTCGTCGTGTTCTCGACGTGCGAACCGGCGCGCAGGATGCCCGAGTAGACGCGGACGTACGTGAGCCGGCCCACGAAGGGGTCGGACATGATCTTGAAGACCAGGCCCGAGAACGGCTCCGAGTCGTCCGGCTTGCGTTCGGCGTGCTCGCCCCTGGGAGTGTGGCCCTCGACGGGCGGGACGTCGCTCGGCGCCGGCAGGTAGGCGACGATCGCGTCCAGCAGCGGCTGGATCGCCTTGTTCTTGAACGCCGAACCCAGGAGCACCGGCACGCCCTCGCCGGACAGGGTCGCGCGTCGGATCGCGCGGCGGAGCTCGTCGGCGGTGGGCTCCACCTCGTGGACGAACTTCTCCATGAGCCACTCGTCGTGATCGGCGAGCTTCTCGAACAGGTCGTGGTGCGCCTGCCTCGCGGCGTCGATCAGCTCGGCGGGGATCTCCGTGGTCTCCCACTCCTCCCCCATCTCCGAGACCCAGTGCAGCGCCTTCATCTCGACGAGGTCGATGACCCCCTGGAAGTCGCCCTCGCTGCCCCAGGGCAGCTGCAGGACGAGCGGGTTCGCCTGGAGGCGCTCGACCATCATCTCGACCGTGCGCCCGAAGTCGGCGCCGGTGCGGTCCATCTTGTTCACGAAGCCGATCCGCGGAACCGAATAGCGATCGGCCTGGCGCCAGACGGTCTCCGTCTGAGGCTCGACGCCGGCGACGGCGTCGAACACCGCGATCGCGCCGTCGAGGACCCGCAGAGATCGCTCCACCTCGACCGTGAAGTCGACGTGGCCCGGGGTGTCGATGATGTTGATCCAGTGGCCCTTCCAGTTGGTGGTCGTGGCGGCCGAGGTGATCGTGATCCCGCGCTCACGCTCCTGGACCATCCAGTCCATCAGCGCGGTGCCCTCGTGGACCTCGCCGATCTTGTAGGCCTTCCCGGTGTAGTACAGGATGCGTTCGGTCGTGGTCGTCTTGCCCGCATCGATGTGGGCCATGATCCCGATGTTCCGGGTCCTGGCGAGCGGGTATTCGCGGATCACCAGCTCCTTGCCGGAGCCGGTTCCGCGTCCGCGCGTCTTCTCTGCTGTCTCTGCCACGTCCATCTTCTCCGCAGGCGCCGCCATGTCAGCGACCCCCTTCGTCGAACGCCGGGCCCGTCGCGAGCCCGGCCACGCCATTGATCTCGATCACCATCGGTAGTGGGCGAACGCCTTGTTCGCCTCGGCCATCTTGTGCATGTCCTCGCGCCGCTTCACCGAGACGCCCTGGCCGTTGGAGGCGTCCATGATCTCGCCCACGAGGCGCTCGGCCATCGAGTGCTCCTTGCGCGCCCGCGCGTTGTTCACGATCCAGCGCATCGCGAGCGTCGTGCCGCGCGAGGGTCGAACCTCGACCGGCACCTGGTAGTTGGCGCCACCGACCCGCCGCGAACGCACCTCGAGCATCGGGCGGACGTTCTCGACCGCCTTCTTGAGCGCGATCACCGGGTCGTTCGCCGTTCGCTCGCTGATGATCTCGAGCGACTTGTAGACCGTGCGCTCGGCGAGCGTCTTCTTCCCGTCCAGCAGGATCTTGTTGATCAGCTGCGTGACCAGGACGTTCTGATAGACCGGATCCGGTCCGATCTCGCGGTGGACGGCTGGGCCCTTGCGCGGCATCTCAGTCGCCGCCCTTCTTCGAGCCGTATCGCGAACGAGCCTTGCGTCGCTCCCGGACGCCCGAGGTGTCGAGCGTTCCGCGGATGACCTTGTAGCGGACACCCGGGAGGTCCCGGACCCGGCCGGCCCGGACCAGGACGATCGAGTGCTCCTGCAGGTTGTGACCCACGCCCGGGATGTAGGCGGTCACCTCGATCCCGGAGGTCAGACGCACGCGGGCCACCTTGCGCAGGGCCGAGTTCGGCTTCTTCGGGGTCATCGTGTAGACGCGCGTGCAGACGCCCCGCCGTTGCGGGGAGCCCTTGAGGGCGGGAGCCTTCGTCTTCTCCCGCGGCCGCGAACGGCCGTGGCGCACGAGTTGCTGGATCGTGGGCATGGTCCTCTCGCCTACACTCTCGACTTGTCACCGAAACCGGGGTCCGACAGCGATGAAGCCGGACCGCGGGCCCGGCTTCCAGGGTTGAACTCAGTGGGCGTAGGTCGTCCCTTGGGAAACCCCCCTGGAAGCGCACCAGATACCGGGCCCGCCCGCCGAGCCCGGTGCAACCAATGAGGCTACTAGGCACGTCGCGTGCGTGTCAACGGATCGGCCACCAGGCACGGAACAGCGTGCCTGGTGGCCACCGGGAACCGCTCGAACGGCCGCTCCCGGACCGATCGATCGCGCGGATCACTCCTCGGGGGAGTAGGACCGTCCTCCGAAGAGCTCGCGTTCGGCTTCCTCGCGGGTGATGCCCGCCAGGACCGGCTCGCCGGCCGCCTCGGCCTCCGCGATCTCGCGCTGACGAGCCAGCCAGTACTCCGGGATCGCCTCGGGCTTGATCTTGACCTGCACGTTGCGATACCGCGACATCCCCGTCCCGGCCGGGATCAACTTGCCGATGATCACGTTCTCCTTCAGGCCGAGCAGCCCATCGGAGCGGCCGGCGATGGCCGCCTCGGTGAGGACTCGCGTCGTCTCCTGGAACGAGGCCGCCGACAGCCACGAGTCCGTGGCGAGTGACGCCTTCGTGATCCCGAGCAGCTGCGGGCGAGCGCTCGCCGGCTGACCGCCGTTCTCGACGGTCTCGCGGTTCGCGGTCTCGAATCGTCGCCGGTCGACCAGGTCGCCGGGCAGGAAGTCCGTGTCGCCCGGCTCGATGATCTGCACCTTTCGCAGCATCTGACGCACGATCAGCTCGATGTGCTTGTCGTGGATCGTGACGCCCTGTGAACGGTAGACCTGCTGGACCTCCTCGACGAGGTGGTTCTGGAGGGCCTGCACGCCCTCGATCCGCAGCTTCTCGTGCGGGTTCACCGAGCCCTCGGTGAGCTGCTGCCCGACCTCGACGGCGTCGCCGTCGCCGACCAGCAGCCGGGCCCTGAACCCGACCTTGTACTGCACGGAGTCGCTGCCGTCCTCCGACGTGACGGTGATCCGCCGCTCCTTCTTCTCCTCGTCGTCGTCGATCTGGACGGTGCCGGGGATCTCGGTGATCCATGCCTCGCCCTTGGGACGACGGGCCTCGAACAGCTCCACGACACGAGGCAGACCGTGCGTGATGTCCTCACCCGCGACCCCACCCGTGTGGAAGGTCCGCATCGTGAGCTGCGTCCCCGGCTCGCCGATCGACTGCGCGGCCACGATCCCGACGGACTCGCCGATGTCCACGAGCCGCCCCGTCGCGAGCGACCATCCGTAGCAAAGCCGGCAGACGCCGTACTCCGCCTCGCAGGTCGTCGCCGACCGGACACGGACCGCGTCCACGCCGGCCTCGACCAGGCGCTGCGCGGCCGCGTCGTCGAGGAAGTCGCCCCGCGAGGCGATCTTCTTGCGTTCCATCTTGACGTCCTCCGCGAGCACCCGGCCGTACAGGGAGGTGTCGAGGTGCTGGTTCTCGACGCGGGTGCCGCTGGGCGTCTCGTACGTGACGGGGACCGGCACCGAGCGGTCGGTACCGCAATCCTCCTCGCGCACGATCAGCTCCTGCGAGACGTCGACGAGACGACGCGTCAGGTAGCCCGAGTCGGCCGTTCGGAGCGCCGTATCGGCCAGGCCCTTGCGGGCGCCGTGGGTCGAGATGAAGTACTCGAGCACCGACAGGCCCTCGCGGAAGTTCGACTTGATCGGGCGCGGGATGATCTCGCCCTTCGGGTTGGCCACCAGACCCCGCATGCCCGCGATCTGGCGGATCTGCATGATGTTCCCCCGGGCGCCCGAGTTGGCCATCATGTAGATCGGGTTGGTCTTGCCGAACTGGGCCTCCATCGCGTCCTTGACCTCGTCTGTGGCCTGGGTCCAGATCGTGATGAGCTCCTGGCGGCGCTCGTCGTCGGTGATGATGCCCTTGCTGTACTGGGCCTCGATCTTCGACGCCTCCTTCTCGTGGCGGTCCAGGATCACGGCCTTGTCCGAGGGCGTGGTCACGTCCTCGACCCCCAGCGTCACGCCGGCGCGGGTCGCGTAGTGGAACCCGACGTTCTTCAGGTTGTCGAGGATCTGCTCGACCTGCGCGCGGTCGTAACGGTGCACGCAGGCGTCGACCAGGCGGCTCACGTCGCTCTTGAGCAGCGGGCGGTCGACGAACTCCTCCGAGTCGGGGAAGCACTGGTTGAAGATCAGCCGTCCGACCGTGGTCTCCACGACCGGGACGCGATCCCCGTTGGAGGTCTCCTCGTCGGCCTCCGGCCGCATCTCCGGCGGCAGGGCCTTGCCCGGCAGACGCACCTTGATCACCGTGTGCAACCGGACCAGTCGGTGATCGAGGGCCATCAGGGCCTCGTTCACCGAGCCGAACCTGGGGATGTCCTCATCGTTCTCGGGACGATCGGGCTCGATCGTCAGGTAGTAGATCCCCAGCACCATGTCCTGGGTCGGGACGGCGATCGGACGACCGTGAGCCGGCGACAGGATGTTGTTCGTCGACAGCATCAGGATGCGGGCCTCGGCCTGCGCCTCCGCGGAGAGCGGGACGTGGACCGCCATCTGGTCGCCGTCGAAGTCGGCGTTGAACGCCGTGCACACGAGCGGGTGGATCTGGATCGCCTTGCCCTCGACCAGGACCGGCTCGAACGCCTGGATCCCCAGACGGTGGAGCGTCGGCGCCCGGTTCAGCAGCACCGGATGCTCCTTGATGACCTCCTCGAGGACGTCCCAGACCTGTGGGCGGGCGCGTTCCACCATGCGCTTGGCGCTCTTGATGTTCTGCGCAAGCGCCTGGTCGACGAGCCGCTTCATGACGAAGGGCTTGAACAGCTCGAGCGCCATCTGCTTGGGCAGGCCGCACTGGTGCAGGCGGAGCTCCGGACCGACGACGATCACCGAACGGCCGGAGTAGTCCACGCGCTTGCCGAGCAGGTTCTGACGGAATCGCCCCTGCTTGCCCTTCAGCATGTCGGACAGCGACTTCAACGGACGGTTGCCCGGGCCCGTGACGGGGCGGCCGCGGCGGCCGTTGTCGAACAGCGCGTCGACGGCCTCCTGCAGCATCCGCTTCTCGTTGTTGACGATGATCTCGGGCGCCTGCAGGTCGAGCAGACGCTTCAGACGGTTGTTCCGGTTGATCACGCGGCGGTACAGGTCGTTCAGGTCCGAGGTCGCGAACCGGCCACCGTCGAGCTGCACCATCGGGCGCAGATCCGGCGGGATCACCGGCACCGCATCGAGCACCATGCCCATGGGCGAGTTGCGGCCCTCGGTGAAGTTGGAGACCACCTTCAGGCGCTTGATGGCCTTGAGCCGGCGCGTGCCCTTGCCGGTGGCGATCTGCTCGCGGAGCGAGTCCGCCTCCTCCTCCAGCTTCAGGTCCTGGAGCAGGCGCTTGATCGCCTCGGCGCCCATGCCGCCATCGAAGTAGTCGCCGAACCGCTCGCGGAGCGATCGGTAGACGGCGTCGTCGGCGACCAGCTGCTTGACCGACAGGTTCTTGAACCCGGTCAGGACCTCGTCCAGGTGCTCGGTCTCGCGCTTGGTCGTCTCGGTGATCCTGTCGACGTCGCGCTGGGCCTCGCGTCGGGCGGCCGAGAGCTGGGCGCCCTTGGCCCCCTCGCCCTCGAGCTCCCGCAGGCGCTCCTCGAGCTCGGACAGGCGGGTCTTGATCTCGTCATCGCGCTCGGCCTCGAGCTCGTTCTTCTCCTGCTCGATCTCGTTCTCGATCTCGGGCAGCTCCTTGTGGCGCCGGTCCGTGTCGATCCGGGTGATGACGTAGGCGGCGAAGTAGATGATCCGCTCGAGGTCCTTGGGCGCGATGTCCAGGAGGTAGCCGAGCCGGCTCGGGACGCCCTTGAAGTACCAGATGTGCGTCACCGGAGCGGCCAGCTCGATGTGCCCCATCCGGTCGCGGCGGACCTTGCTTCGCGTGATCTCGACCCCGCACCGCTCGCAGATGATGCCCTTGAAGCGGACGCGCTTGTACTTGCCGCAGTGGCACTCCCAGTCCCGCGTCGGACCGAAGATCCGCTCGCAGAACAGGCCGTCCTTCTCCGGCTTCAGCGTTCGGTAGTTGATCGTCTCCGGCTTCTTGACCTCGCCGTTGGACCACGCGCGGATCTGGTCCGCGGTGGCAAGGCCGATCCGGATCTCATCGAAGAAGTTCACATCCAGCACGTAGGCGGCCTCCTCACGACCTCACCCTGCACCAAGAACAACACTTCCTTGTTCCCTGTCTCTGTCCCGCCCACCGGCTGCTAGTCGTAGTCGGCGCCGGCCGGCTCCCTGCGGGACAGGTCGATCCCGAGCTCCTCGGCCGCGCGGAACACGTCCTCGTCGGTCTCCTTGAGCTCGATCTCCTCGCCCTCGGCCGAACGCACCTCCACGTTCAGGCACAGGGACTGCATCTCCTTGATCAGGACCTTGAAGGACTCGGGGATCCCCGGCTCGGGGATGTTCTCCCCCTTGACGATCGCCTCGTAGACCTTGACCCGACCGAGAACGTCGTCGGACTTGATCGTCAGCAGCTCCTGCAGCGCGTAGGCCGCGCCGTAGGCCTCGAGCGCCCACACCTCCATCTCACCGAACCGCTGCCCGCCGAACTGCGCCTTTCCGCCGAGCGGCTGCTGCGTGATCATCGAGTAGGGGCCGGTGGACCGGGCGTGGATCTTGTCGTCCACCAGGTGGAGCAGCTTCAGGATGTAGGCAACCCCGACGGTCACGGGCTCCTCGTACGGCTCGCCGCTGCGACCGTCGTACAGGACCGCCTTGCCGACGTCGTCGACGAGGCGGACCCCGTCCTTGTTGGGATGCGCGCTGCGGATCGCCTCCAGGATCTCGTGCTCCCGGGCACCGTCGAACACCGGCGTCGACACGTACACGGGGCCCTCGTGGTCCTGCCCGTCCTTGCGGAACCCGACCAGGCCCGCCCACCCGAGGTGCGCCTCGAGCACCTGCCCGAGGTTCATCCGGGACGGGACGCCCAGCGGGTTCAGGATGATGTCGACGGGGGTCCCGTCGGTGAGGAACGGCATGTCCTCCTCCGGCAGGATCGTCGAGATCACGCCCTTGTTCCCGTGGCGGCCGGCGAGCTTATCGCCGTCGGAGATCTTGCGCTTCTGCGCCACGTACACACGGACCAGCTGGTTCACGCCGGGCGGAAGCTCGTCGCCATCCTCGCGCGTGAACACGCGGACGCCGATCACCTTGCCGCTCTCGCCGTGCGGGACCTTGAGGGAGGTGTCGCGCACCTCGCGCGCCTTCTCGCCGAAGATCGCGCGCAGCAGCCGCTCCTCGGGGGTGAGCTCGGTCTCGCCCTTGGGCGTGACCTTGCCGACGAGGTAGTCGCCGGGGTTCACCTCGGCGCCGATCCGGACGATCCCGCGCTCGTCGAGGTCCTTCAGGATCTCCTCGGACACGTTGGGGATGTCGCGGGTGATCTCCTCGGCCCCGAGCTTGGTGTCACGGGCGTCGACCTCGTGCTCCTCGATGTGGATCGAGGTGAGCACGTCGTCCTTGACCAGCCGCTCCGAGATGATGATCGCGTCCTCGTAGTTGTGGCCCTCCCAGGGCATGTACGCCACGATCAGGTTGCGTCCGAGCGCGAGCTCCCCCGCTTCCGTCGACGGTCCGTCGGCGATCACCTGGTTGCGGACGACCTTGTCGCCCTCGTTGACCAGTGGCTTCTGGTTGAGCGACGTCCCCTGGTTGGACCGCCGGAACTTCTGGAGCTTGTAGGTCTTCATCGAGCCGGTCCGCTCGCGGACCACGATGTCGTCGGCCGAGACGTCCTCCACGACCCCGGCCTCCTCGGCCAGGACCACGTCCCCCGCGTCGACGGCGGCGCGGAACTCCACGCCGGTCCCGACGATCGGGGCCTCCGAACGGAGCAGGGGAACGGCCTGCCGCTGCATGTTGGCCCCCATGAGGGCCCGGTTGGCGTCGTCGTGCTCCAGGAACGGAATCAGGGCCGCCGCGACCGAGATGATCTGCTTGGGCGAGACGTCCATGTAGTCGACCTCTTCGGGCACGACCGAGTCGACCTCGGCGCCCTTGCGACGGACCAGGACGGTCGGGTTGGCGTAGGCGCCGTCCGGCTTGATCGGCTCGTTGGCCTGAGCGATGACGTGCCGATCCTCCTCGTCGGCCGAGAGGTAGTCCACCTTGTCGGTGACCTTGCCGCCCGTCACCCGCCGGTACGGGGTCTCGATGAACCCGAACTGATTGATGCGCCCGTAGGTCGAGAGCGAGCCGATCAGGCCGATGTTCGGGCCCTCCGGTGTCTCGATCGGACACATCCGCCCGTAGTGCGAAGGGTGCACGTCCCTGACCTCGAACCCCGCGCGCTCGCGCGAGAGCCCGCCCGGCCCCAGCGCCGACAGCCGGCGCTTGTGGGTGAGCCCGGCGAGCGGGTTGGTCTGATCCATGAACTGCGACAGCTGCGACGTGCCGAAGAACTCCTTGATGCTCGCGACCACCGGACGGATGTTGATCAGGGTCTGGGGCGTGATCGCCTCGACATCCTGCGTCGTCATCCGCTCGCGGACGACCCGCTCCATGCGCGAGAGACCGATCCGGATCTGGTTCTGGATCAGCTCTCCCACCGAGCGCAGACGCCGATTCCCGAAGTGGTCGATGTCGTCGGGCTCGTAGCCCTCCTCGCCCGCGTGCAGCTTCACGAGGTATCGCACCGTCCGAAGCATGTCCTCGTAGGACAGGATCCCCTTGTACTTCGGCCCGTTCTCGCCCTGCTCGTCCTTCTGGAGCTCGGACCAGACGCGGAACTTCGGCTGGTCCCACCCCTTCTTGTCGGGGTTGTCGAGCTCGGCCAGCTGCCTGGCGCGGGCCTTCAGCTGCGTCTGGAGCACGCCGTGCGCTGCCTCGAGCTTCTTGTTGACCTTGTACCGACCCACCCGAGCCAGGTCGTAGCGCTTGTGGTTGAAGAACAGGTTCTCCAGGAGCGTCCGGGCGGACTCGGCCGTCGGAGGCTCACCCGGCCGCAGCTTCCGGTAGATGTCCTCCAGGGCCTCCTCGGGGGTCTCGACGTGGTCCTTCTCGAGGGTGTTCTTGATCGACTGGGCGTGGTCGAAGAGCTCGAGGATCTCGTCCGCCGACCACCCGAGCGCCTTGAGCAGCACCGTGACGTTCTGCCGGCGCTTGCGGTCGATCCGAACTCCGACCGTGTCCTTCTTGTCGACGTCGAACTCGAGCCACGCCCCCCGGCTCGGGATGATCTTGGCGATGTAGACGTCCTTGTCGGTGGTCTTGTCCAGCTCGCGGCTGAAATACACCCCCGGGGAACGCACGAGCTGGGACACGACCACCCGCTCGGTGCCGTTGATGATGAAGGTGCCTCGCTCGGTCATCATGGGGAAGTCCCCCATGAAGACCTCCTGCTCCTTGATCTCGCCGGTCGTCTTGTTGACGAACATCGCCTCGACGAACAGCGGAGCGGAGAAGGTGGCGTCCTTGTCCTTGCACTCCTCCTCGGTGAACTTCTGGTCCTTGAAGGCGTGCTTCCCGAAATGCAGTTGGAACTGTTCGGTGAAGTCCTCGATAGGAGAGACTTCCTCGAGGACCTCCTTCAGACCCTCGGCCAGGAGCCAATCGAAGGACTCCCGTTGGATGCCGACGAGGTCGGGAAGCGGTAGCGCCTCGTCGAGCTTGGAGAAACTGACACGATCGCGGACAGGGACCAGCGAGTCAGGCAAGAACGATCCCCCCTAGGGTAGACAACCCTGGATCCAGGGCATGCGGAACGCGGCACGGCAATAAGGAGTGTACGTGCGCGGGCGCGCAGCGTCAACACCCGGGCGGGGACCCGGTCGAAATCGGCCGAAGGTTACCCCCACTCGGACCGGAGGTCAACCCTCAAGACCGGTCGGGAGCAGGCCTAGTTGCCGTCGGGTGACCAGGCCGCGGCCCCCGCCACGCCGACCGACGAGAGGGTGGCCGACCGGTCGGCGGCGGCGCCCTCCCCCTCCTCCACCATCCCGAGCGCACGCGCGATGTCGGCGACGGCGCTCCCGAGCGCGACCGCCTGCTCGCTCGAGCCGATCCGGACGCCGCGGGTGGTGAGAACGTAGAAGAACTCTTCCATCAGGGCGCGGTCGTCCCCCAGGAGCGAAGCCTCCGACACGTTCAGCGCCCGGGCGAGGCGCTCGAGCGTCTGGATCGAGGGAGCGACGTGCCCGTTCTCGTACCGCGAGAGGCGCGCCTTCGGGATCCCGGAGATCTCCTCCAGGTCCGACTGGGAATAGCCCGCCTTGATCCTTGTCGCGCGGAGCCTCTGTCCGAACGTGCGTTCGTCGGTCATGCAACCCCCCTATCGACGATGAGTTGCTCGACGGGGAATCTATCCCCATGCGCAGCCCCACCGCAACGCGGAGCGCGCAAACCTGGCGAAGGCGGGTCGTGCGAGTCTGGCGATGATCCCCGCCTCGGCCTTCCGGCCTACTTGATCTCGACGGCGGCGCCGGCGCCCTCGAGCTGCTCCTTGGCCTTGTCGGCCGCTTCCTTGTTGACCTTCTCCAGAACCGGTTTCGGCGCGGAGTCCACGAGGTCCTTGGCCTCCTTGAGGCCGAGGCTCGTCAGGGCACGCACCTCCTTGATCACCTGGATCTTCTTGTCGCCGGCGCCGGTCAGGACGACGTCGAACTCGGTCTGCTCCTCGACCTCTTCGGCGGCGCCACCGGCGGCTCCCGGCGCGGCCATCATCATCGGTGCCGCGGCGGCGGCCTGGACATCGAAGGTCTCCTCGAACTTCTTGACGAAGTCCGAGAGCTCGAGCAGCGTCATGTCCTTGAACTGATCGAGAAGGTCGTCGGCGGTCATCTTGGTCTTGGCCATCGTCTACTCCTTTTCTCCCTCTGGCTCTCCGTCTGGTTCTCCCTCTGGCTCTCCGTCTGGCTCTCCTTGGGGCTCGACGGCCGGTTCTTCGTCGGTCGTCGGCTCGGCGGCGGGCTCGGCATCGGTCGTCGCTTCGGCGGCGGGCTCGGCATCGGTCGTCGCTTCGGCGGCCTCGGCGGTCTCGGCCTCGGCGGTGGGCTCGGCCTCGGCGGCCTCCTCGGTCACGTCGCCGGGGAGCTTCTCCTTGTAGGCCTCGAGAACCCCAAGGAATCGACCCTGGATCGCCTCGAACATCGAAGCCGCGCGGGTCAGCTCGGCCTTCATCATCCCGGCGACCTTCGAGAGCATCGCCTCTCGGGACTCGAGGGTCGCGAGCGATTGGGCCTCGGCGGCCGAGAGGACCTTGCCGTCCAGGTAACCACCCTTGATCACGAGGGCCGGGAACCTCTTCGCGGCGTCGGTGACCTTCTTGGCGGTCGCGACCACGTCGCCCTGGACGAACGCGACCGCCGTCGGGCCGCCCAGGAGCGGCTCCAGCTCGGCGATGCCGGCGTCCGCGGCCGCGCGCACCATCAACGTGTTCTTGACGATCGCGAACCGCGCCTGCTCGGACAGTGCACGTCGCAGCTCGGTCGCGTCGTGGACGGACAGACCGCGGTACTCGGTCAGGAGCAGCGCCTGGGCGTCTTGGATGCGCTCCTTCAGCGCGGCGACCTTCGCGATCTTCTCGGCGTTCGGCATCGACCCTCCTGAAACGAAAAGCGCGCCCCCGCAGACAGCGGAGACGCGCTCGAGAGCGATGCGTCTTCGTTCGCCTCGGCAGGTGCCCGTGGGGATTACGTGCCTTCGCACCCCTGCTGTCTGCGGCGGATCGACAGGGTACCGAGCCACCGGCGGGGGCGACAAGGCGGACGCGGGTCAGTCGAGAGAGGGCTCGTGCGCGCCGCCGCCGGACCTACCCGATCGGCGTCGCGCGATCCGGCCGGGGATCAGAGCCAGTCCCAGCAGCGTCAACGCCCCGAACATCAGCAGGAGGTCGTACCTCGGGAACGGCTCGTACACGAACCGGACCACGTGCCGGCCGGCCGGCACGGTCGCCCCTACGAAGCTGGGCGCGACCATCTCGGGCGCCACGGCGACGCCGTCCACGCTCACCTGCCAACGCGGGTCGAACGACGCCTTCAGCATCACCATCGCCGGCCGGTCGGCGATCACCGTCGCGGTGGCCCTCCCGTCCCGAAGCTCCACGTCCTCGCTGACGACGGTGCCTGCCGGGGTATCCGGGAGGTCGTCGGCGCTCACGGTGGCTTCGGGTGCCGGCTCCCCCTCGAAAGCGATGCCGGGGTTCGCGCCCCTGGCCGGGAGATCCGAACGGAACCAGTCCTCGACTCGCAGCCCGAGGTTCGTCCGATCGGCCGCGATCGGCGGTAGGACGTCGACGAGATCGACGAAGCCCGGGTCGGGCCGTTCCCACAGCACGTGGGGGCCGCGTCGGGCGACCCTCTCCGCGGGGACGGGAGTTGCTCTGCCCGCGTCGAGGATCAGGTACCGCACGTCGAACAGGTCGTAGTGCGACGGGTTCGTGTCGGTGAACCGGTACTCGAACGGCGCCGAGAGCGACCATGTTGGCCGGACGAACCCCACGCCCTCGGTGCCCTCGTTCAGGAGCATCACGTACAAGGGCACCTGGCCGACCCGGTAGGCCGAGCCCCAGTTGGACCGCATGCCCGCGTAGAACCGACCCGGCCCTCGTGCTCGTGCGATGTCGACCAGGGCGGCGACCTCGGCGCCCCCCCGCTCGTCGGCGACCGCCTGCTCCCCGATCCATTCGGCCCCCTGCGCGGCCCACGCCGTGCGTTCGATGAAGCCGGGTGCGAGGAAGACCACCATGGCGGCGACCGCGAGCGAGGCGATCGCCAGGGGTCGTTCGCGAAGGGCTCGGAGGCGTTGCACCTGATCCCACGCGATCCGCCCGAGCGTGACCGCGCCGAACCCTGCGAGGTACAACCCGGCCAGATGCACCCCGGACACGAACCGCCGGAGGAACAGGTCGCCGGAGCCCGGCAAGAGGCGCAGGACGGGTCCGAGCGTCGGCCGTCCGAAGAACAGGACCAGCGACGCGAGGAACAGGAACAGGAGCACGCGGGCCCGCTCGTCGCGACGGTACCGCCACAGGGCAGCCAGGATGCCGACCGCGACCAGGATCGTGATCATCGGCGGCCGCCCACGGTCGAACAGCTCGCCGCTCGCGAACCACGTCAGGATCCGCTTCGCCCCGAACGAGTCGTAGTAGATCTTCCCGCGCGAGTACTCGTCGTTCACCGTCCACAGCCGGTCGGCGAGCAACGGCACGACCACCCACGCGGCGACGAAGAGGCTGCCGATCCCGATCAAGGCCGCTCGACCGATCCTGCGCAGGAGCCCCCGCCACTTGACGAGCGCGAACACGCCCAGGGAGAGCAACGCGAGGTACCCGGTCAGCAGGTGGACCGCGACCGTCAGGGCCAGCACGAGCGCAGCGAGCCAGTACGAACGGCCCTTCGCGACCGCACGCCACGACAGGCCCCACGCGAATGGCAACAGCCACATCCCCCACAGCTGCGTCCAGGTTCCATAGCCGCGCCACGCGTAGCTGCCCCACTCGTAGCCGAGCGTGGGTTCGCTCACGATCAACGGCGAGGCGACCGCCGCGATCGCACAGATCCATCGTTCCCAACCCAGCAAACGGCCGCCGGCATAGACCGCGATCGGCCACAGTGCCATCCCGAGGTACATCGTCCAGGAGAGCGCTCGCTCGCTGCCGATCGCGAGCGCGAGCACGCCCGTCAATACGTGCGGCAGGCTCTGGTAGTGGTGGAACCTGGACGAACCGAGCACGAGATCCGGGTACCAACCGTCGAGCGGGAGGTGTCCCTCCTCGATGCGGTCGCTCGCCCACGCGATCATCGACCGATGTACCGACGCGTCGTTGAGGTTCTGGACCGGGCGAGCCTCGGCGCGCAGCACGACCAGGTTGAACAGGACGACGATGCCCACCACGACGAGCGGCCAACGCGGCGAGGCTTGGGGACGAGGAGATTCGGACTCGACCGCCGGGGGCGCGTGTTCGCGTTCGGAGAGGGACTCGCGCACCCGCTCATGTTGCCACGGCTCCCGCCCGAAGCCCGGTAGTGGCGCGGAGCCCCCGACACCACGAGCCGGCCCGAGGGCCGGCTCGTGCGTTTCGCTTCGAGACGTTTCAGTCGCCCTACGTCCGCGCCGTCTCCATCGTCCCCTTGATCCGGTTCGTGTCGATCGGGACACCCGGACCCATCGTCGTGGAGACCGTGAGGGTCTTCACGTACTTGCCCTTGGCGGCCGAGGGGCGCGCGCGGATGATCTCGTCGACGACCGCGAGGTAGTTCTCGAGCAGCTGCTGCTCGGTGAACGACTTCTTGCCGATGATCATGTGCACGTTGCCCGTGCGGTCGGTCTTGTACTCGACCTTGCCGCCCTTGATGTCCTCGACGGCCTTGGCGATGTCGTTCGTGACCGTTCCGGTCTTCGGGTTCGGCATCAGGCCCCGGGGACCGAGCACTCGGCCGGCCTTGCCGACGGCGGCCATCATGTCCGGCGTCGCGACGGCGGCGTCGAAGTCGATCGTCCCGCCCATCACCGTCTCGACGAGCTCCTCGCCTCCGACGAGGTCCGCGCCCGCCTCCTTGGCCTCGGTCGCCTTCGGACCCTGCGCGAACGCGGCCACGCGGACCGACTTGCCCGAGCCGTTCGGCAACGAGACCGTGCCTCGGACGAGCTGGTCGGCCTTGCGCGGGTCGACGCCGAGCCGGAACGCGATCTCGACGGTCTCGTCGAACCTGGTATCGGGGAAAGCCTTGAGGGCCTTGATCGCGTCGACCGGCGAGTGCTCGCGTCCGCGATCGGCCAGCTCGGCTGCTTGCATGTACCGTTTGCCCTTGCCGCTCATGCGCCCACCACCTCGACACCCATGCTCCGTGCCGTCCCCGCGAGGATCTTCATCGCCGCGTCGACGTCATTCGCATTGAGGTCGACCATCTTCTGCTCGGCGATCCGCCGAAGCTGATCCTGGGTGACCCTCCCGACCTTCTCGCGGTTGGGCTCGCCCGAGCCCTTCTCGACACCGACCGCCTGCTTGATCAGCTCCGCGGCGGGGGGCTGCTTGGTGATGAACGTGAAGGAGCGATCCTCATAGATCGTGAGCTCGACCGGGATCACCTGGCCGGCTTGCTGCTGGGTCTGCTCGTTGTACTGCCGACAGAACTCCATGATGTTCACGCCGTGCTGGCCCAGCGCGGTCCCCACGGGGGGAGCGGGCGTCGCCTGGCCGGCACGGATCTGGAGCTTGACGACGGCGAGCACCTTCTTCTTCGCCATCCTTGGTCACCTCCTGCGGTACGAACGGCCTCCCGGCCTCCCGCATGCTGGTTGGTTCCTAGACCTTCGCCACCTGGTCGAAGGAGAGCTCGACCGGCGTCTCCCGGTCGAAGATGTTCACGAGCACCTTCAGCTTGCTCTGGTCCAGGTTGATCTCGCTGATCGTGCCGTTGAAGTCGGCGAACGGTCCCGAGATGATCCGCACCACGTCGTTCTCCTCGAATCCGAGGCGGAACTGCGGCTTCACCTCCTCCTTCTTCACCGACAGGATCTTCTCCACCTCACGACGTGAGAGCGGCGTGGGTTTGCTTCCCGTCCCGGCCGCGACGAACCCCGTCACCCCGGGCGTGTTGCGGACGACGTACCACGAGTCGTTGTCGTAGACCATCTTCACGAGGAGGTAGCCGGGGAAGACCTTCCGCTGGACGACTTGCTTCTTGCCGCCCTTGATCTCCATGACGTCCTCCATCGGGATGTGGACGTCGAAGATCTTGTCCTCCATCTGCATCGTGTGGATGCGTGACTCGAGGTTCGTCTTGACCTTGTTCTCGTAGCCGGCATACGTGTGCACGACGTACCAGTCGCCGGGACCGCGGAACGGATCACGCCCGCCGTCCGTGTCGACGGGCTCCTCGGTCGCTCGCGGCGCCGCCCCGTTCTTGGCTCGCGCTGCCGGCTTGGCCTCGGCGGAGGGTTCGGGGGCCTCGGCGGGTTCGGGATCGGCTGCGGGTGCGCCGTCGTCGGCGTCCTCGGCCTGTTCGACGTCGGCCGCGATCGAGTCGACCGTGTCGGCGAGATCTCCCAGGATCGCGGCGTCGCTCATGGCCTCGACGGCCGTGGCGTCCTCGACCGCCTCCGCGACGGTTTGCTCGAGCGCCCCGATGATCGCCGCGTCGGCGATCGATTCCTGGGCATCGGCGTCCGCTGCGGCCTCCGCGACCGCGTCCTCCAGCGCCTCGCCCTCCAGGCCCGCGTCGACGGCATCGGACACGCGCTCCTCGAACGACTCCTCGATCGCGGCATCGGAAGCGGCCTCGACGGCCGCCGCGTCCTCGATCGCCTCGGCCACCGTCTCCCCGAGCGCCGCCTCGATCGCGGCGTCCGCGGCGGCCTCTTCCTCGGCGGCCTCCTCGAACGCCTCCGCGACCCGGTCGGGCCCGGCCCCCGGCTGGGCGCTCTGGTCCTCGGACGGCGCCTCGCGATCCGCGTTCGCGAGCGGCTCGGGGACAGCTTCGTCAGAAGGGTCGATCGGGGATTCGTTCATGGGGTGCGCGCCTCTAGTTCGTGAAGACGTTCAGGACCAGCCTCGAGAAGAGCACGTCGAGACCGAACACGTACGACGTCAAGACGACGACGGTGACGAGCACGACGATCGTGTACGTCGTCAGTTCCTGACGGGTGGGCCAGATCACTTTCCTCAGCTCCTGACGGACCTCCTTCAGGAACTGGCGGGCGCCCGTGCGCTGCTTCTTCTGCTGGACCTGCGCCCGACGCGTGGCGGCAGCGGCCTGGGCACGCTCGACCTGGGTGCCCTGACGGCGCTGCGCCCGCTTCATCTGTCTGTTCATCGTGCTCCTTGCAGGGGCGGAGGGACTCGAACCCCCAACCGCCGGTTTTGGAGACCGGTGCTCTACCAGGTTGAGCTACGCCCCTCCGCAAGAACCGGTCCTGCCGGAAGGCGGGGACTCGGCTGCCAAGTATAGGGCGGGCCCGATGGTGCGGCAAAGGAGCGCTCGGCCGAAGGGCACGCGGTGCTCCTCGGGTTCTCGCAGGTCAGTTCGACGATCGCTTCCCGCCCGAAGAAGATGCGTCGCGCCGGGACGGCCACCGGCGAACCCCGGCCTCGACGCTCGGAACGTGCCTGATCGGAGATGGCCGATGTGCGTGATGTTCCACCCGGCCTCTCCTACACTCTCTCGGACGCGCCGCGCCGGCCCCGGAATGCGAGCGCCCACATGCAGCATCGGGATCCTTCCCCCCCGCCCGGTGACCGGGCGCGGCGGCGCAGCCTCTTCGGAGGCCGTCCGGAAACCACCCAGCCACCCGTGACGGCTGGGCTCCCGCCGTCGGCCACCGAGCGGACCGAGCTGCTGATCACGGCATACCAGGAGATGATCCGGGAGCAGCTCGACGAGGGGCTGCGATCGATCCAGCACTCCGCGAATGCGTTGATGCACGAGATCGCGGGGGAGGTATGGCGGAGCACCGGAGGCGACAAGGAGGCGGTCGCCTCCACGATCCTGCAGGAGCTCTCCCGTGACCAGGCGATCCGGGCGCTCATCGCTCACTCGGACGAACGGTTCCAGGCCCTCGCGGCCAGGACCGGCCGGGTCGAGGACACGATGAACATGCTTGCCGAGTCGGTCCGTGCGGCCCGCGAGCAGATCGCCCGCAGCGCCGACGCGCTCGAATCCGGGAGCGGTGGCGGCGCCTCGCCCCTCGGCATCGGTCAGATCCGCACGCAGCTGGACGAGGTCAGCCGGCAGGTTGCTGCGGCGTTCCAGACGCTCGCCGATCGCGATCAGGAGATCGTCGACACGCTCCACCTGCGGATCCGCGAGCACGGTGAGCTCGTCGTCCAGGAGACCGCCCGGATCTCGCAGGCGATGCAGGAGTACGTCCAGCAGGGTGTCGAGGCCATGGGCCAGCTTGCCGGGAGCGCGGACTCGAGCATGCAGGCGATGTCGGCCCACGACGAGGCGGACGAGCGCGTCCGGTCGGTGGACCAGCAGATATCCGAGCTCGCGGAGCAGCTGCAGCTCCTGTACGACCGGACCGGGATCGCGATGAGCTCGCTGCACGAGTCCGTGGCGTTCCTCGGCGACCGGATGGGGGTGGAGGCGCGCGAGCGGCTCGATGAGCTGAACCGGGCGTTCGAGGCACGGGTGCTCGGGCTCGCGAACCTCGTTCGTTCTGACTCCGAGGCGCTCCGTCGCGAGCTCGTGACGACGGCCGAGGCGCACGACGAGACGATCGCCCGGCTGCTGGACGAGCGGTTGCGGCAGGTCGTCGAGACCCTCGGCGACTCCGTCGCTCAGACGTTGCAGGTCAAGCTCGACGATTCGCTGTCTGCGCTGGCCGCGCGGACCGACGAACAGACCCGGCTGATCGACGCCCGGGCTGGCGAGACCGTTTCGGCCATCGATCGGAACCTCATCCGGATGGTCGACGCGCTCGACGATCATTTCGAGCGGCTCGGGGTCGGCGTCGGCGAGAGGGCGGCGGCCGCCGCCGAGCTGGCGATCGGCGCTCGGTTCGACGACGTGCTCGCGCGCCTGCACGCGGCCGCCTCGGTGATCGAGCGCGAGGGCTCGCACACCCGGGATGCTGTCGAGGCCAACCGAAGCCGCCTGGAGGAGACGAGCAGCGCCCTCGACACGCGGTTCGTCGCCCTGGCCAAGCTCGTACGCTCGGACAGCGAGACGCTCTCGGGGCAGATCGTGGCGGATCAGGACGTCACGAAGCAGGCGCTCCGGGCGATGAAGGAGCTGCAGGCAAGCCTGCCGTCCGAGGTCATCCAGATGGTCGACGAGCGGTTCGGCTCCCTCGCCGAGTCGATCGAGCGCTCCAACGAGATGCTCGCGGCTCGGATCGATCGGATGGCAGACACGATCGGTCAGCGCCAGAACGACGACATCCAGGTCGTGATCGACCGGATGGGCGACGCGATGCATGCCCTCGCGAGCCTCGGGAAGGAACCCGGGTCGGGCCCCGGTTCCCGGGTCGACATCGACTGACCCGCTCGGGGCCATCGCATCGACGCAGTCACGCCAGGCGAACCTCGGCCTCGCTCCTGCGGATCGGCCACTCGATCGAGCCGTCCCGCTCGACCCGGACCCAGACGTCCAGCATGGCCGTCCGGGTCTGCGGATCGAGGGACCTGACCCGGCCGCCGCATTCGATCGTTTCGTCGACCAACACGGGAGCTCGGAAATGCGCCCGGAGGCGGAGCAGCGCCGCGGGGTCGCCCAGCCAATCGACGAGCCAGGAGGTCAGGGTGCCCATGGTGTACATGCCGTGGGCAACCACACGGGGGAAGCCCGCGGCGCGAGCCACCTCGTCGTCTCGATGGAGCGGGTTCTGGTCACCCGACGCGTCGGCGTACGCCTTGATGTCTTCCCTGGTGACCGTGCGCCGGGATGACGGCAGGTCCTGCCCTACCACGAGATCGTCGAACCGTACGCTCACCCGTCGCCTCGGACGATGAGCGTGCTCCGCCCCGATGCGACGAGCTCGCCGGCCTCGTCCACGACCTCGGTCCGAAGGACCAGGAAACGCATGCCGCCCTTGTCCCGGACACCCTCGATCGTCGCTGACGCGGTCAGCGTCTCCCCAACCACGACGGGCCGCGACCACCGGTACTCCTGTTCTCCGTGGAGGACGCGTGACAGGTCGACCCCGAGCCGCGGATCGGACACGACGTGGTCGAGGCCCGCCTCGATCTCGGGCACCGTCACGATCGTCGGGGGCACTCCCGGCCCCCGATGCCCGACGGCGTCGGCGAACGCGCGAGCGCGCGTCTCGTCGACCCGGAACCGGACGGGCGGATACGTGCTGCCCTCGACGTCGGGGCTCACCACCACGACCCCACCAGACGTTCAGCCGACACCCTTGTGGGGCGCACGGCCGTCTCCCGGCCGGCCGATTCACACGGCCTCGACACACTGCGAACGTATCGGCCGTGCGCGAGCACAGCAAGTCGGCGGCGTTGCGGGAGAACGATCGCGTGAGCTTCCGTGACTCGGGACCACGGGGGCCTTACGATCGAGGAGCCCATGGCCGGTAACGGGAACGGATCCGGGACCGGGAACGGGAAAGCCGACGGGGCTGCCCGCAAACCCATCACGGTCCTCATCGTCGACGACGAGCGTACGTTCGGCGAGGCGCTCGAGGTCGCCCTGGATCGGGAGAAGGATCTCCGCGTCGTGCACGTCGCGACCGACGGTGTCGAGGCCGTCGCCTCCGCGACCGAGTTCCGCCCCGACGTCGTGCTGATGGACGTCTCGATGCCCGGGATGAACGGGCTCGAGGCCACGAGGCGGATCAAGCAGTGCGATCCCGAGGCCGCCATCGTGATCCTGTCCGGGCACGAAGACGAGTTCATGCTCGCCCGGGCGGTGCAGGCCGGCGCGGCCGGGTTGCTCCGCAAGACGCAGGCGGTGGGCGATGTCGCCTCGACCGTCCGTCGGGTGCATCGCGGCGAGGCGATCCACGACGAGGCTGAGGTCGAACGTGCCCAGCGGCGGCTCCGCCACCGAAGGGACCTCGACGGGGACGCGCGTGGCCGGCTCGAACGGCTCACCCCCCGCGAGATCGAGATCCTGGAGGCGATGGCGGCGGGGCGCCAGCCCGAGGAGATCGCCGCGCAGCTCGGGATGAGCCCGAACACCCTCCGAACCCATACTCAGAACGTGCTGACCAAGCTGCGCGTGCATTCGAAGATGGAGGCGCTCGTCCTCGCGATCCGCTACGGCAAGGTGGCGACGGTCGACCTCACCGAGATCGTTTGAGCGGCGTTCCTAGCGCGTCTCGCGGTGGAGCGTGTGCCGGCGCTCCCAGCGACAGTACTTCCTGAGCTCGATCCGGTCCCGGTCGTTCACCCGGTTCTTCACGGTGACGTAGTTTCGCCGCTTGCACTCCGTGCACGCGAGGGTGATCGTCGGTCTGTTGTCGCCCTTGGCCATCCTCGTGCTCCTCCGAACGGTTCCGTGTCCTGTTGCGCTTCGTGGTCTGCGTCCTGGCGCGTTCCCGGTGCCTCGGGGGCTCACTCGTAGCGGGGGCGGGAATCGAACCCGCGACACAGCGATTATGAGCCGCTTGCTCTGCCTCTGAGCTACCCCGCCCCGGTGAGGGCAGTCTACCGGCCGCCGCCGCCCTCGCCATCCTGACCTGCGGTTTCGAGAGCGGACGCGTAGCGGCTCGAGCCGGAGAGGGGACTCGAACCCCTGACCCCCTCCTTACCATGGAGGTGCTCTGCCGACTGAGCTACTCCGGCATGTCCCTTGGCGTGTTCCCTTGGGTATTGCTCGGCGCGGG